>Ga0058701_10006098_pt1 | contig 10112 bp, 7 predicted proteins | sample AgamicOrMae_FD_97039 | JGI IMG/M metagenome (GOLD analysis project Ga0058701, IMG submission 97039) | Agave microbial communities from Guanajuato, Mexico - Or.Ma.e | ecosystem: Host-associated > Plants > Phyllosphere > Phylloplane/Leaf | place: Guanajuato, Mexico | collected 2012-06-04 | reverse complement strand
GGAACCGATCTCGTGCAAATACCATCAATCCCCTCCAATCTCGTTCCAAAATATTTGCCGATCATCCTCTCTACTTCAAACACTTGCCCTTCAGTTATGCGGCGCCATATTGTCCCATGAAGACTCTTGAGATGTCGTGGTTCCGCTCCTTAATAGCATCCCGAGATCACCGAATCAATGATTTAACTATCGATCCTCAACAGACTGCCTCAACATCCGAGGTCAACAAGAAATATTATATTTTAATTTCGATTGCCTTCGTTTCCATCGTATTGGTTGTGTTATTAACAGCTTACCGCTTTTTCCGACGAGCGAGAAACAATTTCGAAGTCGACAATATATTCACGACGATTCAAATTTTATATTTGATAACTCATCGTCTGCCGCAGCTTTTAGAATCATCCTGATGAGTTACCAAGGTGGAGGAGGAGAACCGAGTTGTTCTCAGCGCAGCAGCCAAGCTCCATCATCAGCCAGTCAGCGAGATGGAGGTCCATCACAAGGTGATGTCTGGCGCATCCGATACAAGGGTTTGCAGGAGCTTTTCACCTTCATCAGGGTCGGGAAAGGCCAATACGACGCCGAGTGCCTGAATTGTGGCATGCTGCAGTGCAGAAAAAAACCAAGCCTAGCCGGATGATCAGCCACATCCAGAAATGTGCATGCAATCAAGAAGTTCGAGATCAAATATTGTGTGACTACGCCAGTTTCACAAGGCAAATGCTAACCGAGAATAAAAACAACCTCGACAAGATGCAGGGAAGAGATGAGTTTAGTGCAATAAGCGAGCTGGTGCTCACTTTCCTTGGTCAGAACGCATTACCGTTCTCCGTAGCTGACTCAAGTTCGTTCAAGGCACTTTTGAATGCTCTCAAGTCAAGTACAAGCTTCCGTCCGCGTATACTTCCGCTCGTGAGTTGGCTCTACGAAGAGCGGAACGCTACGATGTCGAGATGCGTCAAGCAATCAATTCCCTGGAAGATTTCACAGTAACTATCGAATTTGACGCGTGGACTTCCACCACAGGTCAGAGCATCCTCGCTGTTGTTCTCACTCGCCTGGGAGGAGAGTCTTGGCTTCTCGACCTGGTCTATATCTTTGGAGAGGCGCACACGGCTGACTTCTTTTCATCCACAGCTATCGCAACAATGCACTCTGCCGATATCGATTTAAAGAAGATAAATTCCATAATTTCAGATGAGGCGTCTAATTGTAAGCTTGCGAGGCGGCTCATTACTCAAGAGCTCGAATTTTCACACGTGATCGAGTACCGATGCATGGCACATGTTTTTAATTTGGTGGGAGGGTCAATAACCAAGCATCCTTCTGTCAAGAATTATCTCGACCAAGTTATTAAACTCATCGGGATAATCACACGCCAGAAACTCCTAGCGAAAGCAATATTTGATGAAGGTGGTGGGCGAGTTGTTCGACCGGTACCAACTCGGTGGTACTCGACTTGTGCAGCGATCAATTCCGTTATGCGTATCAAGCCAGTGCTTGGAAGTCTCACTGATCGCCCAGAATGCTCACCCGAACTATGGTTACCAATCTTGAGGGACGAAAGACTCTGGCTCGCTCTGAATAACCTGAAAACATATTTTGATGGGCTCTCGAAGATAATCGTAGCTTCTGAGTGCTACGACTCTTCATTGGGTAAGTCTTTCAGGTCGTTCCTGGACTTTGGCTACTCACTGTTCCACGATTTACCCCAGAGCAAGCCATTCTTGAATGTGGCTAAGAGTGCATTTGTTTATCATTTTTTCCGAACTGATATCGATCTTCTATTGGCCGCGTATATAGTGGATCCAAACAATCGCGTCCGATGGCTCACTGATGCTGCAATCACTCGCGGAATGAAGATGTTGGCCAGAATCATCGTCGAATCCAGTGACCAATTCGATCGAAGCTCCGGAGAGAGTGATGGAAATAGCGCCAGGGGCGACGACGATGATGACGGCCCGTTTCTGGAAATTTTCGAGTCGGAATTCATGCGATATCTTTCGAAGGCGACAAGAAGAACCGAAGTAATAGAGGATCCTTTGAATTTTTGGAAGAGAAATAGAGAGTTCTTAGTGCTGAAACAAGCAGGTGTGCGGCTTTCATGCTGCCAATCCAGCTCAGCAAACACTGAGCGATTTTTTTCAGCGCTTGGAAGGATATGTTCACCGACCAGGAACAGACTGTCGGTGCATTCGATGGCCAATATGCTGGCTATCCTGGTCCGCGAGCCGCCCTCCCGACCGAGCCGAAAGAAAAGAAATCAGAAGCTGGTAGCAGCCACTCAAGAACGGAGTGAGGAAGATTTCGGATCGGGAGAGCTTGGCGGACTCTTATCCGAACTTTCAATAGGCGATTCCGACAACTTACCAGAGACTGATCTTGAAGACGATTCCAGGATGTTCGAAAACACGTCAGAATATGAGAGATTTAAAGCAATTATAGATTTCGATCAAGAGCAGCCTGGTCCAAGTGGTGGGCAAGCTAGGAGAAGCAGGCTGTCTGTTGCCGAGAGAGCAGAAAGGATAGCAGAGCGGATCAGTTTCCGTCGCGGAGAGCTTTGAGAGGTCATCGTCTAAATGGGCTTACAATGAAATAAAGTTAATTATAATTCTGCATGGTCTATATGGCCCTCAAAAGTAACGAGTATTTAACGCATCAACATTGCTTGCCATCAGAAGGTGGGCCTCTCTGAAACTTGCACATATTATTCTAACAAGTATGGAGAGCCCACATACAAGTTTTCAACGTTTTCTGATTTTAGGAAGTCGAGATATGTGCACCTGAGTGCAGTCGCGCAAGCAGGATTTCGCAAGAAGCAGATCGCAGCAAACGAAACTAAAACTAATCCTACCAAGCAGCAGGCATATTTGCCCAGCACCAAATCGGAAATGAACCTCTTGAGGAATCACCAACCTCGTATCAGATGAATGAAAAACGACTCAGGAGGAATCAAAAGTGTATATATAAGATGAACAGAGGAATTCTCGTCGCATCATTCAACGATACATGAATAAGGGGCAACTTCAAAAGTAAATTAAAAGAAAGTAAGTTAGTTAGTCGCACTCTTGAACAACAACTGACTCCCAACCATGAATCAACAGCAGCAAAACAAAGAACGTAATTATAGCACAGGATGTCCACCTGATTGCTCCTATGAGTCGCAAGAACGCTACAGGCCAAATCTCTCAACTAGTACAATAGTGTAATAGTGGAAACCATCGCAACGGAGAGGAGAGGAATGGTGTTCCGCGACGAGGAGAAACGTACATCTTGAACACCAACCCTTTCATTGAAGTCTTCGAGATGATGGAGATTTGGGCCGATGAAATGGACATAAATGAGGAACAAATAAGCCATGTGCGTGAATTAGGCCGGGGAATCAATCATGAAGCACTGAGAGCATCCATAAGACTGACCAAGACCTTCACTGTTCAATGGATGTATACTCTAGAAGAGATAAGCGTCATGAATCGAGCCACATCGATCAGCAATCATGATGTAAAGCGCTGTCCCGACTATTACATCAAGCGATGGCAGACATGACCCTCATTTACTATCCAATTTTGCTATATTGATGGTCTACCACCACAGAGGCATGTTGAGATATGGTGGTACACCATCTCAACCAGGAGTACGTGATTCATCTAGGTCAAGTACTTTGTTTATCTGGGTCAGCACGTACCTACGAATTGAGGTCAAGTAGTCATCCTAGTTACAGCAGTGGACTGCTTAGCAACAACCTCATTTTGTAACGAGTATATAAACTGGCAGAACTGATCAATCAACACATTACGAAATAAACTGTACTACAAACAACATCCACTGTTTTTACATTTATTTCTTCAGAACTTTAAAAGGTTCTTCAATGTCGAATAAGTCAGCCATCCTCAGGACTTTTTTATTAACCACGAGTGATGAATGATTCCCCTTTCGTTCCCGATCATGATTCTTCTCGGAGTGGACATCTTCTAGTAGCAGCCAGATCATCCTCAATCTTGAGCTGTGGATCGGAGATCGTTTACCAACCAGCTTAGGCCCGACCTTAGGCTCAGAATGTCGTAGTGAATCAATGACTCATAGAGAGATATGGGCCGCTCGATCAGGCATCGATATCCGAGCTTCCTATGGCCTCATTTCACACCCATCTGCGTCTAAAGAGAACGACTACAGCGCAATTTCTTTCTGGGACGACTGACAATAAGATAGATACCTGAAGGTTAGAAGAAAAATGAAGAAGATAATCGCTGCCATGGAGCATGTATAAACGTTTTGACGCCTTCATGAGATTCGATTTCAACACGGTGGATCGGTAAAAGGGAGTTAGTTTCGAATTCCTTACTGATTAACAAATTCTTGAGACGAATCCATCACTTAATACTCACCTCTTGAGCGATCGAACTGCAGCGCGAAGGTTTTGGGTATCATCCCTGAGAGTGTAAATTCGTGAACCAATTATATAGTTTCGTATGTACTCATTCCAATCGATTGATTTGACATCGAAATGGAAAATACTCTTATCTATGGGTGATAGTTTTTCAAAGAGAGAGTGGGTATTTGAGTCACATAGGCTCCACTGATTCGAGGTGAATGGTGTCAATGTATCGGTCATTTGTTTGATCTTTTTATACACCTTGACGGAGTTTGATCTTCCATCAATCCTCTGGGAAAGCAGTCGCCTTTTGATGAAATGGATAGCATAGGCTGGGAACTTTTGTACAATCAGATCATAAAAGTCGTACAATTTTCCAGCGCCTACGAAATAGGATCCAGGCAAACGAACCATGAATCTGCTAGGAAACTTGTAGGACAGCTCGGCTATCTTGTCTGTCACTTGGTGCCAGAAGAGTGGGTTACGGTGTCCGCTAACGAAGTTGAACAGATAAACTCCTTCGTCGGTGCGAATGTTCGACTCCTCGGCGGAAGATTTCCCCTGATTGACCAAAAACCAGCCGACCGAGACGATCATATTTGTGACCATATCCACTGGGACCAAATCTGCTTTCATGTCGCCTCGCCCGGGCATGGCTTGTAGAGCACCAGTGTACAAACTTAAGATAGCGCCAGTTGGACCGTTTAGATTGTCAACCAAACCAACAAGTGGTTCACGCCATGCGCCGCCTACAATGGATGGTCTAACTATAGCCACAGGAATTCTTCCGTTCAAGTACCGGTCCGTTCTCCGCTTTACACAATCAAGCAAGTAAGACTCACTGATTGCCTTGGTGAATGTGTAGGTGTTTGGCCTATTGCTGTAGCGCAAAGCAATTGTAGTGAAACAGTCCAATAAATTGTATGGGTTCTTCTTCAGGCTTGTACCAGCCGGCCTAGTTATCTTGCCTCGTTGGTTTTCGCCCGCACCGATGGAGGTTTGCTTATCAAGATTTCCGTTCCTAGAATTTCTCAGTTCGCTTGAGGTGAGTCCATCAAAGTAGAATCTCTGCTGTTCACAGCTATCTCTTGAAGTGCAAATCGATTCTTCGGTTTCGTCTCTCTGGAACCTTCTCTCTGAAGAGTCTGGGTAAATATGAATTTCCTCCTCAATTTTGGTAAGAGACTCCACAGCGGCCTGTACCTCTGAGCCACTCATCGGCGGTTTATAGAATACCTCGTAGATTGTATCCTTCTTATGGCAATGAGAATAGGCAGTTGAAAGATGGACAATCGCTTCGAGATTGTCCAGCTGGTTGCAGAATTCAACTAGTTGCCCTACACTATAGATGTTGTTCCTCACTGCATTGTTTATGGGCTCTGAGAAGCGAATTGTAGCAGCCGAATTGAAAACGATCGTACATTCTCTAACTAGAATCTCCAAATCCTCAGGTGTGATACCCAATTTCTCCAGAGTAATATCCCCCTTGATAGGGTATAACTTTTGCCTCAAGATTTCATCACTGCCATTATTGAGCTCGCGAATTCTATCAAAACACTATCGATCGGAGGTTGCGTTTGTTAGTCATAGTTCGGCGACATAACTAGAAGAGTGAGAAGAGTACCTCCGATATACGCACCTTAGAGGATATAAGATCGTCCAATCGTTCTTCGATTCTTTTATCTTTCTTCTCCCGAATCAGGAGGAAGATTCTCTTTATCTTAGCGCAGGATCTGATAAGCTTTTCAACTAGAGACTGTAAATTTGAAATTCCTGTTAACATAATCTTGGTAGTCAGATCTAGTAGCTAAAGAAACACAGTTGGTGCATATTTACCTTGCCAATAAAGCCAGTAGATCCTGTTACCAGGACGCTACGACCTGCGTAAAATTGTCCGATTTCGGAGTCTTGATCCTCATCAATCGGTCCTGAGGGTGGTCTCAGGTAAGATATCATCTCATCAGCCAGGGAGTTTGAATTTTCATCCATTTTCAACAATTCTCCAACCGACTGTTCAGTGGTTTGCTACAAACAAGGATTTCGTTGCAGACCGATAGCCGCGATACTTTGAACAATGGGCTACCTTAAGGCATGCGGTCGCAAACTAAAACGAGTTGACAGAGTAATTATGAGCAAAAGTCTTTTCGATTTTCGGTAGTCATACCACTTTAATTGATTTGTCTAGATTCTTCAAAGGCCTGAACTCAACTTTCAACCACACAAAAGCTCAATGCTAATCCCTATCTGCCCCCTCAAATGGATGGCAAGTGACTGACCTTTTCGCACTGATTTCCGATCTAGACTTATAGAATATCATATGACACGTTACTGATAGTGTGGCGTCTCATGAGCAGGTAGTTAGAATCAGTAAAAGATCTGGCGGACTTCAAATCTGTGCGGAGAGTTAGGCCCATAATTTGTTAGATCCCACGATTGCCCTCCTGGGTTTAATTGCTCCGAAGAAACTGTAGAAGGGGCAAGACAGATAGCGGCGGTTGTGTTGATTGACACACTTTTTCTATCAAGCCTTCACCATCGTTTTCTCCTCTCTCATGAACACGAGCGAGGGGAAATCTATGAGCTCACCAAGCTGTGGCAATTAATATTATCTGTGTCTTGTGCGATGAGTGATTCCCCCGGGAAGGCATGTTTCCTTGTTGGCTCTCCAGTGGCTCCAAACATGAGGTTGGATGCCACTCTGGTGAAGGATTGAGTCTGAATTAGGCAGGACATGTTCATCAATACTGATATTCCAGACGAAGGGGATGGAGCATTATTTTGGTAGCCCCTGCGGCTGACCTATCCAATTTGGTTGAAGAATGCCGGATGGCTGATTTCAATGAGTTTAGCCTCAATCATTGAGGCAAGACGTTCGCTTTGAGAAATAAGGTCGTGCATACTACAGGTCCAGGGAAAGGCGGCCCCCAGGTCACCATTCGATGGAAGTGTCAATCATGTAGCTGGTAGGCAGCTAAGCCCACTTTACTCCTTGCCAATATTCCTACACGAAAAGGGGGCAGGTCGTGCCTTAGGCACAACCCTCCAACGTGGACACGTAGGCGCGTCATTCTTCTGTATCGCTCATTGTAATCCTGTTAAAAAAAGAATTTCCTTCACGAAAAACTGGTATCTTTATTCATTGCTGTACCGATCTGACCACGGTGACAAGTCATCCAGACCTACCGAAGTTTCGTGAACGATGTATCTAACATGATTGCCTAGACTGAGAACGACCTCTGAAGCTGGATCGCAACCCCTAATCAGCACCGGGAAACGTGGTTCGATAGTTTGAGAGCGGAGGGCAGCGATAGGGAATCTTTTTGTTGAATGCTGGAAGATAAACTCCATGGCTTCATTCGGCAAAAGTTGAGCCTTCAACTTGTGCCGTATGCGGAACTTCCCTCCGATGGATGACCTCAAAGGATCCCAATCTACACCAACTGTAGATTTAGATAGAATCTCGGGTTCAATGTTCGGGCAAACGTCGGATAGCACGTAGAGATCAGCGATCAAACTGGAGCCCACATTGTTCTTCAATTTGTAATGAATCTCCCCACCTTTGATGGAGATTTCATCCAGATCACTGAGAGAGGGGTCCAACCAGCCCAATTGCCTGCTGCTCGAGTGGTTGGGGAAGGACGACATGAAATTCATCCTCGCAGTTCTCACACCACCTGAGCCTCTAACGATATTCTCATCTGTGTGTACCAGCACGCGCTTCTTCGGGGATAGGCCCCCAGGGTTACCTGCCGGGCGAAGAGAATTGAGCTGTTCTTCATTTCCCAAATTCGACTGAATTTCGACTCCCGAATCGTCCAGCGCTCGAGCCTTGTTACCGAGGTATTGCGCTCTACATCATTATTTCTGAGCTTTTATAATCTTAATCCCAGAATAAGTGTTTCCGATATCTGTTCCACATCTTAGTATTCTAAGAGTTTGATTGAGATTCATTTGATAAGATAAGGCAAATTTTTCGAGCATCTTCCGATACTCTAATTCATATGATTCCATCCGATTCTCATGGGAGCCGTAGCGGTTCTCATCGGGCTCTCTCGTCTTCGGAAAGAGTTATACTACACAGAACGCGCCTCGCGAGTCGAAAAGCAAGAGATAATGCAGCTCAGGCCTCTAGACTGCTCGAGAATGCTAATTTGGACAGTTCGGATGCGGCGACAGAGATTGCCAAGCCAACAGGATCCGCTGCAACTAGTTTTGAGCGGATGAGGAGCCGGAGGAAGCGTCTAAATCAAGACGATAGCAATCAAGATCTTTCAACAGAATATTTCCATCGGAAATTCTACGCCGATGAATTTGGATATCCATGTGGGGTCTGTGATCGACTTTGGTTTAGAAGCCAACTCACTCGTTGCATGGAAAGATTCTTCCCAATATTGGAAGCGTCATTCGGGCGTATCACAAGCGAGTTCAAGGTCTGTGCTACGTGCTTGGCAGCAGTAAGATGCCAGTTCTCAGTTCGTCCAATGGATTCAAATATCCACCGAGACCACATGGCTTGCCGACACTCGATCCAATAACTGTGAGATTGATCTCTCCGCGAATCTCTTTTATGGCCATCCGGAGATTGAGGATGAAGAGCTACAGGATGCTGGGACAAGTTATAAATGTCCCAGTGAGTGTCGACACAATGGTAAATCAACTCCCGCGCAGTGTCAACGATGATTTTGCCATAAATGTCTGTATCAAAAGGAGTTTGACACACAAGACTCCTTATTTGTGTGGACAAACCCAAAGAAAGACTGTAAAAGCCTGGCTCGAATTCCTTGTGGAACAGCCTTTGTATGTTGCATATGGGATAGAAGTTGATCTGGCTAGACTCGATGATATTCGCTCCAATCCGGTCGGAGCAGAGTTAGAAGAGTTGGATGAAAGTGAGCTTGATTGCAGCGAGTTAATTGCAAGCCAACAGACGCTTCTATGGAATGAGGATGATATCCTAAAGATAGCCCCAGGCCAGAATTCGACACCTCTCAGTGTGGTATATGATCGTTATTCAGAGGAACTTTCCTTCCCTGACATCTATGACGGTGTCGGTAGGGAATTCACCTGTCGAAAAGCCGTCACGCATCAAATGATGGCGAATAGCGAGATAAGGAGGAGTGATCGTAGAGGTGCTAGACCGGAGCACATATTTTTCATGGCAATTAAATTGCTCCGTTACCTGGCAGTGGAAGGGCTATCTAGGTCGTTCAGGTGCGTCAGTGAAACAGAAAACATAACTCGTACAAGGATCGAAGATCCCAGATATTTTGATGACTGTGTAGAACAAAATTTAGCCTTCCTGAAAACGATCCCAAAGAGCGTGCAATATTGGCGAAGAAGGCGTCGAGATCTGTTCGCGATGACAATTGGGCAAGCCTACTTGTTTCATGACATTGAGCGCAAATGAAATCAACTGGCCGAATCTTATAGCAACTTTGAACAGGCTTAGGCACGATGGAATTGCTTCTGAGAATTCTGAGCTCGATGAAGTTTCGACGAGATGCCGGCTGGTGAGTGAAGATTGTTAGATAATATGAGAGAGTGTGTGGGAACAATGAGGGACAGAAAGTGAGTTGTACACAGTTGTGATGTTTAATATGAATGTCCGTATCTACAATACAAAGTTCTGGCCTCTATATAGTAGTCGCGACTAGTTTATTTCGTGCATTACTATTGGTCATCTTCACACTCAAGCTATCATACGATCTTGATGATGATGATGAACATTCTAGTTATGTGC
>Ga0058701_10006097_pt1 | contig 10112 bp, 5 predicted proteins | sample AgamicOrMae_FD_97039 | JGI IMG/M metagenome (GOLD analysis project Ga0058701, IMG submission 97039) | Agave microbial communities from Guanajuato, Mexico - Or.Ma.e | ecosystem: Host-associated > Plants > Phyllosphere > Phylloplane/Leaf | place: Guanajuato, Mexico | collected 2012-06-04 | reverse complement strand
TCCAGAATACTTTACATGGCGTTACACGGAAGATTATTTTCACTTGTACGTCCCTCTCAATTCTACGTCCTAATTTTTGAGTCCCGACCTGGACGTGTAACTGAGATTCCACTGTATATGATTTAAAAGCTACCGTTTTTAGAAATTTCTTTGTTTCAGTAAATTGTCCATTGTCCTTGACGGCAAATCTTAAGATGAACACTTGAAAAAAATGTTGATAACAAGCCAGAATTTTTCAATCTGTATCCCACAAAAAGAGGCATACCTCTGACCGCAAACTAGTTTATCAATTTTAAGTAGATACATATTCTTGAAGGTTTTATTAAATTTTGAATAAGCCGTAATGGCTAGCGCATGCAAAACAGACAATAATTATACGGCGCGTTTTTCAAAAATGCAAACTATACGAATCCGAAATCGGAATGTGTGAACTAATCATTCAAAAGTATTTCTCACGGTTTAGCCGCGCCTGCCGTTTATCAATGGATCCTTTATAATAATCCTTAAAATATGTTTCCTAAAAGTACATAATGGCGTCTCCTTATTGAGTGGTATGCAGTCGGTCTTTTTGTTGGTCACGTACACGTACCCAAAGAATGGATATTAATAACTGTGATGCTCTTCTCCGAAACCTCTTCGGGCATTTTCAAACGAAAAGTTACCTAATGTTTTCGCGTGCAGAAAAGAGCATATACCTGCCAGAGAAAATGTGACCCGCATTGAGTTACGGTAACTCCCCTGAAGTATTGATCAATGTCTCGTTTAGGAATGGTGACCTGGATTCCAGGATCGGGTGCGGTTAAGTTTGGTGTGCACTCTAGATTTTGAATATTGTATTTTCCACTTCTTAGCATTTCATGCTGAGTGACTTCAATGCGCGTTGTAAAGGAGATTCTCGACGCTCCCCGTGCCGAGCAGTCGTGACTTCAACGCGGAATAAAAAGGGGCTTCACAAAGTCCACGTGCCGATCAATCGTGCTTTCGGTTGAGTGACTTCAACGCGTAATGAAAAGGGGGTTCACGAATTGCCCAGTGCCGAGCAATCGCGTTTCTGGCTAAGTGACTTCAACGCGTGATAAAACTGGGGTTCACAGATTCCTAGTGCCGAACAATCTCTTTTTTTGCTGAGTGACTTCGACGCGCGATAGAAATGGGGTTCACAGATTCCTAGTGCCTAGCAATTGCTTTTTTGTTTTGCTGTATGACTTCAACGCGCGATAGAAATGTTTCACAGATTCCTAGTGCCGCGCAATCGCTTTTTTTGCTAAGTGACTTCAACGCGCGATGAAAATGGGGTTCACAGATTCCTTGTGCCGAGCAATCGCTCTGCTGCTGAGTGACTTCAACGCTCGCGATGAGTATATATTCAGAATTCCCCAAGTACAGGCATCCAGAAACGCGACTTTTTAAATTGAATTGAAATATGGTCAGTTCACGTGTCAAGCATTGTGCGGTGCAGCTAGAAGTACAAGAAATCACGAGATCAATCTTATTTGCCGTCTTGGTTGCTGAGCATCCCCAAGTTCACGAGCTGAAAGCTCGTTTGGTACGCGGCTGGAAAGCGGAGATGGTTGAGCCCGAGGATGGTGGGCTTGCGAATGCCAATGTAGCCGGCATGCGTCCTCCCCCGCCTCATGGCAGCCTTGTGGCAGCCGCCTTGGCGCTACGCTGCACTTCGTCGCCGTGGCAAGCCACTGGACTTCGCCTAGGGCGGCGACCGGTGCGGTGCGGTGCGGCGCCAGCCGGGGCGCCATTATCAGCCATTAGGGAATTAAAAACACATGATGACCATATCCTGAAGACCATCATAGCATCCTCGCCTCCTCCAAGGCTACATCAAGAGACCTTTTTTTCCCCCCAACCCGATTACGAGGTCATGACTCAACTCCGATACGTTCGCTGCCAAACGCACCTTCCGTTTAGCGCGTGCTGTGATGCTAGTTGTTGGTAAAAAACCGCGTTCAAACAGACTTTTTCAATTATTTTCTTTTAATTTTTTACTGTATTTTAAGCGCTCATTATTTTTTAGTGTTTATTATTGTTATTATTTTTGGGGCTTTTATTTACTTTGGAGCATCTTGACGATAAAGCCCTGAACCTTTGCGGAATATTTTCAATACTCATATTGATATTCAGTCAACACTTCCATCGTGCTTTTCGAGTTCTCCTTTGATATCAATCTACTGTGCGACTTTGCTAATACTGATTGTGCAGATTTTTGGCTCGTAAATCAATGGAAATTAGCTCCCCCTAAAAAATATGAGCCCAACAATCCATCGTATTACGGAAATAAATAGGATCAAAATGCACAGTTTTTGAGATGGGGGGAAAAATCAGTTGTGATCGGTCACTTTAGAGTTTGCAGGTTGTTTACAGTATTTAATTAACGCGGTCTGTAAAAAGCCTCTTAGCCAGGTATAGGCTTACATAAATCAGACTTTTTGTTTCAAACTTTTTTTAAAAAGTTGAGAAAGTTTGTTTATAGAGCATGTTGATCTCCTTCATAAGATTAAATTTGCACCGTCTTTTTTTTGCGGGTGTGATTTAGTCCTTGTGGTGCTTTCATCCACACCATACGCACTTACTCTTCACAAGCGGCAAGACTGAATAATCGCACTATATTATGTAGGGTCAGTTCAAGTTGGGTTAGATTGGGTTTGCATACGTTTAGTCAGTTTTGGTTTAATTAAGTTAGATAAAATAAGGTTAGGTTTTAGTAAGACATGGACAAAATCAAACCCTTAAAAAATATCGGTTTTTTGCAACAAAAAAAAGGCCGCCGGAGAATAGGCCTTGATTTCCATGCAAAATGATCATATTCCAGGGAATCAAGCATCTTTAACCGATTTTTGCCCACTGGGCTGTTATCGACCCATCAAAAATATCAACCTTTATGCAAAATTTTCCCCAAAATCACTTATTTTAAGTAAAAAGGTAACTCGAAATTTGCCCAAATAAAAAATTTAATCGTTTCAAAAACACCATTTTGCAAAATTTTGACCCAAAACGTTTTGATTATTTCCTTAAATTGATTTTTTCAAACTTCCCCTGGCCACTAATCGGTTAAGACCAATAGTCAGAGGGTTTAAGCGTTCTTTTCTATCCATAGGCCCTAGTTGGCGGATTAGCTTGGCTTATGAGGTGGCGCTGACGGCGGCGCCGATATCCCCCGATGCGGTCAAGGCCAGGAAGGCATTGCGCCTCTGCTGGTCCTCTTGGGCGCTCCGTGTTCGTCGCTATCCGCCCGCCGAGCCATCCGCCACCTCTGTAATTTGTTGGCCGAAAGACGCCAGTTTTGTAGTGATCCTAATCTCGCTATTAATCTGGATCCAGCATCCTCTCATCGTCAGCGTCTCGGCATGTTGGACCAAATGAGCCACGCTGTCCAAAATCTCCTCGGATTTAAACTTCGATTTTCTTTCGATTTGATTTATATTGGGACGAGCTTTATTAATATTAATTGCTTGCTCAACACGGATTGCCTTCCGCGTCCCGCCGGCCTTGTTTCCGATGTGTCAACGCGTAATTCTTTGTGATATCGGCCCGGCCGCAACTCGTGCAAAAATCCTTTTTTTTTTTTGGCGAACCTGCGAAAACTTTATTTCACATTTGAGCAAAATGAAAGCATGCGAGTTGAACTTAAGTTGTACTCACATGATACAAATGGCCTTTCATGTGATCTAAACAGGACGGCCCTTTCAAGTCAGCTTTTTCCTCCGGAATTCCAGGAGTTCATATAAAGATTTTTCCGCTTATCATAAACGTAAAAAAATATGTCTTTAAAGTTTGATCATTTTTTTTCAACTTCCACCTTTCGAAAACAACTTTTCAACTTCCAAAAAGATTGAGTTTTTTTTCGATACACTTATTTTTTCCAACCACATTTCTTTTATTTACTGAGCCCATGACAGCCCAAAGTATTTTGAGTGAAATTTAGCTTAAGAGAGACCCGAGCGATTTTCCCCAATAAATTAAACAATTTTAAGATTTGGAAAATGTCTACATAATTAAATGTCAGGTTTCCAGAGGGGTGGTATTTATTAAATTGTAATATTACTGAACTAAAAAGCTCCTCTAAAATATTTTTTCCTGTTTCCGAACGCATCGCTGGGCGGTAATGGGTTAATTATTTTTTACATTTTTTAAAAATGCTTTTCATACTTTTTGCGAGGTTTGGATTTTACCGGACAATTAATAAAAAGACGCATATAATCTATCGACATAAAGAATTTGCTTCTTTTTTGTGGATTTTTGTTTTTGCCTCGATTTTTTCTTGGAGCGGAGATTGTCACTAATGAAAAGAGCGGCACTTTTCCGTGGAAATTTGAGAGCGGTCGGCTGCCATGAGCGTATGCATAGCGTGCCGGTCTGGTCTATCCTCACTCGCCGGCGTGCCGCAACGCACAGCACCACGCCGGAAGGCTCTTATAATAATACGTCCAAATTCACTTTTGACCGAAAGTCGTTCGGAATAACAGCTGCAGCGGGGCGCGGAGGGGTGCGGCGCATCGCGTGCGTGCAGGAGGGCCCTGCACTTGTTCAACGCCTACTATGCAATTATTTGGATCACTTTGGTGTTTAGCAACAGTTTTTATTTTGGCAGGGCTGCAGGCCTTTTTGCTAGGAAAGACGATAAGTTACAAGGAATAAATGGCTGACGCTGCATGTTTTTGCCAGCTGGCTTTACCGACAGTTTTTGTTCAAAATGGTCCGCGCGGGGGTGGAAAAATATTGATACTGCGGGTCGCCTTAAAATTTGTTGCTTACCGCTAAGGTTGGTTCATTTTTGGGTAAAAATATTAGTTTTGAACGGTGCGATCATCTTATATCATGAGCAGTTGATAATTATTTTATTATATTGGGTTATCGATGTCCTGATTAACAACTTAAATGATTAAACTTACGTAACCGTGTCTTTATGAAAATTTCATTATGTATGTAATTAATGATCTCATTAATCGGAAAAATTATCCCTTCAGTGGCCAATGTAACCTATGGCATTTAAATATTACGCCCATATGATTTGACTACTTCCTTATTTTAGGTATACTTGGGGGGAGGAGAGCCCGGGCAAGCCCTCCTCCCGCTCAAAAATAGACTTGGCTCTCCCTGGATAAGAATAAACTCTCGACTACTCTATGGTACGAGAGCCATGCTAATAAACAAAGAAACTAGGTGCCTGCCACAGTCAGATGATAGTAACTACAACTCCAAAGAATGCATCTAATTAGTTCACTGTAAAGCCCCGACGTGTGGTGGAGGTCTGATTCCCAACTAATCTGAACGATGCTCGAGAATATCAACGAGTGGCCATGCTGATCCATCAGTGAGATTCATTGCTTATTCTGCTATAATCTAAGTAGCAAACCGTCAATTTTAACACACGAGAGAACTAATTTCGGTCTATATGTAAATAATGTTTCAAGTCTTCATTGCAAAATATTTGGGACGATTTGATTTGCTAAACTTCGAACGGAATCGAAGGACCGTCATGTAGCCATCTACCGACAGAGTGAGAACTAACATTGTCACCACGTCACCTGGCGGAATTCATCTGAACTCGCAGCGTCACAGCGACAGCAGCACAGCACTGCCAAGGCCCCCTACAGATGTTACACTAACAGGCCTGCCGAAAACCCCGAAAATCGGCTGTGGAAATGACACCCCGATTATTTGTTCTCACACTGCATAGAAGTGCCACACCATCATGGAGGATGACACCATGGACTAATCCATAAGGTACTAATCTGTGGTCTTGCACCTCTCGAGCAGCGACTTTCTGTGATAGAAATCGAGAAAATATCCAAGTAGACAAATACTATTGTCCCAAAACACATTTTAAATTTTTATATATTTTTTGCCAAAAGATCAGGTTATTTTTATAGCTTTTTTTCATTTATTTAGTTCCACGATTAATGAAAAAACATGCAAATGTGTATAGAGTTGTTTTAGCACTTGAAGCTATTCAAGCCGCGCGATTTTTTGTATCCTCATTACATGGGCACAAACCAACAGGCAGAAGCCGGTATATATGACTATATTTCTGCACCCATTAAATAGTTGGTAAGCTCTAGCTGAGCGGCTGGAAGTACCGCTAATTAACCCTCCCCTCCTTTTTGAAGCATCGCAAAACCGCTGGTAAAAGTCGCTTATGATTGCCGTTCATTCACAACTAGAAGCGGCCCTCACCCATACACATGCCCAATGGGCATTCCCAATGGGCATGCCCATTGATGGGTCGGCCGAGCGGAACGGTGCGATGGGACGCAGCCAGACCTAATTGGCGGGTGTTTTATTAGTGTGACAGGGGTCACACAACGGAAGGGCCCCTTTTCTTTTCCTCCGGCAGGCATTACAAGGCCCATTAATACCATTTTTCTGCTCTTTCATAAATAGCAAACCACAAAACAGCCTAATTTTGGGGTTCCTCTTCAAAAATAGCCGTTTTGTCCAGTTTTCTTTTTTTTCCAAGATGTATACTTCCTGGTCACTAATTTATAGTAAAACCCGTATTTTTATTAACGGATAGTCTATTTACCTGAAGTTGTATTTAAAATCATTTAAGCCCGTTTACGTGCGTTGAAATATCCCCCTTATAACTGCGTTTTTGTCTTTTCCCGAGCGTTGAAGTGTCTCGATGTAAACGCATGTCGGGTCAATAGCAACAAATTTTTATTAAAATATAGATTTTAGATGAGGTTCAACTTTTCTTAAAAAGGTGAAGACACTGAGATTTTAAGTAATTCGGATTAAGCACCAGTGTCGTTCCGTTGTTTTCCTACTCTCTCTTTTGATAAAAGGCAAAAAGAGAGAAACAATGCATATCTTTTTAAAAGTCACATGTCACAAGAATTATCGTTATATGTGGAAACCACCTTTCCCGAGGCCAATAGTTGAAAGTTGAACAGTTTCAAGAGTAAAAATAGGTATTAACGCTTGTTTTTTTAATCTCAATATTTGTGGCATCAACCGGTTGGGTTTTTCGCAGAATGACTGAGGCACGACATTCTAGGGAGTGCCTCCCCGAGTGCCTCCCAAAGTGCCTCACCTGTGCGGCCGTATCAAGTCACGCGAATACTAGATCGGAAATTTGAGATTGTGGCATGATTAACTTACGCAGCAGCTGCCGACACGTAGCAGTTTTTCTGACATCTTCGACAAAATCATCTAAAAACGCGATTTTTTCCACTTTAATTTAAATTTTACTGCCCAAAAATAAATAAAATAAAAATGATGAAATCAATTTAAGTGTTGCCGACATAAACAGTCTAACAACGATTAGTTCAATAAAAGATCGTAATCAAATCCAAGATGATGGTGGTGAGTTCATGTGCTTCGTGTTTGGTTCTACAAAGTAAAACAAAACACCTATTCTCGATCTATACCTGTTGAGGGTATGGAACTATAACGGGGGTTGCACGTTGTCAAATTTCAAGGTAGACCTATGTTCAGCCACATCAATGGAAAGCTCTCGCCGAGATCTTTTGAATATGACTGAACATAAATCTATCTAGAAAAATAACCAAAATACGTGCTACCCCCGTCTTAGGTTCACACCCAAAATAGGTATAGAACTCCCTAAAACAGGGGTCCCTTTTTTACTGTGTAGAACGAAGTTTAATGTATACGACTCTTTATTCGCTAGTCCTTTTACTTTGATAGGGTTGTTCTTAAGAACCGCTAGTCTAGAGGCTAGCCTAAGGAAGGAGGTTGTAGGAGAAAATCATCGTCTTAAAATTTAATCGGGTGACAAGAGCGCGCAAGGTGCCAACTTTATGAATGCTTCTAAAATAATCACTAAATGAAAAGCGAAATTATAGCGATAAATTAAGCTGCCAAGCCGACACAATTAAAGTGGAAACACCTCGAATCTTTTACACGCCTTGAAATATGAAAAAGAACGTGCCCCGGTAATCCATCTTAATGAAACTGGAAAGGTCACTGATTAAAATCTACATTAGTATGTAATTTACAGTTTGTTGTCAACTTACCGTTCCCTGCCTCGAGTTTATTGTCTTGTAATGTACTTTTGCAGCCAGAGATCAGGAAGATTGCTGGGGAGAACACCACCGACCTCAGCTTTGCGAAACCAAGCATGGACTAACTAAACCATCCAAGTCTATCTTAAAACAGCCTATTATATCCAGATTTAAACTAGCGTCTTTGTCCTGGAGGTGATATCCTCACCGCGCCCTTTCCACAAAGAAATCATACGTCAAAAGAAATTGTTCCGGACACTTCTTTTAGAGGATATCCTTTGTTTTATCCTCTGCTGACTTGTAAAATTGAGAATGTGTTTCTTCCGCCATAGCTAATCAAAATAAATCTGATCGGAGTCTCTTTTCATTTTTTTATTAATCAGTGAAAAACGAGATTTAATCTTTAATTGGTTATCAGTAGGATCCCGTGCTGAATTCTTTGGATCCTTTTGAGTTCGAGTGTTCCGCTGGCAAATCCGTGAGCCAAATTCAAACCTTTTAAATCTTTGGAAACCCATTTTAAATTTTGAATTCGATTGCGTCTCAGAGTCCTTTATCTCAGATACTTGTGAATCGAAGAATCTCTTTCCTCTTGCAGTATTTTTGCAAGTTATACGCGGTGACTATGGTTACTTATTTTGAAGTCAGCAGATATAGAAACCTTTAAGCCTCTCTCTGAAAATCTCCGATTTCCTTTAGATAAGCCTCCAGGGATCGGAACTTTCCTAAACAAAAAATGAACGTCCCCACCCAAAAAAACGCGTTTCTTTGTTTTAATGATATTTTGTAAACAGTGTAGTTAATAATATTAGAAAATATACTTTAAATCGCTCTCTTTTAAAGTAAAAGCTGTACGTCGTTTTAGTCAGTTCACTTGAAACACAGAGATACGTAAAATCAGTATTACCAAAATAAAATGATTATAAATAGTTTTTGTTGACCATACTTATCACTCATCGCTGCAAGGAAGTTGAACTTTGAATTGGTATATGAAGGCGAAAGTGAAAATAACATTGTACCTAACAATGGACCAAACAAGGTTTATTGTTCAATCAATGTAAATCGGTGTTTTTGAACTGTTAAATATTCTTCTGAGTTTCACATTCAATATTATCATAAGCTGTACCTCGAGATACTTAGAGATGATGTTCTCATTATAAGCCCCGTTCGGATAATAATTCAATATTCCCTAAATTAATTTGACAAAGGCTATCTACAAAAGTTTCATACTCCGTCAAAGAATTACAGTCACCCGTTAAAGCCGCCGGTCAAAATTAATCCCACTGTGATGTCAATGAAACTCTTCTTGCCATGGCAGAATCCTTTCGGCATTGTCCATGCCTTCCTCTTAAGTTGCACAGACATGATACAACTTTCATTAAATACTCTAAAGCTGCATACCAACAAATGTAGGATAAGTGTCGTCTTAGGACATCGAATTTTACACCGGATCTGTTATAATCCCGAAGGCTGCTGCAATCCCTTTATCTTGTCACGATGGTTGACAAGAGTCACCTCAGTGTTATTATCCCATGGACTTTATTGACCAAAATACCATAAGGTGCTACAAACTCCTTTTATGACATCTGCATATCTGTCTTTTCTCACATGTCTTTCTTACAAAACATGTTGAACAGTAAAAAACAACAACAAAAAACAAAGAGTCAGTAGCAAAGATTTTTGATTTAAAAAAGAAAGGAAAAAAAAAACACTAATGGCCAAAGTTGAGTACATTTTAGAGTTTAATTGTTTATAACGTTTTTGTATATGTTTTTGTAGTTCATAATGTTTCTGCATTCATTATAACGTTATTCGTGTTCTGCAATCAGATCGCAATCACGTTAAGGTTTGCAGCATTTCGATAACAGTTCTCAACAATTTACTGTTAGTTACCGTCTAGTTTGGGGGGCATCCGAAAGCGCCAAAAACCATAAGTGCCAACGCCGCAAGCGCCAGTCCGTAATCGCCAAACGAGAAAAGTCGCAAACGCCATAGTTCGTATAGGTTAGGTCAAGTTAGGTTAAGTTAGACTAAGTTAGGTTAGGTTAGGTAAGGTTAGTATTGCGGTTAAGACCTTTGGCGTTTGCGACTTTTCTCGTTTGGCGGTTACGGATTGGCGCTTGCGGCGTTGGC
>Ga0058701_10006096_pt1 | contig 10113 bp, 5 predicted proteins | sample AgamicOrMae_FD_97039 | JGI IMG/M metagenome (GOLD analysis project Ga0058701, IMG submission 97039) | Agave microbial communities from Guanajuato, Mexico - Or.Ma.e | ecosystem: Host-associated > Plants > Phyllosphere > Phylloplane/Leaf | place: Guanajuato, Mexico | collected 2012-06-04 | reverse complement strand
TCTCTGTCTCGGTTGTGTTCAATTTCGACCGACTGATTTTACTCATTTCGCATAATGTCCAGGTCGCTTCCAAAGGTACTATAGCCTGCACAAGTCCACGAACACCTTTTTCCGCGGGAGTAGCTTTTAGGTTGGCAGCACTCGGCGTTTTCGTCCGTGATTGGTCGGTTCAAGATCAACCTCCGGCGACGGCATCACCTAGTGGGCGACGGCTTGTTCTGCCAACGTGACGGCTACTCTCGCACAGAAAAGTGTTCGCAAACTTTTGCAGGCGATAGTACAGTACATTGGAGAGCAAAAGTCACATGTCGCATTCAATTCTTGTGATTTTTTGTTCCTTGAAGTTTATTTATGTTGGTAATACAGTTGAAATGAGCGAAACGTGAACAAGATCTTTGGAATTGAAATACATCAGTATTTCCAACACAAAATTTCCACCCAAAAAAATTGAATAGAAAAACAAAAAAGAAAAAATAACACCAGTTTTGAACGCGACAGAACTTACGTGATATGGATTGTGAAGTCGACTTCAAATCGTCTCCCTCTTGTGATTGTGCGATTTATTCCAACTAACAAGGTGGGTTCCTCATCTCGCCTCCTTCGATTTTCTTGGAACTTTCAGAACTTTAAGATAGTTATATGGAAATGTATCAAAGCACAAAACTCGCTGCCATAATGCATTTTTTCTACCTGAGAAACGGCGATAAAAATTGAACTTAACATGTAAAAACACGAAAAATTGCCAATTTCTTGAAAACGGCTGGAAATATCACCAAATCCTTAAAATTTCAGCCTAAGACGTTATTTTAAGGTGTTCTACAAGGCATGATTATTGGTTTTAAATTATATCGAGAAAAAAAAATGTTCGAAATTGAACGCTACCTTTAAGGTAGTAAAAATATCTTTCCGCTATCTTGCAGTCCTGAAAGTACTGAAAATTCCAGGAAAATGTGGGGCAGACAGTTGTACTCCCCTTGTAAGCTATTTTTCCCAGTTAAAAATAGATTGAAATAGAGAAAAAAAAATAAAACTAAAGGTCATTTTTTTCATATAAAAAGCAATTACTTGAACTTTGATAATGTAATGGATGTCATTTGATATATATGATTAATTTCGTAGTTCACGGCAGTTGGAGGAGGCTCCACCGGACAAAATTAAAGTTTATCTTTGCAAACTGTCGCAAATTTCACAAAATTCATTCGCAAATTTCAACTTATTTTATTTTTGCAAATAGATAAAAAGGGGTCCCTTGGGCAGAAATGGGTGAGAACGATGTTTATCTTTGGCAACTACTGCTAATTTAACGAGGTCTCTAGAAGTGTGTGTGATGAAACTTTGAACGGATGCAGCAAGATTCTGTTTGAGTTGTCACTCTGAATTTATCATAGGATGTCACACACGCTATTCACTTTCTCCCGCCTCATGCTGCCAGGAAACTACTTCTTGCGGACCTGTCAAAGCTGCAAACTACTGGCGTCGCGGCGTCGCCTCAATTTTATTGCATACGTCGCGATTTCGCTCCACAAGTTTCCAAAGTGACTTATGACTTTACGAGACACGAGCTACCGCGGCGGCGGCAGCCAATTGGCTGAAGCGTTTTGCAGCAGTTTAGTAGAGCATAAAAAAATTTACTGAGTAATTAGGGAGACAGATCAGGCTCATTGTAGCGTTTAAGGCGAATTTGCACAAATCAAAAAAATCGGAGGGTTCACAACTACGATAAAAATTCATTAAAAGAAAATTTCAAGAACAGGCGGGAACCTGGTTGACAACTAATCAAGTTAGTGAAAATCAAATATTAATGAACTGAATTCTGAGGAATTATGCTTAGGAACACAATGATAATCTTCTTGAAATCATCAGCAATTTTTCGTAAAAACTGGGGAAAAAATTGAATTTTTTTCAGTTTTGCAAAGAAGAAAGAAAACAAGAGAAAAAAGTAATGCGCGCTTTTTTCTTCTATTTTAGCAAGGAACGCCCATTCACTGTAAACAGAATGGGTTAAATAAGAACGCATCGGTTTTAACCCTTAACCCCCCTGAAACGTAAGATAACCTCCATACTTGCGTAATTCAAATCTCTTCAGGAGCTATAATACACATTTTTGTAAAATAACCCCAGTTTGAAGGTAGTAAAGCCTTTCTGTGGGGTTATAACTTTACCTAAAGACCCGCCGCCCTGCTTGTAAAATAATAACTTGAAGGTTAAGACCGCAGCGTGGTAATTTAACTCATGTCTATTGTGTAAACGCTTTACGTTTATATCAGTCAACAAGTAACGGTAACAAAACGCGATACCAAAAAATGCAGGTAGCATCCAAATCACTTCTTTTTTTAAGCCAGTCCAAACCAGCGATGCCGTTCGGAAACAGAAAAAAAATATTTCAGAGGATCTTTTCAGTGCGGTATTGTCACAATTCAAAAATATCACCTCTCTTGAAACCTGAACTTTAATTATTTAGGCATTTTCCAAAGCTTTAAAATTTCGCATTTTATTGTAAAAAGTCCTTTTAATTTCTCTTAAGCTTTTCACTCCAAATATTTTGGGCTGTTATGGGTTAATTGGAGTAATACGCATATTTTGCCAATTTAGTCTTGGTACCAAAAAAAAATTAACACATCGTAACCCCCATTTTTTTAAATCAAAATGCTAAGCAATTAGCGTTGATTAAAGTTCTGTGGAATTTGTTTCGGCCAACTCTCATCCAAATCCGAAACACCTGAGATTTTGCAACAAGCTGCGGTTTGGCAAGTAATCGGTGTCCTTGTAATGTGAGAAGGGGCGTTTTGATCCCATATTACAATTCCGTGTGAACAGGCTTAGATGTCGCCAGGGAGCGGAGACAAGTCGTCGATACCCCCCTCCCCTCCCGCTTGACCCCGAGGAGTCACTCAAGGCTGCTGACCAGCGCATCGCCACCCCGCTTGTCCAGTCTTGCTACTGACCAAACTGGACACTCCACTTTGCGAGCTGGGAACATCTTCGGATACACTTGCCGCCTGAGAAACTTAACTTGATTTTTTCGATAGCATGGGAAGAGTTCTTCAGTCGCTTTTCTTACTTGGTGGCGAGAAGATCGGTTCGCGAGTGGTGGTGTAACTTTTGTGCAGGCTTACAGCTGAAAAGTGTTTCGGGGAAGAAGCTCAACCGGTGACTTTGGTGGCAGAAACAATTGCTTCGCGTCACTACTATGGAAACTTGACACTTTTGAGATCATTTTACTACGTCTGTTGAAAGACAAGAAAAGTTACCTTGCTAGAGGAGATTTGGAAGTTAGGTCGAGGATACCGCTGGAAACCTATTTATACTTATTTATATACCGACTAGAATATTTTATTATTTTTCTCCGTGTTGTTACCACAGAAAATGCTTCTAACATTCTTGTCTTTGAGATTGGTATCTAGAAACAATTTTGGTAAGGTGATTGAGGTATTTTCTGGACATTTTTTTCAAAAACAGATTCCACTTGCATCTGTTGAAAAAAATGAGTTTCTAATTATAAAAAATAAGCCGATTATTCCGGTTGGAAACGTTCCGAAAACGTTGCTGCCTAGACTAAAAGTTTGGTATTTCAAAAGTTGTTCGGTGGTGATCATGACTACTGTACTTTTCTTTCTGCTGCTGTTTTAACTTATTACAAATTTTCAATGTAGGCAAAATGCTATTGTCAAATATGTTTTCGAGAAACTGGCTGGTAGAGTATTTTCAAAACCAGATATTTTGCCCCAAAAAAGTTTTTGTAAAAGCCATTTGATTTAATCCAATGGAATGGAATCAACTGGTAATCTCTGTCATACACCATATTTTACAGCAAGAGATGTTTTTAAAATATTGCTGATAGGGTTGGTTTGAACTTTTTAAATACAGCAGCCGTTGACGTACTATTCGCATGGCCTTAACCAAAGTAGCATTTGTGTAGATAAAATTTCTTACTCACCAATCTTTGAATATTTCATATTTATATTTTACTTTTTAACTCATTTTATAAAAAGCTTAAGTTGCGTTTTAAAAAACGAGAATTGTTAAAGTGGTTTATATATTTGTATTTTCTGCATGAAAATTTGATAAAAGACTTCATCACAAATTCTTTTATGAAAAATCAGCACGGTAAAATTCTAAAGACGTTACCGTCGCTTTAATCATACAGCCGATGGCGTATTTCTTTATTTTTAAATAACTTAAAATAAAAACTTGCTAACATGGCGTTTTAAAAAAGCTCTTTTTTGACACAGGCTGGCTAGGTGATATAATTTGCATTACAACTTAGGGAAACAAAAATAATGAGCCTTTGAATTTTGTTCGCATTAATTCATCGTGAACCACTGACGATCCATGCTTTCAATTTGGAAGTTCAATCACTTAACTCTTGGTAATTTATCAAACAGGTATATAAAGTAGATTTTTTTTACAATCATCTTATTCGCATTATTTCAGAAAAAAAATCAAAATCATCTTAAGGAGAATTTTCGGGTTAAACAGTCTAAAATTTTAAAGATTGTTTCAAAAAGAATAGTCACGGATACATTCGTGTTAACCGCATGGAATGCCGCAAAACAAAAATATTTCTGAATACGAAAACTTCACTGTTTTATTTTCTAAATTTTAAAAACTTACAATTTTCTATTCCCTTCCTGCAGAAAATTTTAAAAGTTCGCAGTTTATATGGTGGGAAATGTGACGCACAAAATCATACTTGAAGAAAAACATTTTGGTATGAATTTTTGAAATGCTGCAGGTCAACTAACAGTGAGTTTCGGGGGAAAAAACTTTTAAAACAAAAGATAAATATACTTCAAACTGCTTAAAAACTGGGTTCAATACGATTAAATTTAAACTAAATCAGTTTCCTTACACATAACCTGTATTCCAGTACAATGTCACGAAAACCTTTTCAGCTGTTGCAGAAAGTCAATAGGCAAAAGTCAAGTGAAGTGAACGATGTGTTAAGTGAACAGCGTGTGCAGTGCATTTATAGTATTGAGGAATAATTACTCCTTGAAAGTGTGTGGCTGTGTGATGAGGAGTGAACTTTGTAAGTCCGACAATGAGCAACAATGGATCGATTCGGGGGACTGAAATTTTATTAGTTCAATTTGTACCTCTTCCGTTTAACTTTCGTCGCAGGGCCGAGCACAGCGACTGCAGAGCGAGGCACAAGAACCAACAACGTTTATTCTAACTTCGCAGTTAATCGTTGGGAATTCTCATAATGAAAGCCAGCGACTCTATGGAGCTGTCTTCCGAGCCTCCACCTTGGCGTGGGAGGGAAAAACCAGAAACGCAAACAGAGTTTTGCGAAAAACTTCCGCGTTGTCGCTGGTCACATACTTTTCCTTTCACTATTTTTTAATGCGCTTTAAGGATATTCCAGGGCTTCCGACTAGTCAAGTTTATCGAAAAATTCAAAACGCGTGTTAAAAATCTGAAAATTGAGAAAATTATCGCTTTGGACAAGTATTTACACGAGCTATTCTTCGCTATTCATTTTCAACTCACAATCAGTAAAAATTTATTTCTTACGTTGAAAAGTAATGAAGTTGCTGATTTGACTCACTTTTCTACAAAATGCGGCTGTTCTTAAAGTTTTTAAAAATAACGAAACGGTGGATTGTCGTCAAACTTTTCTCAATTGTTTCTGAAACTCAAATCTCCACTGGAAACAATTTTTCGATCCTCATCTAATCTCAATCAGACGCCTTTATTAATAATTCAAGAGTTTTAGCGCCATTTTTCGGAGCTGCCTTAAGAGCCCATGGATTTTTAGCCAACTTTAGAATTTAATTGCGTAAAAACGGAACGGTCAAATTTTCTTAGACTTCGCAATTCGATAGACATACACATTTTGAACTAATCCTGAAAACATCAAGTCCTTGTCTAATTTTAGCCCATTGCGCTGGAATATCCTTAAGCGGAACTTTTACTTACGCACAGTTCAAAAACAAAACACCTGGTTTAGGGAATGCTATGGAGACGAGGACGTCACATTTTCGGAGCAACTCCTCCAATTTGAAAGAATACAATTAACAATCAAGACGACTTGAGTCTTTTGTCGTTAGCAATAAGTTTTAGTTAAGTCCAACACATGAATCGATGACGTGGATATTAAGGATTTTCCCTTGTTCACGAAATAAAACGGGTCAGTGACTGCTAAAGCGAATACATTCTACATGTATGAGGCATCTTTATTCCAGGTTCGAATGAAAAGAAAATTCCAATCACTATAAAACACGATAATATGTAATATTTTCCAGTAGCATTAGTTATTTATATTTCTTAAAGCATTATTTCGTATTTTGAAACTTAAAATCCGCATTTGTAGCTTGAAATTAACCTACAGATGCCGCGAGTCATCATCAGTTTGTTTACTGTTTTCCATCAACTTCGAGGCGTTGTGTGACGTAATGTGGATATCTCCATACTTGTTTCGGGAGTGAAACTAAAATGGGGTTAGTTCGCATTTCGTTTATTTTTTTAAGATAGACCTATGTTCAGCCATATTATTGAACAGGTTTCGGCGAGAATTTCCCATTGATGTGGCTGAACATAGGTCTGTGTTGTAAAATTACCAAAATACGCTGTACCCCCTTTTGTTTCACACTCAAAACAGGTATAGCCTTTCCTAAAACGGGTGTTTTCTTTTTACAGTGCGTATGTTGCATCTTAAGAAACGTAAAATGGAATCGAAAATTAGAAAATGGCCAGCAAAGTCAGAGGTTTTCGGAGACATTTTGTAGTTGCTTGTTTGTTCCGCGGCAAGCTGAGTAGTAGGTCCATGTAACAAACTCGTTGCTATGTTCAGTATTCGCAGTGCTCGATGAGAGATGTGAAACCTAAACTTTAAAACTAAAGCTGTAAAAAGCTCTGACTGAAATTCGCTGGAATGTCTACGGGACCAAAAACTGATCATTATAAAGCTTCGAAAGACTATTTCGTCTAAATGAGTAAACTTCATTCGAAAGTTTTTGAACAGTTAAAAGAAATGTAACGGCTAAAATAAATAAAAATATTTTAAAAAAGAACATTTTTTGAAAAACTTAAGCTTAGCATGTTCCCGTACACCTTGAAGACGTTAAAAATCAATTGCTACAAAGGAATGAGTTTTGACGTCAACCAAAAAGTTTTTTTTTTTTTTAAAAAGTGACTTGCTGTTTTAGCGCGTAAATTTCCGCTTTAGATCATACATTTGTATTTATACACAAACTTATCAGCTAATTTTGGACACGAATAACCATTTCAAAAATTCTAGACCAATATTTCATTACCATAGTTTAACTTATTCTCTTCCTCGGAATCTTATAAACTGTTCGAAAAACGACGGTTTTCGAAAACTGCAAGCGACGATCTTAATAAATTTATTTCTCAAGACCCTAAGAGAAAACTTCATTGTTTGTTAAAAGGTGCGTATTTAACAGTTCAGAACATCAGTTTCGTAAACCAAACTAAAACTTTTTGATATTCATAAGAACCTACAAAAGACATTCACGTCTAATAGTCGTTCTCGCAATACCAGGTTCTGAAGGAAATGCGCTAACCCTCTTTTGGAAGAACACTCACATTTTTTTTTCTGATGCCAAGAAAATTTCTCTTGATAAAATGACAAAACAGTTTTTTTTTCTTTCCCCAAGATTTGTTTCTTGCCCGAAGATTTTTTTCTTGCCCCAAGATTTTTTTTCTTCCCCAAGATTTTTTCTTGTTTGCAAAAAAAAAATTCCTTCAGTAAGAAAAATGTTCTCGTTGCAAGAAAAAAAAAACTTGCGGCAAGATAAAAATTGTTTTGTCACTCAAGATTTTTTTTTCTTGGCATTAGAAATCATTTCTATGGGAGATCCTTTTTTTCCGAAGTTTTTCATTGGGCAAAGAGACAATTATTTATTGTAAGATGACGCTTTGCGTTTACTGAAACATAATGCTTTTGCGTTTACTGAAATATACCGTTTTGCGTTATCTTAAATATTACGCTTTGCGTTACCTTAAATACACCAATTTCGTGAGATGAGAACTGTATCAAGTCAAAATTGAAGCACAGGAAGATTGTGCAAACCGAGTGAGTCTTCCTTCTCGGCGGCTTTTGTAAGACGCTTTGGTCGGCCCCATTTTCTGAGAAGGCGGCCCGGCGGGCGGCGCGGAGCGGCGTCGCCCATGAGGTGTGCTCGCAATCAATACAAGCAACGAACGGCGGCAGCTGCCGCTGCTCCTGAGGCGGCGGCGGCGGCCATCGCAGCGGCGACGCACGCCATCGCGAGCGGCGCGCTTGCCACGACTACGCCGCGCCGCGACGACTTGGGGGTGGCGGGGAGGGAGAGACGAGGGGCGGGAAACCTGCCAAGATAAATAAAATATGGGCGACGCAAAGACTCTGGGCGGAAGACTGGGGCTTCACTCTGAATTTTTAAGGTTGCATTTTCAACCTTTTGGTTCAACCCCTGTGACGTTAAGCCGAGCGGAGCGAGGCACAAGCCACGTAACCTAACCTAACTTAACCTAGGGTTACCTCATTAAAAGGTCGCCAAGCCTGATGCCGCTTACTTCTTGGCGGCCGATTTAGGGCCGCCGAGAAGTAAGCGGCATCAGGCTTGAGGACAGCCGAGCGGAGCGATAGCGAAGCGAGGCACAAGTGACTATAACTAATCTTGGTAAAAAGCAAGGGGCTTTATTATGAAAGGTTAAGTTAGGTTAGATGCCTTTTGCATCGCTCCGCTGTCGTCCCGCTCAATTTGACTACGAAAGCGACGACAATTTGACGACGATTTGAACCAAAAGGTTAAAATTGCTACCTTAAAAAATTAGAAAGTTGCAGGCAAATGCAGCCCGTACGATATTTCCGCTCGTGTGTCCCTGATAGTGTTAGGGTTGTCTTAATTGGGGAAAATTGCAAGACTGTTTCTGAGAGGGTACAAAATGCTTATCATCATAAATGTTAAATGCTTATCTGCAAAACTTGGTAGTGTAAATTTTTTTTAGGAGTGAGAAATCACTGCTCAATATTGAAAATTGGTCCACTATTAGCAAATTAGTGGCTCACTTTTTAATATTTCGGAGTGAAATTTCACTCCTGAATCATATGCTCGCTACTAGTTTTTTTTTTTTTTAGCGAGCAGGCCTATGTTGACCTAGAGTACGCCATGCGCTCTCGTTTGATATGGCTATTGATTGATGTATCTTAAAAAAAATAACCAAAATACATACGGCTATTACAACTTTTTGCAGAAAAAATGCACAGAGAAAATGACTTTGTTTCCTCAATAAAAAGTTTCCTTGATGTAGCCTCAGCACACCAGTTTTTTGTGATAAGAATTTTGTTACAAATGAATCGTCATCACAACAATTATAGTTGTCGCATTAACAATTAAACAGTCATACAACAACAATCAGGGTCTTCCTTACCGTAAACAAACCGTTTTGTATGTTTGCAGGTAACAAAGTCATTTCCTCCGAGTGCTTTTCAGGCGCAGGGTATACGAGCTGCCTCTTGTAATTTTAACGATCAGATACCAAAATGTGTAGTTGATAGCTTATCTCGAAATGTATTCCGTTGTCAGTTCTTAAAAAGAATATTCTGAACTTGATTCAGATAGCTGCTTCTAAAATCAGGATTGGCTTACTGTAGTTCAACAGCGTTTCGTAAAACGAACATGACTTCCCTTTAACGCGCCCTGGGATCATAGTTTCCCATTCGGTTGTTCAATCAGTTTTGCTGATTGAACAAATATTTTAACTTTTGAAAACATTAATTTTTTTGCTAACATGAAATAAAAAATTCCAATGAACATACCGATTTTTTTAAAAAGATTTGTTAAGAACTTCTGAAACAAAAATATTCAGGTTCAAAGGTTCCTTTAACCCTATTGGTTGCACGTTAAAGGGTTAAGAAGTCTTAGAAAACAAATAAGTCGGCAAGTGTTGATTCGAAAAAGTTTTTCCAATGGTTGTCCAACGATTGTCGTGATTTAGCCCCTATTTTCGCTATTTATTTTACAGTTGTGGCTGTGGAATTCGAGGCAAATGATGACTCAATCAAATCATCAGAAATGATGTATTGTTTTGCAAAAAAAAAAAAACCGAAAAGCCAAAGCGGTTTTTTTTATCAAAATTAATTCAAAAACACCCGATTAC
>Ga0058701_10006095_pt1 | contig 10114 bp, 5 predicted proteins | sample AgamicOrMae_FD_97039 | JGI IMG/M metagenome (GOLD analysis project Ga0058701, IMG submission 97039) | Agave microbial communities from Guanajuato, Mexico - Or.Ma.e | ecosystem: Host-associated > Plants > Phyllosphere > Phylloplane/Leaf | place: Guanajuato, Mexico | collected 2012-06-04 | reverse complement strand
CTTGCGTCTAGCTCATCAGAACCTGCTACCCAGTAATAATACCATGTACAGTACACAGACGACTATTAAACGATCCACCATTGGGCCTAGCCTAGATTACATTGGGATTTCGAGGATCGAATTCTCGCCTCCTAACATCAAAAAGGCTGGCTACAGCGTGATTTTCGCCGATCAACAAAATGACTTATTGAAAGTTGCGTCGGCCGAGGCACTAGGCCTATACCTTTAGGCTTTTTCACTTGGCTTTACCTAGCCTACAGGTGTTTATTTATTTATTTATTTTTGTTTCGTTTTTGGGGTGGGGGATAGATGTTTTTCACCCCAACTTTGAGTTGGCTAGCAAGGGTAGTTTTCGTCGATCAACAAAATGGTTTAAAGAGTAAGCGTTTCTCTCCATTTCGCATCAATTTCACATGTTTTTGGAGGGTCGATTTTTTTTACCCCCAACTTTGGGGGTGGCTAGCAGGGGTAGTTTTTGTCGATCAACAAAATAGCTCAAAGGGCATGTGTTTCTCTTGATTTTGCATCAACTTCACGTGATTTTGAAGGGTCGGATTTTTTTTCACCCCCAACTTTGGGGGTGGCTAGCGGGGGTGGTTTTGAGTTGTGGCCCAAATTAATGCCCATTCCCGTGACTAAGAGAGGTCTACTAAATGTTCTGATAGGTTTGGCGCAAATCTGGGTGTTACAGGTTGCGCCCTTCCCTTGTAAGTGTAAGCCAGGTTCCGCTTTTATCAGTGCTATCAGCCAGCAACTAGTTTCAACACTGTCCGTGCAAGTTGCTTCAGCGCAACGTATGGGAAACCATTTGCAATATTCTGTTGATAAATCCCTTATTCTGTTTCAGGTGAGGGACTTTTCGTGAGTTGCCCGCGTTAGGGTAAGTCGTGTTAAAAGTGGCGCCGGCCTTTGAGATTGTCGCATCTCTTATGCAAATGGTCCACCAGTGCTTCGGCACAGCCTCCCTGCCGATCTCCTGTCCTTGTCGCCTCGGCTATCCATCAAACGGATGTTCCCAATGATTGCGCCCTAATCAACACCTATTCAGTCGCTATTATCAAGAATTTTCTCCATGATCAGCCGCTCGCTCCAGAGACATTCCTCAGTGTGAAATTTTCATTTAAGGTCCCTTTTGTGCCTTTCTTAGGTCCATCCTTCTCATTAGTTTACTTGCGGATATGCAACGCTAAGTAGGTACTTTGCACCTTGCTGGGCTCTGCGACTAAAGGTTCAGCCTGAGTTGTAGGAAATAAAATGATGGTTTCATAGTTTCATCTTTCTGATGATCCGCGTCTGATGGACTTATTTGCGAAATTCTTTACAGTTTGTGAATTGACGACACGGAAGCGCGCAGGTTAGGTTTACTTAGTAGCTTGCCTATGCTGCCGCATAGAAATTAGCGGTATTGATGATGTTCGATTGTTCCAATTTACTTTGTGTTAGGTTACGTGCTTTTTGCCGCACTTCCGCCGGGTTGGTGATGGGAGGTGGAACACCGTTTGTGGAAAAACCAGCCTTCGACATAGTGTGTACTGGACCTTCAGAAGACCTACCAGTGTGTGGCGATTTACTGAACAAAAGCTTCGTCAGTGTTATCTACCTTTGTCATTATCAACTTTGTAACGAAAGTCGAGAGTTTTATTTAAATATTTGATTCCTCTGGTTCCCCAAACTTTGGAAACTTTGTGTTTTCCGCTTTCATTAAAATTGTTTTGGCTAACAGCCGGATTTTCCAGGAATTTGGTAGCGCGTGCAGTCCCAAATCCAAATTAGGCTTCTCGTCAGGTGCGCTATTCCCCTGGGCCTTTGACACGACTCTTTACACTTTCTTACCTTTATGAGTTTATGATTTGCCTTTTTTCACTGAGATAACCGTGTTATCAAAATATCAACGTTGTCAGACATGTTTTCTCTAAACATTTTTGTCTCTCCTGTTTGTCGCATGTGCCAGTGACCTAGTGTTATGGCTAACGATAGCTCTCGCGGAACGTAACCAAAATATGCGTTTTTCTGCTGTTGAAGAAAAATAGCTGTATGGGCCAACAAAATAGTCTTTTTTTCTCACTTCATAAAACGTACCCAAACTGAATCTCATGACCAAATCACTCACTAAACAAAAGTTCGCTAGCCCATTATTTCTTAAAAATTGCAGTTGTGCATAATACATTTCTTTGGACTTAAGCAATTAGAGGATTATGTTTGTCACACGTCAAGTTGTGTTCGACGAGCAGCTTTTGCTCGAGTGAAACAGATGTTTTATTGTGTGGTAAACTGGTGCATCTCATAATTTAGTCGCCGGCGTCAGCGAAGAGGTGCCAGCGGATTGGCGTCAGCCACGGACCGCGATTAGTAACGAAGCGCTATCAATGTACAAGACGCTGATTGGCTGATTGAATATGCCGTGTTTTCTTACATGTATGACGTTTCTTGTGAGTTGTCAACAGTATCGTCGAAGCACTCAAAAACCAAACAACAGTGCGCTTTGTTTTTTTATTATTTTTTTTCTATTTTGAAAAAAGCTGAAACTTGTGTCATGGCTGCCATTTTTTTCGCGTCTGTAAGAGAAGGAGAAGACAATATGGACTAAGACGTATCTTTTCTCTTTGTAGGACTTGAGCGCGTCACGCGCGAAATTCGAAATCGAGCACTCCAATGTTGACACGCCTCGCTAACGGCGCTTGTCGTTTCGTATCCAAAACGCGTAATTGGACAGTGCTTCGTCCTACGAGTTTTGCCTTATCGGTTCATTACGTAACACTTTTGGCTTTGAAGAGCTATTAGCTACTGCTGCCCTGCTTCTACCACACATACTCTGCAGCGGTGGTTTAATTGTTAAATCGACGCTGGGACGAACTATGTAAGTTTGGTAAACACTGAAGTTCATTCACCAAGACCGTTTTCGTGAAATGGCTGTCAATGCAAAGTTTAAACAACGAAACGGACCCTCTACCTCACCTGATTCGACGGCTCCCGTAAGAAAGTTGATAGGCCTGCGCTCTGCACATAACGCTGTTGCTGGCACAAGGTGATTCATAACGAGGTATCTGCACAGGCGCGCTCTTGCTGATATCATCATTATGTATTAGTGCGTGGTAGCTGCAGCGTTATGAGTAGAGTGCACGCAGCTATCAATGTCTTCACGGAACTCATCAAACCAAACTCGAACAGCACTAACCGTTCTATCCGGTGTATCGGGCGGATAAAATAGAAGTTGTGATACGCTCGCAACGCGTGGCAGTGTTATTTTGTTATCATCCAGGTCAATTTTCGGACGCGTTGTTGGATTTTCCACCATGAATACTGCCAAAGAAATGCCGCTGTGTATTTTTATATAAAATTGGAATATCGACTCGAGCACGTTGTGATGATGTGGTTTTCTATACGCCCGTTTTTATTTTATTTTTTGGTCCGAGAGCATAGCCGGCCGAATAAAAGAAACAACGTCTAGTCTGGTTTTGCCTTTAATAATTGTCGCGCAACGCGAAATAAAAACTCGGCTCTTCCACCGTAAAAGTCCGCTTGTAAAGTGTGCGGGATGCACTTATACGGCGTCATGGATTCGATGTACTATAAACCTCAGTGCAAGTTGTATAAATGTGGCATCATTGCGTGATACTGTAAATTTAATCGGATACATTTCCTTTTTTCGGATCCACCTTGCGTCTCTAGGCCGAGTAAAGCGAGACGCGATTTTACGTGACCTGCCGTAAGTTAGCCTAACGGTCACCAAACCCCATGCCTACAGAGCTTCAAAAAGAGAGAAGCGACAACTGGTTCTCGCGCCGTGCGCTGATTGGTGGGATGCAGGCATAACGTGGCAGTTGACGTCTCTCTTTTTGTGAGGGTCTCTACTCATGCCGCTTCTCAGCGGAACTTAGCGACACCAAGACGTGAGTTTTTGTTAGATTAAAAAAAGTGAGTTCTTGATACGATCTCAACATGGCAAATATAGCTGTTCCCGAGTTCAATAAGCTGATTCCACCCCCAGTGCCCACAACATAATTAAACGCAGCCTAGATTTTAAATTTGTTAAAAGAATAACCCAACCCCATGACAAATGGTTTTTATTTTTCATTTATTTATTTTTTTTATTTTTGGGGGGGGGAGATGATGTCCAGCGGTCGTAATTTGGCACCTCCTTGGAAGACTCGATCAGTTCTAAAAGTCGAGTTTTAAAATATACCTGTTTTGAGGGCACCCAAAATCCCCGTTTTCAGCTGTTACCACTTTGATTGTTTTTCGTGTGATTTCGATCAGAATTTATGGAGAACATATTCCGGGAGACAAGGAGAATGTCAATGTCATTCATCTCAGACGAATAATAAAAGAAATATTCGCAACGGAAAACAACATTTTGAACGCTTGTCGAAGTAATACAGTTTAAAACGGAGGTTGTGAGACCTGTTCGAGTCTTCCATAGAGGTGCCAAGTGGTCGTAGAACTTTCAAAACTCACCGATTCCATGTCCTTTCAGGTCCCGAATCATTACCCTACAAATAGCGTGGGATTATTATTCTGCTTTGAGAAAGACCGATTGAGAAGCGCTTGCGAAGTGAACTTTTCTAAACACGACCGCAATGTTCACTGTTTACAGGGATGTAAGCGACCGAGAAGGGCGTATTCGCTCGTCTTACGCAATGTCCTGGAGGGTCCTTCCGTAAGCGGCGATAGTAATAATAATTCGGGAATGGTGGAAGGCGGAGCTTTTTGATCTAGTGTTGCATATTTGAGCGATGAAGCCACTCCTACCACGGCATATTGTGGCTCGTCCCTTCCCTTTTCTAAGATGAAAAACAGCGCGGGAAATGAAAAGGCCCACAATATTACTGAGGTCCCTTGACCACGACGCACGGTCAAGTGTGAGCGTGGGCTGGCTTTGTAGCTGACCGCAAAAGGGTACAGAGTGGAGGCTGGGGAGCTCATCTCACTGTTTAATCCCGCTCCCCGGCTGATAATTTGAACGTCATAGAGAGCGGCTATCCGTGTGCCACGAAGATCACGTATGGCCCCTCTTTCTCTTTCTGGAGGGTGGTTTCGCCCTCTACCCGTCCTTCTCCAGCAGAGCCTCTCGCGCGATTGTGATGTGAGATTCAACTTCGGATCGGATCTCCGAGTTCCTCTTTTACTGCCCTTTCTCTACGCTGTTATTACCACCGTCGAAAATCTTCCATTTTGTGAGATGCGAACTGTTTTGAGTCTTGAATACTCAAATTTTAAACATGGCTTGCATTTTCTTCGTGTTGTGTTGGTATCGTCGTTGGCAGAGCGGAGTGTAAGGGAGCGCGGCATGGAACACCAAGCCTTACCTCAACTAACCTATCGTTGCCAAGTCGAATAAACCCTGCTTGGCGGCAGTATTGCTCCCGCCACGAACAATGGACGAGTGTTCAAATCTGAAAAGCCTTTATTAAATGAGACGAGTTATATAGTTTTGGGATTTTGATAAACTTAATGGAAGTACGCGGAGATAACCTGAGTTGGTGAGAAATACGTAAAAGTAAATCAAGGCTTACTGTTTATATTCCAATGAGTATGACATCGCCATACTCTCTAAATTTTAATCAGTGATAGTCTCTGAGATTCGGTGAATTTTCACTGATTCTCAGAGACACTCACTGTTTTAAATTTAGAGTGAATGATCATAGGGTTCTGCCTTGTGGACCAAGAGAGAAGGCAAGAACACGAGAAAACAAAGGGGCATCGACCAATGCATAATATGATCGGGAATATATCGGGATGCTCCGGATATTATTCCGAGTATCCTAGCTACTTTATGGAAAACCCCATTGGATATTTCTGTTAAACCGACTTCAAAGTACTGTTTTATTTGAGCAAGCAAAAAAAAGTTCGTTTTGTTTAACATAAAGTATGCGATGAAAAAGGTTTATGTAGGCTTCTTAAAAATTAATAATTACTTGTTGCTTCAAAGGTTTAAGTATTTGTTAAAGCTCAAAAAAAAATCAACAAAGGTTAGCGTTTTGCGTTTCCATGTTAACTCCTATTCCAGAGCGGTGATTGACCCAAGGGAAATCTGTTGAAGCAACTGATCCACCCTACATACTTGGTTCCCCAGAAAAATGAGCCAATTTTTCACGGAATTTTTACTGAGTGCTTCTGATTTAGATTATGAGTGAAAATTCATCAGACGAAAAAAATAATATAAAATTCTGGAGTCGTAGTGAAGCTTGCTTCCGTCGGCATTTCCTACTACCCGGCCGCATTTTCCCAGCGAAGGCATTTCAGTCATTTTCATAAATCGCTAAGTTGCTCCTTCTTCTTAGAACGCTTCTTTAACAGAGTCTCTTTGAAAGGAGCTTGTTTAAACACATAGCGATGAGAAAATCCGGCAGAACATTCGGGGATCAGGAGCAGGCCAGAATTGGTTCGACGTGAAGGCTAAAGTTGCATAGTAGCAGCGCTGTCCACTTTATTTGACACCTCCTTGTTTTTCTGTTTGTGAGAAAGTTTATTTTCCCTCCAAGCTAATAGTTTTCCGCCTTCGCATTTTCAGCATTCCCTTTGGCTAGGCCCCCTCGGGTCTGGACCCCCCTTTGCTCCTCGAAGCCGCCTGCCAATGGATGAAATGGCTGGTCATTCTCTTCGCGATTCACTGTAACGGCTTGAAACGCAATCCTCAACCAACTGCCGTCATGTAACTAAATATCAGAATCATCTTTTTAGTCTATTTCTTTTCTATTTTTGTGTTGCTGTATAAAAATCGGATTTTCCAGAACTTGGCCTCGTACCGTAAGTGTTCACGTCACTGCCATCTCAACTCCTAACTCGGGAGTTTGAGTTATATTGGCAGGATGTACCTAAGAACATTTCTCGGTCATAAAAACAGTAGTTTTCTAAAAAAAAAATCCATGAAAAGCACAAGTAGTGACTTTTTTTGTGTTTGTTTTACTTCCAACTGTCCTACCATCATGCTAAAAAAAATCGAGTACATGTTCATCTTCTATAACCCTTTTGCTTGGCAGCTTATATTTGCTCACGAATTTTGTTTTATATAATAGACATCGCACTTTTACCTTTGCGTATGTAAAATTTCACAGCCCAACCTCTCATCGTCAGCTGCCTGAAGTCCAGAACTTTCTCTTTTCGCTTTGAAATATAGGTACAGAATGTCATCGACGTAGGCAGCTTTTTCATTGTGGTTCACTTGCATTTGAGTGCAACATGCAGAGGAGCGGGCAATTTCGACGCCTATACGCGTTTTCTACGCAACGATCTTCTCCAACGATATATTCTTGAGTGGGTGGCCCACCTTCGGGAACTTATCCAAGAGGACGGCCGAAAAAACGACGGTGAAATATGCTATTAAACATCTTGTCTGATAAATGTAATGGAAGTAGTTGATGCTGACTCAAAGTCGTTTAAGTCGGTGTTTTAGCCGTCATAAAACGGGGGAAAAGGGGGACAGCGACATACGGCGATTTGGCGAAGCGCCGCGCCGCGCCGTACTTGCTCCGGAGAAACTCCTCCAGAGGTCTCTAGTAGACTCTTGAAGCGGTGGCGCGGCGGTCGCTGGACCAAAGCCAGGATACAATTAAACTTGCTCACGCCTTTCATCAGTTGGCACTGCAGTCTTTTTCTCGCCCGCCTTCAATATTGATTCTTTTTCCTAAACAAAACATCTTTATTCAGTTGGAAATGGCTCGCGATGGCCATTTTCATGTCAATTTCCATACGGAGCGATTTTTGCTTGCCCTTAACAGTGCGACGTTATTCGGAGATGAACCGAAGGTAGCGCCGGTCCGGATGAGCTAGACATACTTCTTAACGGATTTTTTCCCATAGTTTCCTTAAAATATTAAGCAAGGGTTGGGGGCACTCCTCCGAGTCGTACAAAGATACGAACCTGTCCGCAACGCACCGTTTTCAAGTTAAGACCTAAAGACTGCAGTCAATCAGGTGCCAGCGTGAAACCTCTATAGCATTTGTTAATTATGGGTAGCACATAACACTACTGTCTTGTTTCGTGCAGCTCGAGAGCAATCCTAAACACCACCAACACGCTTTTCATGTTTCGCGAACTTACGGAACTATAAATTTACAAAGTCGCGAAATCAAGCTACATGGGATTACTCCGCAGACAACGTGGGTTACTTGGAGGGTCACGTTTACAGCAATGAAAAGCACCACCAAGGATCGGTAGTTCTTCTGGTGGAAAGTAATGAGTGTATTATTTGTATTGTAGTATTGAAAGTTGTGAGTGTGTGTACTGTAGCCCACCCTAAGGGCTACACCACAAAGCCGGGCCCCGCCTAAAGCGCATGTTGGAGGGGGTGTCCTTTTCGTTTGCTCGAAAAGAGATTATGACTTTTTTTTTGAGAGAGTTGGTTTTAAAGTTGAAAGAATTCTATGCTTCACGATAAAAATAGGGTGATTTCCCCTTTGGAAATGTACCATAAACAGGAGGGCCGGCTGAGAGGATGTAGAGATTGATGAAGCAAATTAGAGCGATACGATGCGTTGCGAGTGAGACGAAATAAAAACACTGGTCCCACCGCGAAGTGGGGGCGCAGCCACCAAGTGTCAACGGCGCAGCTAAGCGAACGGACGAAAACCAGGGTCATTTATTACGGGGCTTGGCGAACACCTGGCCGCTGCCCCGTCCGCCTGCCCAATGTCACCCCTAAAACTCGAACGCGGGTTCGATAAAATAGCCCTCCAATGGATTTGCCTCTAAAAACCTCGACACATTTTTCAAAGATTCCCCTCGACCCGTCCAACCGCATGACCAAAGCTGCTTTAAAATACCGTATTAAAAACTTTCTCTCGTTTTTTGTTGTCTTCTCGCTTTTTAGAACTAATAAATTGAGTTTAGACTGAATGAATGTTTTATGGGTCTGTTCTTAATTTGACTTTTATTTTGATTTCTTTTGAAACCAACTGTTGATTTTTTTTTCCGCCTTTGGTAACTTCAGATTTTTCTCGAAAACGACCTCTGATTTTTCGGGAAACTGTTGGCCTAAGTGCAAACAAATCCGGAGAACTCTAAAATCACTTAAAATCACCTTTTGTAGCTAGGTTTCATCGCACCATGTCACATTAGAAATCTTTCCTATATTTAATAAAGGAATGCACTACATATGAAATGGTGGGTCCTCGACAGTTTTAGAATCGATATTTTTTAATCCTTTTGATATCTGCAGAAGTGTCTACCGAAAAAAAGGGCAACCTTACGCTGTAAAATGTCAATATCCTTTTTACTCTAGTTCAGGTTCCCTTTTAATATTTTTTAATATGCCATGTTATTACTTTAAATTTCAAATTAACTTTTTTGTGTCAATAAACATGTTTAAACTGTAAACAAAATGAAAGTATACACAACTTGGAAAGTTTAAAGTGTCTTTTTTCTTTCTTTTCTTTTTTGGCCAATAAAAAATTATAAACAGGCCTCTGTATTTTCATTCCACAATAAACGACTGAAAGCGTTGATTCTTTTTTTTCTTCTTTTTTTCCTCAAAAATGTTGGCTGCCTTTATGACTTTTTTGTTTTCTTTTTTTTTTCGGTGAAATTGCGTGGTCCTTCTGGCACAGGAAAGGGGTGGCTTTGGCTGGGATCAGGCCACGTAAAAAGAGCATTGATATTCCCTGGGAGATCCGTTACCGTGAAAAGTTGAACGCGGCCAGCGCAGCGACAAGGTTTAAAAAAATCGTAAAATCTGAGAGTTGAGGGCGAAGGCAGCCGAAAGCCAAGTCCCTGGACCCTTTGGCGCAGAAAGGGAAGAAGGTATCTGAGTGAACGCGAACCAACTTCTACCCTTATCTCTGCTTTGTTATCCCCTGCATTTGTTAAATTGACTGACATGACGCATCGACTTTTCTTGGCGCGCGAGCTTACAAACACGCTTAAGACTTACAACCTTGATCAACAAACGTCCCACCTGAGTCCCCGTTACCTATTCTAGATACGACGGTAAGCAAGTATTTTCGCTTGATCTGAAGGAACGGTATAATTACCTATTTATTGTGAGTTTTACTCAATGGTCATGCATATTAACACACAGTAAAAACAAAACCCCCTTTTGGGGAATGCTACACCTGTTTTGGGTATGACTCTAATATGGGGAAGATACGTATTTTTGGTAATTTTTCAGCATTAGAT
>Ga0058701_10006094_pt1 | contig 10115 bp, 3 predicted proteins | sample AgamicOrMae_FD_97039 | JGI IMG/M metagenome (GOLD analysis project Ga0058701, IMG submission 97039) | Agave microbial communities from Guanajuato, Mexico - Or.Ma.e | ecosystem: Host-associated > Plants > Phyllosphere > Phylloplane/Leaf | place: Guanajuato, Mexico | collected 2012-06-04 | reverse complement strand
TATGGATTTATATGGCCGAAAATGCTGCTTAGGTAAGTGCTTCATAAGGCCCTTTTCTTTAATGAATCAACATTTGGTGATTTACTCTCAGAATATATTATTTTTTAAATGGGCATTTTAAATTGCTGTAAGCTGTATGATCCCCCTTAAAAATGAAAATCCATGGAAATGGAAACTCAGAGCAATGCGATTGAGCGCACCACCACTTAAAAGAAAAGAGGAAAAAGCTAGACCAACAGAAAGCGCAACAGCGATAAAAATCTCAGCCTTCAAGCGAGGCTCCATTTAGATCTGGAATCGTTTAAGTCTTTATAAAACGGTACGATAAAAATCAGCTGAAAGAAGTACTCGGTATTCAAGAACACAAGCTGTAATTCGAATAAACCTTGTTGATGATCATTAGCCGTGGTGAGATTGCCTCTTATCAGTGACAAAGAATTTGACGGTGGAAACGATTATGAGACTTGGGGAAACTTGTGACCTCTCATTTCTTACCCTCTCAAGGTTTCATTTTATACATCCGGTTTATCCTGGTTCAGACCTCGGATCCACCTGGGTTGCAACCTTTTATCATATGAAAAGGATTAACGACATCGGCGTAGTAGAGTAGTCTACAAGAGATACACAATGCTATCTTAAACATGTTGAACAGATATCGTCCAGTTTCCGTGGATATCAGATTTAAACGTTTCCGGCAAACTGTGTGGGTTTTTGTGGCAGAGTAGAGGAAGTTTGTGAGATTTAGTCAGGAGCTCTCCAATCAGAGGAATGATCGACAAATCGCTTACCACTAATTACTAGTCTGAATGGAAGTGTCCAGATTCGTCCCGCGAAGTTGCAAACGGATTGATTTGAGATAGCGCGCGGAAAAGGCAGTTACATCAGGCTCACTGCCTGCCACCTCTGGAAACTGATCCCCGAGTTGGATGCCTTTTCGATTGACGTACAGCGTGATTCACCCAGGCAACTTTCTCAGCCAGAAAGAAGGAAGTCTTTCTGACCTAAGCAACTTTTTGGTTGTCTTCATGCATCACCCGGTAGAGTTTTTAAGTCAGCATGCTTCGCGACAAAAAGATCATCATAGTCGTCAGGAAGTGTGGAATCCAATCATATTTTTTTTTAAAAAAAGGTGTTACATTAAAATTGATTGGTGCAACTTGAAATCGTTGAGAAATCGGTTGACCACATTTTAGATAAACTGTACTAAGCTAAAATTGTTAAAGATGAATTTAGGATTGAACGATTGTTGCAAGCATGTGAGTACTTGCTTGTTGTAAGTTACATTATGGTAGATTGAGTGATTGAGGTAGGGTTTGATAAGTTGATTTATGACTATCAAGTGAGTGAAACTTAGAGCTAGTTTGGGTAAAGTTAGATTATCATGGGTTCGATTTTGTAGTAATAGGTGTGGTGAGATCAAAGGTTACCTGCGGCGTGGTTAGACTATTGTAGCTTTCAAAGCATTCGTGTAATATCGGATGTTGACTGTTCTCAGGAACTCCGTAACTATTTCCAACTAGGCCGCACTTCAAAAGTGTTCATAACTATCGTTCGCCCGGTTTATCGCGTCCGCCCACCTGAACAGAAAGAGTACTCGCAATGCGAGCCTATCCAACTACACTGTAAAACCAAAAGCTGGACTCCTTCTTTGTATCTCCTGCCGAAAAGTCGAACGGAGTAATAGCGATTCATAACCCAGTTAACCAAACTTACTGCCGCTTACTTCTCGATATAACTTGCCACCGAGAAGTAAGCGGTATCAAGCTTGTCGACAGCCAATCAGAGCGCTAAGGAAGGTGACTTAACCTAGCTTAACCTAGCCAAACGTAGGCGTTAATCCTTATGATTAACCCACTACCGCCCAGCGATGCCGTTCGGCAACAGAAAAAAATATTTTAGAGGATTTTTTCAGTTAAGTATTGTCACGATTTAAAAAATATCATCTCTCGGAAAACCTGAAATTTAATTATTTAGGCATTTTCCAAAGCTTAAAATTGCGTATTTTGATGGAAAAAATCCTTCCAATTTCTCTTAAGCTGAATTTTACTCCAAATACTTTGGGCTGTTATGGGTTAATGAAACCAAGGTGGAAGACTTGGTAGGAAATGTTGCGTTTTAGATTTACAGCGAGTGCTGTTTTTGACGTGTGGTCCGTGTGTGTAGCTCGCGACCTTATCGCGGTGTCTCTGAATAGGTGAGGGAGGTGGACTGTGTAATTCACCCGACGGACTTCGGCGAGCTTCGTGCTTCGCAGTGCTTCGGAGCGCTTCGGAGGGCTTCGGAGCTCTTCGTGAACTGGGCTTCGCGGCCCGGTCAGACCGGCTCAATGTGTTGCTGAACTGAAAAGCCTCTTAAAAGGGGGCGTCTATGCAAGCGCCGTGCACCCCCCCACCACCCCACAGTGTTTGCCTTGACGAGAACGGGTTGGCTTCGAATGTTCCTCGACAACAAAGGTTACTGGTATTTGACTGCTTCTATCGGACTCTACGTATTTGAGGGCATCAGAAATAAAACGAATTTAAATGCGATACATATTTTAACGTAAGCTCCTGAAATATCGTTAAGTGGGTTCATAGTTCAAGAATATTCAGTGGAAGCAAACTTTTTTCTGCTCATCAAAATGTATTAAATACCGCCTGCCACATCTGCATACTTTTCCCTCCTTAATGACGCAGCGGATTACTTTATAATACTTTTAATAATTTTACAAGTAATTTTTAAGTCGCATTTTAATTTTAATTAGTTGTTTAGCTTGTTGAGCGCAGGAGACTGCAAAATTGAATGATACGAAATGAGCACCATATTTTACTTCTTGAACAAGACGCTGGACTCAACAAGCTGTAAAAGAATTGGAGGAGACCCGCCAATTATTCTGGGTTTATACTTTCGGAAAGAATAACAAAGACCACACAATAAAACGAATCATTATAAAATTTGTTCCCCCAGAAAGTCTGAGGGTTCTAGACTGTACAACGAAACTTTGTTGGTTTTTAATTGCAAAAATTACAGTTTCTTAAAAGTTTTTTCTTCCTTTTTTTTATAGCTTTTCTGCCCTTTTTTCCCTTGCTGGCGGAGAGAAAGGATTTCTATTATTGAAAACACAATTCATCTACTTATTGTCACAGAACAAATTTAATGACCCACTTATAAATAAGTAGCTAATTAAAATCCCTGTTTGGCAAAATTTAAAGCTTGATTACAGAAGCTGAACAGGAGTAAACTAATTAATTTTAAAAGAATATTCTTTACTGTTGGAACAGACTGACAGCAAAGCGGTATTAATCATGATTTTTTTTTGTAAAAATAAAAATAAGTAAAATTTTAACTGTATATTCTTTAAGATATCGGTTTATATAAATATTTTTAGGAAGATTTTCAGCACTAAAACTTAGCCTGTTATGGTAAACCTAGGTCCATGCCTAAGCTCAACGCGGAATCTACCATCCTGTTTGCTCAAGCTGCATTTTCTCGCCTCTTGTGTCCTACCTTAGCTCAATCTGTTTTTACATTATGAGGATGAACTACCTGATATCAGGTAATGATAACAGATGTTTCGATGCCCTTTCCGTCTCTTTGCTGTGCTGTTGCTAAGTCTGTGGTTACTTCTTCTAAGCAGTAGTAACTGTGGCTGATGAGTAAGCCAGATACCACCTGTCCTCCACTCGCATTGTCCGAAAAATAATATTTCCAGAGGCCGATGCAACGTTTGAAGTTCCGAGCTAACCGTGTGTGCGCTAAGTTCGAGAATCGAGTTTGGTATCGATTCATGGATGCCAATAGGCGCCGCAGATCGAGAAGTTCGAAGTGAGCAGAGAAAGACCTATCCCATCCCACGGGTTCGCCCCATTTTGCGGAGGGCGAGTGGCCCCCAAAAGAAAAATCAATTTCTCCCTTTGCCAGCCTCCCTCCGCCAACGGAATTTCTCATCGCCTCTCGAATCATCTGTCTGTCCTTGTCTTTAACATTCTTTCCGTTAAATACGCCCTCCGATGAACACAAAGTTGTCAATCGAACCGAGGCAAGTTTTGAGCCCTTTGTACTCGCTCGAGTACCGTTTCTTCGAACCCTCCAACCTCTTTAACCCTTTCCCCTTGCTGGACTCTGCGTTGCATTTTCTGTTTTTTCCTGACTCGTCGCAAGGCTAAACGGAGCGAGGCTTAGGGCAACTGTGTGCCTATTTTACAGAAAAGCGTACCTTTCTGTAAAATACACTGCTGAAAATTTGCAAAACCAAAATATTCTGAATCCGGCAAAATCGATTTTTTACTGTCCTTTTCAAACGTGATTGTGAAGAAAGAGGCATCGAAGGGATGTTTTTCTTGAACGTATTTGTAACGTAGCTTTTGGGAGCAAATAGAATCATGTTTACGTTTTCTTAATGCGTATTTTATGGTAGTCAAAAAGACATTGGTAAGAAGATTCGCTGCTCAGTTTTGAACACAATGCGGACGTGTGTATAAAGAGATTTTTAGTATCGGAAACTTTGTCCCCGCCCATTCCGGTTCGAGTTATGGGCTGTGCGACGCCTTGACACAAAATGATGCCGCGTCCATGGGTCGTCCAGTTTAGCTGTCCAGTATGTGCTGGTGCTGGTTCCGGTGCCTGAATGTTTATGCCCCGCTAGTCAAAAACTTATGCCCAGATCGGAAGGGCGTAACTTTGGTCCGGGAGTCAAAAGAGCAACCTACACTCTGCAGATACTCGTCTGAAATTATGACCTGAAGGGCCTGCGAAAACTGCTAGGAAAAAGGGCTTAATGGTTTCTTTTTGTTTGTTTCAGGTAAGTGAATCTGCGGCAGAGTAAGGGAGATCAGCTAAAGGTACGATTCTGCTCATCTCCGTCCAGCTTTCCTGCGGGTGAGAGAACGTATGTCCAGATATGACACCACCGCTGTTGTTCTCGGAAAGTCCTCTTAATCGCAAGACCAATCAAAGTTAAGAGGATGAACTAGCTCAAGTTAAACGACGTGTAGTTAACCTAATCAGTGTAACTAACCTAGCTCTACTTAACCTATGTTTGCCTTACCTAAACTGGTAAGATATCTGGACGATCGTATCTGGAAAGTGTGATATATGGGCAATACAGTTTCTGGACAGTTTCGTTTCTGGACAATGTAGTGTGTGGACGATAGTATCTGGACAGTGTAGATTGTGGAAAGTGTGGTATCTGGACAGTGTGGTGTCTGGACAGGGTAGTATTTGGACAGTGCGATTTGTGGGAAAAAGTTAATAGGGCACGTGGTCAGAAGTTGGAGGTTTACAAAGTATATTCGGTCCGTTGCCGTATCATGAATATAGTCGTAGAGGCGGTGTGCATCGCACGAAGTTTCACGGAGCCTCGAAACGGCCAATAAAACGTGTTTAGCACTCACAGGCCATTAACGCTACGCCCGATGGATTGGGTATTCGCATTTTTATGTGCGGAGAGGAGGCGCTTTTCTTTTGTTTTATTTTATTTTAGATTAAAATTCGGCGTTATGTTTTGCGGGGCGAATACAATTTATGTACCTTCTCCGATAACAGTAAATTAAGGATATATAATGTTTTCTCCTTGTTTAGAGGTTTTAGTCCTTACAGATTGAGGAATGAACGGGTTCAAGCAGTAGTTGATGTAGTATGTTACCAGTGGTACTCCTAATTGTTCTAATCTGGTCGATGATCTTAAACTATGTATTTTGAACTTTCTTTACTGGTCAGCAAGAAGCCATTTCCGAGATTTTTGAAACAATTATAAACATTTTTTTAAAATTAACTATCTGAATTGCTAGTTTTTTTGTATTTTTTATTCCTTATTCTTTTTTTTCTTCTTTTTACGATCTGTCAAAAATGAACGTTTATAAGTAGAAACAACCAAATTCAAGTTAAATTTTTCAGTTTAGATTTTTGGGAATACCTATTCTCTCATGTAAAATACATTAAATTTCCGAAATACATTTTTTTACAGCCGTATGAGCACGGGGTACGGTTTAATTGTTTACGAAGATAAATTCTGCATTGATCGCGTTTATGAAAATTTACACTCTTAAAAAATGTGTTTTAAGCCGACGCCCGCATTTATAAAAAGATTTAAATACAACAACACCAGAAAAAAAACAATGAAATCAGAAACCGAAGTTTTACATCTGAATTACCGTACGAAGAACGTAGCGCCTTCCAAGCTTGCGTAAACGGAGCACAAGGGGCAAGTCCATTTTATTAATATGCTGAGAGAAGTGCGCAAACATCTTGTTAACAAGACACGTTGTCCCGTAGCTAAGCCCGCAGATGGGGGCGCCCCGCCCCGACCCGCCCAGCGCAGGTGAATATTTTTCACTGGCTTCGTGCACGCTTTGTGACAAACCTTCGCGTAATGGATTTAAAGAGCACAATATTCTCACACTGAGGAGACGCTTGGGCGCCGCCAAGGCTGCCTAGGCTTATGTATATTTGATTACAACTTCTCCGAAGGGGTTTCGAGGGGTTCGTCTTAATGGGTAGCGCGGTGGCAAGCGAGGGGAACACAATCTTAGGGTAGATGTCATCTCTGCTCGGCGACCGTCGCAAAAGTACCTCGCTGTTTTTTACTCGGGTGCTGCCGTGCACCGAGATTGTGCGCAATTTTGTCCACCTCCTCGCCTATCTCCTGTCCGTTCTCCTGATTGTACTTCTTTGTTTATGCATTCCATTATTTCCGAGTCTGCGTTGCTCTCATGGAGAATGTCACCGGTGCCGAATCCTCGAAATGTCGTAATTTTTGGTGGGGTCTCTACGCGCTAGTGTGTAATTGGGTGGGTATGTGCGCGAGTTCGGAATACCTGCAAGTTCCCCTACACGGAAGTTTGATCTTACCCTAAGCGCACCGTGTTGTTTTCCGTAACCCTCCCTTCTCCTGGTTAGCCTACCGTAATATTCCTTATTCCTTCGTATGCCATGCCCTACCCCAATGTAACCTTCCTACTCGGTTTACCTTAACCCTTCCCTTCGCTTTTCGCTCCTCATGTGATTCTGATTTCGCTCTCTCTGCCCGGGAAGCACGATTCCTGTTCTCAAAATAAAATAAAGAGAACGCTTGTATTTCATTTCCGCAAATTAAGATACAGATCAAGATTTTTCAACTAATCTCTCGTTGGGTGAAGTCCATTTTTCTTGGGTCGGGCGAGACTTTGGTCGAACCATTTTTCAAGAATCATCACGACCAGCATCAAAGCAGTTTTCTTTCACCAAGATTTTTTTTTAGGTCAAGATTATTTTCAGGGCCTTCTGACTGTTCTTGCAACAAAATTATTTTTAAAACCTGCTGAAGTCAATCCAACCCCAAGAATAAGCGGAACTTAATGAAAGAAGAATTCTCTTCGTTGTCCTGCCTTTGTTTTTGTGAAGTGACACACCGTGAAAATCCGATGGTGAGGGTCCATAGGAACACATTTAGTGTGAAGAGGACATCCTAGTGTGGTTAGACGAGACTGACATTACGGAGATCACGAATCACAGCAAAGCAATATGTAGTATTTGACAGGTTGCCGCTCTGGAGATATACCGGAAATGAGGACCTGTGAGACCCGAACTGCCCAATTAAACTGATTTGCCCTAAAACCCCAACTTCAATATAAGAGGCAGAAATTATACTTTTTTTTTCGTTTTTGAGCTGAGTGGAGCGCAAGCGAAACGAGACACAAGGCAAATCTAACGGCCCCTAAGCCTGATGCCGCTTCTATCTCACAAAGAGACTTTCACTTATTAGTTAAATTTCTACAGCCGCTTTAAAAACGAAAAAAAGGTCCATACTTTTTAGCGGTGTACTACGTGAAATACTTGTTTTACCTTTGAAAGATAATAAAAAATACTCCTTTAAAAAAGAGGTTACGTAGCGCATTTTTTTCGTATCTCACCTCAAATTTAATGAGTGTTGTTCAGGTTGTTCTATTTCGCCAAAAATGAATTTAATTTTTTTATGAGTTATTCGCTCACGAAATTAGTCGACGGATAACAATATTTCTTGTAACACGGAATTATGCATTCCACTAACCATTACTCAAGTTAATTTAACTGCTCCTCCCCGTTATTATCTTAATCTGATGAGCTTGCAGCGCTAAACTACTCTAAAATGTAGTCATTTCAAAAATTACCTCCAGTATTAACAAACTAGCAGTATACATTTTTTATGGGCGGACACAATTGAGGAACATTATTTTGGTTTGATGCCTCTGTTGTTATTTTTCAAGCTGACGCAAATATTGCGTCCTTGCTTCATGGAGTTTCCACAACGTCTTTGATTGGCCGATTTTCGATCCATTTCTTCGATTCCGCCAATCAGAGAACGTTATGGTCGAATTCTTCCCGAGGGGCGGCCAGTAACCGTTCAAGTAGCTTCATTTTCCGCAGTAGCCGGCCATTTGATATGAGTTGAAATGGTTCGAATTTTCCCTTTTGCCTTGTGTGTATTAGAGTTCGATTCTTTTGCTTTTGGTTGTTCCTAAAATAGCTCGCTTATTCCCTCAGACCAATCAGTAACCGTTGAAATAGTGGCGAATTTTATTTTATTGAAGAATTAGTTTGACTCCGTGTATTGAGTAGTGTTCAAGGATTACGAAAAATTCTCCCTCTAAAAAATCTTTCCAAACGAAAAATGTCAACATATGACGAAATGGACTCTGTAGAGGTACAATTTTAATAGTTTTCAAATCATAATCGTAAAAATTCCGGTTTTTGTTTTCTTTTACTACTCTTTCAAACCGCACAAAAATTTCAATTTGTGTTCTTTTAAGATAATTCATGAAAAAATTGCGAGACTCGAACATTTTTCAAATAATTGTAAAACTAGGAGTCCATAATCAGCTGAACGGAAATAAACAGATCCGCTGTAAATCTCTTGTTTCTTGGATGGAATTGTTTCTCGCTGTAAATATCAGGAAAAGTTTAAAATTTTTCCGAGCGAATTCATTTTTTTTTTAAAAAGCCGTTCTTATCAATGGAGGAGTGTTGAACGGTCAACACTCAAAACTTAAGCCTTGCGAATGGCTCATGCCATGCTTGTGCGCTGATGGAATTTCTCCGAGCATGATTAAGTTGAAAGAGGAGCAAAAACCCCTTAGCAACTTTTACTAAATTCAGCCGTGTAACCGATTTCCTTATTGTGAGTCATTAGCGCTTATAGTGGACGTGTTTCCCCTAAGTGTAGGTCGCTTATTTTCCGAAGGGATATCTTTTCGTGGTGAGCCTAGCGCACCTATGGAAAGCATTAACGATTGGTAGGGACAAGGGCGGAATATGGGCGACGGGGGACAATTTTGCCGGTAAGGTGATGTCTGGCTTAGCTGGGGATGATCCCTAGGCCTGAGTGGGGCGCCTTTGCGCCGAAAATCAAGGGGATGAAATATAGCTGGGGGTGGCTGGGAATTAAGTAATGATGTATGCATGCGGTGGGTGGCGCCACGGCCAGAAATGAGTTATTGGAGGTGTCATACTTGAACTATTAACAGACGAATATTCCCGTGGGAGAACGCGACTGCGCCTCACTTAGTGGCTTCCATATGCGAGGGATAAAAATCTTAATTGTTTATTTAGCATAATGCGACTCGAGATAGAGCCATGTAATTCGCGTTATCTTGCGATCGCATACCAGAAGCTCGTCTTCATTGAGAATAAGATTTAATTCCGGCCCACAAATATTGCAATAAAAAAGATCGCATAAGAAAGGAGTTGATAAGAGAAAGCCTTTATGGGCATGTTAATCACGTGGTTTTGAGCTTTACACGTGAAAATATCCCCCATATCTATATTTTCATTTTCTTAGGTCTAAGTATGGAAGAACGTTTCCATGAACCTTTTTAAACTGCTTATATTCTAGATATGCGTCCAAGTGTCTTAGTTTGGTTTCAAAAAAGCTGAATATTAAGTAACAAATCTTCCTAAAAACTGGATTTTTTTAGGGTTTTTTTGCATAATGCAGTTTGAAATACTCATTATATATCGAGTATCATATTTATTTTATATGAAATATAATTTCCTTAGGACTATACAGCGTGTCTCAGAGCACCCGTCCACCCCTTTTTTCTCGAGAACGATTAGACTTAAATGCGTCCTGTAAAAGTATTTATAAGGTAATCGACTACGTAGAATTTGGTGGTGTACTTAGT
>Ga0058701_10006093_pt1 | contig 10115 bp, 5 predicted proteins | sample AgamicOrMae_FD_97039 | JGI IMG/M metagenome (GOLD analysis project Ga0058701, IMG submission 97039) | Agave microbial communities from Guanajuato, Mexico - Or.Ma.e | ecosystem: Host-associated > Plants > Phyllosphere > Phylloplane/Leaf | place: Guanajuato, Mexico | collected 2012-06-04 | reverse complement strand
GTGATTCTCGTTCGGCTTGCCGGAAATCCTGTGAACTGTCACAAGAAATCCTGTGAGATGTTGTTCACAGGAAGAAGTTGTGAAGTTTTTACAGGAAGCCGCTAAGAGTGTACAGATATAGAACGACCTTGACTTTGGCTATTAAAAAAATAGAGCACCAATAACATTAATCCCATAAAAGCACACCTCGAAAAAATCTGGCTATAAACATAATCACCTTGGTAGGGAAAGACCGGACGAAAAATACAAATAAGTTATTACCGTATTAGAAAAGTTTTACGCCGTACATCAAGCAGTTTGCTCGAGCTTTAGGTATCCTGCAAACGTGAGGCTTGGCTACAGTCGGCTCACTTCTTATCGCACCAGAGAAATGAGTTTACAAACATTGTAGATGACGGTGTTTCAACTAGTGCCCACAGAGGATATATTTACAGGTTCTATTTACGTCGGCCGCAGTGTGAATAAAGGGTATTCTTGTATGTGCAAACGGTCCATCAGCAAATGGTCCCCTAAAATGCACTGGTAACTTCATCAGTTTGACTTTATTGGATGGTGAATTTCACATACGGCTGCGTCCACCGGATCAAGTTTAAGGACCTGGACGGGCATAAAAGGTTGATTCGTTGAACACAAATACGAAGAAAAAAATCAGCTTGAATACGGCGGTAAAGTGTGTAAAGATTTTTTTATATTTTTTTTTTTGTTTTGTGTCTGAGCGCTGTCGTGCTTTGACATGGTGTGGTGAGGCTGGTTTTAAACAGATATGAACATTAGTGAAGAGGACGGGTTTTACAGTATTCAAAGAAATACTAGCAGTATGTTTTCCCGCGCTGTGTTGGTGGGTCGCTTCACCTGAGATCATGCCGACAATATGGGAGTTCCATGGACCCCAAGCTTTGATCAGCATCTACAAGTTACCTTCGAAGTGCGTGGAAGGTTATTCCAAAACTTACTGAGATGAGGGTAGCATCCTGAATAATCAGTTTTAGGTCTGTGCTTACCTTATTTACAAAAAAAAAAATGTAAAACTTTGTTGACTCTCCCCTCCTATCCTTAAAAGGAATGAAAGGTATAGAAATAAGTGTAGCCGTGCAAAACTTTTAATTTCTGAATTGGTCACTATTTCCTGGTGGACTCCTCTAAAAAACAGCTTTGGCTTTTACCGTCATAGCGCAGTTGCAAATCTTTCAGACCAGCCCGTATAATTACCCCATTTAGCTTATGAGTCCAACACCCCTCAGCATGGGGAGATACTCCCATTCCCACCCTCTACCCTCTTCCCTTGGTGGCGCCGCACACTTGGCAGCGCCTTACTGTATATAACTCGTATGTGCTGACTGCTATGCTCCCTTCCAGCTCCCACCCCTCTTGCCCTTTTTTTAGCTCCGCCTCCCCCCTCCGCCGTTGTCATCTTCTATCTCCATTCAACTAATCCGCCTCCCCCGCCTTCTCCTTCCTTCCTTTTCTACCCACCTCTAGTTTCAGTTCCCCTATGCAGTAGTACACCCCTAACTCCCGCCCCTCTTTCCAATCCTTCCACCCCTTTTCGCTCCCACCCGTTACTTCCCCTCACTCTTCCCCCAACTTGCCTCCCATCGCCCGCCACCCTTCATCTACACTATCTTCCCAGTCAGCATCTGCCTTGTCCTACCCCAACACCCTGCTCCCACTTCCCACCCCACGCCCCAGGCAATCCAAGAAGCATCTAAGTCCCAGGGCGGAGAAAACGGGCGCTGAACCATCAACTTATTTTAGTCAACAGCTTGGTCAAGTGGTTCCCGTTGTTGTCCTTTGTCTTTGTTGGCCCTGGCGGTCCCTATGGGCATGACGACACTGCGTCGCCGGCTCTGACCAATCAACTTCAATTTTTCTTATTTTTGCCGGCACGCGAAATATCGCAAGTCGTCTGGGCCAGACTGAACCACATTATTTGGAATCTGCGACGAGAGCTGGAAATTGAGTTGGTGCTAGATAATTCTTCCAACCAAGAGAATCCGGAATAACACAATGCGAAATGAGGAACTAAAGGCGACTCGAAGATCAATTGTTCCCGGTCACTAGGAATTGCTATCACGTAACCTATCTCAACCTTGCCAAACGAAAATGTGGATTAATGTTACTGCTAACTTTTGGACCAAGTATCATGTACACAAGCAGAGTCAATAAAACCTTAGCTCATCTTACTTTTACTTCTGTGTCGTAACAATTTTTACTGAAATAACTGAATCAGCTATATACGAATAAATGGTTGAATCTTAACTCATAATAACCAAAACACAGATTGAAATAGTTTTAAACGAAAAAGGTAGACTTGAGACATGGGGATGTATTTTTTGTCAGACCCAGGGATGATGTACCAACATTCACCACGGAGCATTGTTAAACTTAATGTATCAAGAATACAACGTGTGCATATCCCGTATTCAGCTGACGGATCAAAAACTTTCTGAGTGTCAAAAAAAAAGAAAAAAAAAGAAACAAAAAAACCTCCCAGTTGTCAGAAATAATGGAATTCTTAAGAAAAGCAATATTTCCCGTGGTCAAAGTACTTGTGCAAAGAAAGAAAGCAGGGCTCCGCAAAGGAATCGAGGTCATGTTTTATTATATTTTCAAGACGATAACTGAAAGAAAAATTGATAGAATAGTTATCCCCTTGGTTCCGTTTTCTCATCGCCCTCTTGGGAATTCAGGGACTGTCTTGATCGGGCAGAAACTTTCAAATCTTTATCTTGACAGTTTACGACAAAGGGAACACATCAGAAGTACTGACGTGACTTACATACTTCGGATTAACATCTCAGATCTTGTTTGACCCAGAAATAGACATCCTTAAGGGTGATACTTTGAGAGAGATTTGACTTTGGGCCTTACATACCTTATTCCGGAGTGTCCCAGAAGGGAAATATTTCATCTCTATCTGTTCCAGAACGTTTCGAAACGTACTTGTATATCTGGCCGAAGTGAAGTCATCAGGTTTTTATATTTTTAGACGCATAAAAATCGGTGGCGTGAAGTCTTGAAGGCGGTCAATCTGCATAGACGGAAATCCGAAATATATCGAATGATAGGGTATATTCTGTGATGCGAGATGTGGAACTTTAGCAATCGAAAAATACTCTTGTGGTTCTTTTAAATATGATTTGCGTCCTCGCGTGATAGTAGGAGCCTCTGATTTTTTTATGAAGGTCATAAAAATTAGTTCTCCTTACCATATACCCTCTGACTCATAAGTATTATTTTCATTTTTCTTGCACATTGAATTAGTAATTTTGCAAAAAAATGTAGATATGGAGGACTTATGGGAAAGATATGTACAAAGAAAAATCGCCAGAGGGCAGTCGAGGAAGCTGTAAGATCTGGAAGAAAGGTGATCAGTACACGTGGCGGAAGTTGCTTCGTCGTTGTAATCTCTTCCTCGAATTCCCCGCAATCCGATTCCAATCGGACGAAGCTCTCCTTTACTTGACAATAAAAGTGTCGTATCAAAAATTCGGGCTTTAATTTGATTTCTAAAGGTGTATCGTTTTCGATTGAGGAACTGGATACATGTCTATTACGAGCCTTGCAACATCCGCTTCTTCAAATACTTCCAAGTTATGAGATTTTAATGTTCTGTCTGGGACGTATTCTGCTTGAGCCTCTTCAGCTGACACGTGCAATCAATCAATGACGATCAACCTCCCCTGTCGCTAAGAAGTCACCCTCAACAATTGCAAGCTCTTCCACCTTTCAATCTCTCACGGAAGCCACCCGCACCTACTGTAGTACTTCACACGTCATAGAAACCAATGCTTCGTGATCGCCCCGTATTTTCATTTCAATAGACTGCATGTAAATATTACCAGAGGCTCGTGGCACGACTAGCATTGCTGTTAAGTTCAATCACGTTTTACAATTTAACCCTTTAACACAATTTGTTTATCGATCGATATTTTAAATTAGCTATTGCGATCCAATATATCCCATGTGTGTGTTAGTCTGCAGCGATTCAGTGTTCGCTTTCGAATACTGTCTTAAAATGAATAGGAAAAGATTTTCATTTATTTTTTAGGTGACCACATACTGTGTATACTTGGCGAATACAATGGTTGTCCTGTAGGAATGTTTGACGTAATCTAGCCCATTTAAATCTATCTCAACTTACCCAACTTGACGTTTCGTATCCATCGCCATCTAACATAACTTACACTCAATAGTACCCTACGTAACATACTGTACGTGACTTTGGTCGCATCAATACTTAGTTTTCGTAGAAGAAATAATAGCATTTTATGTATACTTGGGCCGCACGGGTCTGGGGCCATTCAGGTCTACTAAAAAGGGGCTACAATCTCATGACCTTGGCCCGGGGTCATTTGCCCTTGAAACTCCATCTTGACTGCTCAGGGGGCGCCAAATTTAAAACTCTTGAGTACTCCATGAAAAAGCTGCGCCTAGCAGCTGGGTTGTGGTGTAGTTTACGTGCACATTCGGCTGTCATGGTCGGAGCTGATTACATGGTCCCCAGTAAATGCTTACATATCGACTTTTTTTCTTCCACTACTTTTTGAAAAGGTTATTGCACTGTAGGGTAAACATTTTTAATATCACGACGCTCCAGAAATCTAAGAAAAACGTGTAGGCCAAGATACTGGGGTGAGTATTTTAAGTAACGTGATTTTTCATAGCTTGATGAACAATATCCCTTGCCTGTAGCATCCTTGAGTTAGTACACTAATGATAGTAAGATCGCTCAATGAAACTGCAATTTAAACTGTTCCTGTCTTACAAAAATAGTCGTTTCAAAGTGATATCTCTTGCTTTTGGACATTTCGTGATTTTGAGTTCTTTCTATGGCCACGGTCACAACTTGAACCAATGGAGGAATTTGATCACTAAGATACCTAAGATGTTATTTGGTGTATACATTTCAGCATGTGACGATATCGTAATTTAGTGACGATTTCAACCGAAAAACAAACATTTCTTTAAACAGAAATTTGATAGCTCGTCAAAAAAAAAGCAGAAAACGGAAAGTTGGAGGATGTTCTTTGGAAATTTGTTTTACCGCACGCGTAATTATTTTTGCGTCGTCTTTGAAAACGCATTTGACATTGTCAAAAAGCAGGTCCTGCCGACCCAATTTATTTATCCTCGTAAAATTCGTCAAAGCGGTTTACAACGAGCTGACAGCAAACACGGTAGACGGCATTCGTAATTTTTCGGCACATTGCTCCGAGGATTGATAAAATTAGATTAAAGCCTCATTGAATTAGATGCGTAGAAAATGTTCCCGCTCAAGCAAATTTGGGACCCCGTGAGGGCCATTAAAGTCCAAACGATTTCAAATAATTTTGTCGAAAGTTCGTTCAAATAAAGCACCGCCCCCACAAGTCACAGTGAATTCTTTTTTTCGGAGGTAGATGAACTAAGGCATACAGATTATTGGTCATTATTCAACGCCATGGAAGTTGAAAGCTTGATGTCTCTACGTCTGGCAATTTACCTTTTTTCACGAGGCCAATCGTAGTGAATAATAACGCACTTGTCCTAACCCAACGTTAACCAAGCCTGACGCTGGTTGAACATTTTAGTGGCGATGACATTTCGAAAGATGCAACTCAAAAACCGTTCAACGATAAGTGTGGTAACAAAAAGAGTCATCTTGAATTTTTTTTGGGAGGTTGCCCTGTTCCTACCCTCCTTAGGTAGAAGCTAAATGCTCTTGAACATGATTTGTTAAGGAACTCTCACGTTTTTCGTTTAATCATACACGTAGTCCCGAGCTTTACGTGGCAGAGAAGCTTTGAGTATATTTTAGTTCTGCGGGTTAGCATTTTTTTTCGTGGAAAACGATTTATAGCACCCAAGTACTTGTGGGAAGTTCACGTGAGGATTACAACAATTGAGTAGAATACCCTCTTACTCTGTTCTTGATAGCGCAACGGACGAGATAAAGTACCAGTGCTGATGGGAAATTCGTCAGGTTGTGCATGTCGAAATGAAAAGAGGCCCTTGAGTTATATTTCCTGGTTTTACCAAGATAAATAAAGAGCATTAAAAGTTCATAGCTGCCAGAACGGAGCAGTGGAATTTTTACTCTGTGCATTTGTAACGCCGAATTTTTGAGTGGTAGTAGTCAGCCGTTTGTCGCCAAGCCGAGCGAAGTTTTAGCGGTGTGCGATACAACGTTACCTAGCTCACGCTGTTGTGTCTTTCATTGCCATAACGTAATTACTGTCTTGAATCAGGGTGTACCACTGTGGTAACAAAGTCGCCCTTTGAAAGTGTGGGTGCAGAACTGTTCAAGGGAAATAGTCAACTTCGATAGAACTATTGAGGCCTATGTGAGTCAGTAGTTGCATGCCAGAACACTAATTAAGTGAGTTACGCTGCTTTGAAGTCGGATTTCTCTGCTGATCGAGGGACTAATTCATGCGGATATTCGATAGATGTTGACAGGTATTTAAACAAGTCCTTCCGTTGGTTCACCCTTGAGGAATGATCAACCGAGTTTATCAAGCGAATGTTATTACATCAAGCTCATGCTAATCAGTAATCACTTAAACATACGCAGACATATGGTCCCATTGGTAGTTAAATGTCTAGATAAAAAATATGAACTTGTTGATGTAGTGGGTGAGCGTGATTATTACGGGCTAGAAGGATTTCGTCAGGTCTATTATCGACATGAGAAAGAGCATTGTTTTGTTGATTCCCTTTCAATGGTGGATACCATTTGCGATGCAATTCCAATATGATAGTTATTTTGTATCTCTTTTTGGCTTCTTTAGGTGCTGAGCCGTTTTGACTTCTTTAGTTGCTGAGCCGAGTTGAGTGAGAGCGAAATGAGGAACCAACTGAACCCATAGCGGAGAGTGTCGACATCATCGATGCGATGGAAGATCGAGCCAGGGCGAGACATGCTGAGGTGTTCAATAACTTTTTATGAGGGGTCCTGAAGTCTGAATGATCTCGCCAAGCCATCAGTCAGGACAACTGAATAGAAACTAATAGACTCTCGGAACGGTGATGAAGTGGTAGAATGCAGTGATTAAGATCAAGGTGCGAAATGGGGACGAACTGAGCCTGCATATGCCATCGATATTTCAGTGGGGGGAGCAAAACTTGGGCTGAATGAAGTACTGCTGGAGTAGTCAGTCGCAAGAGATCTGGATAGTGCTGAAGGGGAGACAAAGCCTGGGAGGGGTGGAATATGCCGAATCGGAGACCAGTTATAGCTAAAATGTTCGGAAGCGTGCATGCGATTGATGATAACGGCCGCATCGTGAAGAGGTGGGGCATTCAACCTGTTCCAAGAGATTATTCTAAGCGGAGGCTAACGATGGCGGGAGCATTTATTCATCCCAATCGAGCGAGAATTTTAAACAAATATTTTCAGTTCGATGACATGAAGTGACAGAAGATTTTTGTAGTATCCGTCGCACTTTCAACCTTCTACCTCGTTTATCTCGTCATGAAGATCGTATGCTGTAGCATTTCTAGCTCCTATTCATTTATCAAAGTTCTTCCGGACCAGGGAAATAGGGCTGGGTTGTCCAAGGTCCGATCACGTCTAGTCCAAACGGAGTTATTGTCAGTAAGACTTTGTCCAAATGGACCGAAGAATGTCTGCTCCTACGCTGTCGCAGGTGGTAGACTTCAGTTTATGTCACTAATCTATTTTAACCAAACCTAACGTAAACCAACCGTCGTAAGCACAATTGACCCAAAATATTGGGTGGGAAAAGGTTACGATAAAACAGTTTAATATAGTCTCCTGGTCGTAGGTAGCGATAATCAGCTAATTTGCGACCACAGTGAATAGGCGCTTGGTGGGCAAGCTCATTCGGACAATGGCCCATTGGGACAAAAGTAAGGACCCTGGTCAAGGCTAGATGGTATACAAGATTGAGTTGCTTGCACGGCACCATCTTGGTTCCGATTCTAATAAACCTTGAGCATTGTTGGGTTCTGTAAGCGCAGAGAAATCTAGGTCTTGGTCGAGTCAAAAAGCGGTTTGCTGGAAATATTTGCCAACTGGGTGGCTCACTATAGCGTCTAATTCCTCGATCAACTCGCGTGGTGTACGTGCCATGTATTTTGCGTAATCGAATTTAACTCAGAGAGTCTGCATAACGCATACCTTTAGTGTTTCCTGAGTGCTCTTTGATATTAGCGGTTCACCCGGTATCTTGACTCAAGAATGTTTTTCAATCTTGCCTTCCTGAGTCCAGCGTCGTGCGAAAATCAACATTTTTGGGGCAAGAGATCTCCGCTCCATCCTAATTGTGTAAACTGAAAGCCGCGTTGCTTTTCTTAAAGAGGTAAGCACGTCTTACGCAATCCTTTTTTTTTCTCTTTTATGACGGATTGTGCCAAGAAGGCTGTCTCTTGTTTGCCGCCTTGAACCATTTCTTTCCCTTTTTTGTTCTTTTTTTATTTCCTCTGAGGTCAGCTTTGGGGTGGGGGAGCCCTTCTTTCATTTGTCCCCGGACTTCACTTTGGTGTTCCAGGCATCTTTCGTCCCCTCAGGGCGTTTCTCCCCCCCCCCAAAAAAGGGCACGACACGAATATGTGGATAGCTGGGGTCCATTGAAACCTAGGGTTAAGGGTCTACGGTCCACTAGAGTCGAAGCTTTGACCCAAATGAGACTTTTCAACACTTAAATGGATCTCAATCGATGCGCCGGCGCGGCGCCTCGATTACCGGGAACGGAAGTTGCTCTCACGGAGAGTCCAGACATGGTCACTGATTCCTCTTATCTTACCGTAGATAGTTCAGGCGAGGAAGACTGCTCTGATTTTTTTAAATCCTCTCGTGGTTTCAGAAAACCGAGTACGTTTTTCTTTTTTTGCGCTATTATACTTGGCGAATAGTCCATTAAGTAGAACAAGTCTGCGATGAAAATGTTGCCTGTCAGATACGAGTTCCAAGACAAAAGATAAAACTTTGCATCTCGGATAGTTTTTCCAGACATGAAAAAAAAATGTGCTCAAGTATAACCTTGTGAACATTATCTTGCAAATGCCATCATGTCTTTTAATCAACCCAAAAGGAAGTGTTTAGACTCGGGCTCGTGAATTACACCCCATGGGAGTCAATCCATATACAAAAAAAAAAGGAATGAGGTTTGACATACAAGGTTGGCAAAAGCAGTACAGAATCTTAATTAGACTCAATTTAATGTAGGCCTTTAAAAAGGCGATTGAAGAACAGTGTTTGTAATTTTATAGTGGTGTTCCAATAGTCCATAGGGTGAAGTCTACTTAAAGGCATCCAGCAAATCGGCTTCCTGAAACTGAGCGACCCAAATTGCAAACTTTTTAATGTCTAAAACCTGTCAGTGACTTCATCACAAAAACTTTTCGCTTGAATTTTGTTTGGACTTTGACGTAATTACAATCTTAATAATGGCGTTCTTTGTCTGTGTTTTTTGTTATATGTATATTAGATTTAGGAATGATTAGTTGATAAAATACGTGGTCTAGGCTACTATGAAATAAACGACATAGTTTTACAGTAGGATGAAAAAAGTACCACCACGGTGAATTTCCGAAAATCTGTGGTTTTTTAGACGTGCATGTACGAATGGTCTAGTTGGATTTTGTCAAGTGAGGTTAGCTTGGTTTTGGTGATGTTTGGTTTTCGGTTCGTCATCGTTTTGGTGAGATAATCCACTTTGAGTGAGCGAGTTTGTTTACGTAAGGTTTGCTCTAATAAGGATAAATTTTGGCTTGGCTAGATTGAATAGGTAAGGTAGGTTTAAGTTAGCTATCGCAAGCCTTGGCAATGTTAGGTAAGCAGGAATTAATTACTAAAGTTTGGTAAACATAGGCTATTCTAGGCTGAGAAATATAGGCTTACTTTGTCAAAGTACATAATTATTCCTTTTTTTTAATATTGTCTTTACGAATGCCGTAGACTTTTGTAATGTTTGTAAAATTCGATTTCTGGAGTTAATTTTTTTTAATGCCGTCTTTTTTCATATAAAAAAGCCCATTTTTTCTCCAACTCACAATTAGAAGTTTGGCAAATCTACCAAGCAAGGAATAAAATATATTTTAAGCTACAATTATTTGGAGTATTTTTAATGGGTTTGCGTGTTCAGCCAACTCCAGTGTCGATTTATCAC
>Ga0058701_10006092_pt1 | contig 10116 bp, 3 predicted proteins | sample AgamicOrMae_FD_97039 | JGI IMG/M metagenome (GOLD analysis project Ga0058701, IMG submission 97039) | Agave microbial communities from Guanajuato, Mexico - Or.Ma.e | ecosystem: Host-associated > Plants > Phyllosphere > Phylloplane/Leaf | place: Guanajuato, Mexico | collected 2012-06-04 | reverse complement strand
GACAATTTTAAAAATTGAAATAACCGTAAATATTGGTCGCCAACTAATCTTGATTGTTAATTTAGTCAAATCAAAGTTTTTCGTGATTTTCAGATTTTCAAACCCAGTTTTGTCATTTTTTTAACAAAAAGCTTTGTTGCAACTTTTAACTTGTTTGTGAATTTAATTAGCCAAGTCGAGGAAACATCCTTAACAACTTTAGCAGCGCTATATGAAAAGGGCATCAGTTCACTCACATCGTGACGAAATGCAGTATTCTGAATCAGAGATGTGTGTTTTTACAAATTAAATGAGTATCGAAAGAATGATTCGCGACGCGGTTTTAGCTTTTACCCCAGCAAATACAGCAGAACTTTGCAGTTCAAAAGGCTTCCGACTCACTCCTTTCAAGCAATTTTACTCATACTACTCTTCCGTTCCGCTCCTTCGCTCCAGGCGCAACGAAGGTTCCTCCTCCAAGGGGGAGGGATTTAAGGCCAATGACTTACTTAAGGGAAGGATAGGTGTAACGGGTGGTTCTCAAGCAAATCGTTGTTTCCTCCAACTTTACACAGCCCGACCGCAATAATGACAGCGAGAACCGCAAAATTTCCGACCCTCATGCCAAGTCACTTAACATTGTAAGTAAAGTCATTAGCTCGAGTGTATCCGCAAAACAAGAGCATGTAATCTCTATATCTCTTCTCACGTTCCTGTTGGTTTGTTTGTATATGCGCCGTGGTGGGAAAATCGTACTTTAGTAACGACGAGTTTTGATATCTTCATGAAGTTAGCCATGCATATCATCTCTCTGCGCCAGCAGTTTGATCGGATTTATGAAATACACGACTTGCCTATATCAAAGCTATGAAATTAATTTTACCATGAATTATGACATTTCTTTTGGGCGAAATCATAGTACCTAATATGTCGTATACGAATAGGCCTACCATTCAAGAACTCATCCACATCGATAATGCCTCTCTGTTCCTTTTTATCTTTAACATGCATACAAGTAAAATATGCCCCAAAAAGACGAAACTTTCTTGAGCACAATTATTATACACTACATCCACTCGTCATCTCTTCAGGGTCGTGTAAATAAAAGATCGTCAAGTCGCGACTTCAGATGCGTAGCATTTGTATCTGGGTTTTTCTTTGCCTGCTCTCGTTTCTATCAATCGCAAACCTCGCACCTGACAACGCTGATATAATTTATTCAGAGCGCCTTTCGGTGTGACGTTCCCGAAACTGTCGATAGGGACAGATTTCCAGGAGTCCATGATGAAGTCCTGAGGTCATGAGGTGTAGATCAAGCCGTGTTCATCTCATTGTTATTATTATTTCTTTATGCGGCTTCGGCCAAAATGCTTCCATCGATATTTTTAAATATGAAAATTATATATTTTTTTTAATGAAGTTGATTCCGCAAGGGAATGTACTCGGGAGTTTCCGCGTGGTTCGCAGAGATGTGATAACCGCTTCACCACGGAATCGCATGTCTGGTGATGGCGTTTCTTTTATTGTTGTCTGAAAACGGCAACGTTTCGTGGCACCGCGTCTATTCAGCTATTTCATTTGAACTAGGAGCCGCTAGTGTTAGCAAAAATAGACTTATAATCTGGTTGGCCTAACAAGCGAAGATTGTGCGTCCGGCCGGAACCACTTCACTTCCCTCTTCTACCGAAGTTATCCTATCGCTGTCTTCATTCAACGGACAGGGCCGGGAAGAGTAAAGCTGTATTACATACAACCTGAAAGTGAGGGAGGAGGGGGCCCAACCACTTGGTGGCTCGGTGGATATGATGCACCATGATAGGCCAAGCGGGTTCCATGGATTTCGTTTGCGCTTCCCTTCTCTAGTGGGACTCAAGGGCCAACTCACGAACTTGTGTGCTACGGCATTGATAATTTTTAATATGATATAAAAAGCTGGGATAGGCAGTAGGGATAATATAAATTGGGGATTGAGATGAAAAAGACTGACATTGTGAGAAAGTAACCTGCTGCATCTGCTATAAAAATCTATTTGAAAGAAAACATAAGAAAAGGTGATTCCGCTCAGGATCGAACTGAGGACCCTCTGCGTGTTAGGCAGATGTGATCGCTACACCACGGAATCAGTTATTTTATTGTAGCTGTATCTGCCATATTATGCTGCCATATGTGATATACATCCCACTCATGAGTAAACCTTCAAATCGGTTTTCATGAGGCAGTGATTTTCACGGGCCCAGCCAATCTCTAGGATTACCGCGGATTGCCGACATGGTGAAAGATCCGACAAATCAGATAGGTTGCTGACCCATAACGTCGTTCCCTAGACTGTAATCGATTTTTCGAATGTCTACACGTAGAAGAGGGACTAAGCAAGATAAGCTTACACTTGAAATATTTGCCTTGCGGAGTCCCCCAACGGCACCAAGCGGCTGAAAGTATAGAAAAGTTTTTATATCACGCGAGCAAAGTTGGTACTGATGCAGGCGATAAGTTCACAAGGTATTCGTTTTTTTGCGTTGTGGTTTTTAAAATATTTCTTAGTGATATTTTTGTATTATCATTAAAAAGTATGTTAATAATAAATGGCTTGAAAGTTGGGTCTAAATTTGCATCAATATTTTACTTTTGAGTGCACCTCTTGAAGGTAATCCCAAGTTAACCCATCATGAGAAAGTATTTCGCGCGGACCGGACTGGATATCCATTCAAGTACCGGTATTACCTCTGTTAATGCAAGATTTAGGTACTCCATAAATAGCATGTTTCCAGTTCTGAATAAAATTGATCCAGCAGACGACAGAAGCAGACATCAGTGGGGCAGACTGCTCACTTTTCCTGCTATTTTTGCAGCTTCCACCTGTGGCCGTTGGATGTCGTTGACGATCCACAAGGCGAAAGGAACACACGATTTTTCTTATTCCTCTTACCTTTTTCTTACATTTTTATTCCTAATGGTACGTTACAAAAAGGTACCTATCAAATAAAGTTGTCAATTTTACACAGTGATCGGATCGCGTGTTATATTTACCGCTTTCATTTGCTCGCACTTGAACAGGAAACATATGATTTGTTCTCAGTACTCACGGTAGACTAATTCATCACTTATTTCCATGATAACGAAAAACAGAAAATTATTATTGATCCGATAGGATGTGATGCGGCATTATAAAAAATAAACCTTCGGGCCAGTCTAGGCCTAAAAATTCCATTACCGTAAAGGCTCTAGTGGACTAGTTATGGCGCTGATCCCTATTCATGAAGTTAGAACAATTCCATGTTTTTCCAACCTGACATTTGAACTATTTTGATGATTCGAAATCGTTTCTTGAAGGGCGATCTGAGAACTAGTGCACTTTTCAAAAAAAAAAAAAAAATAAGAAGGTGATGGTTCAACTCCGGGTTGGTGGCTCGAATTCGTGTCACTTTTGACTATTTTAACTTTTGACTTTGAACTAACTCAATTTTATACATAACACCAACATAATTATGGCTAAGGAGACCTTTTCGTACTCAACTAATGGTCTTGTAAGGTTCTCGTCGGCATGAGTTATTTTCAGCCTGAGCGCCAAAAGCATGTTACATTTTGGTAATCTTTTCAACCCCAGGAAGGTGCTTTAAAAAGACGATATCGACCGTATCATAACTTACGTATTATCTGTGAAAACACGATGCATTTTTTTCTACATATGTTTAGAAGAATATCCTCCTTTGATCGAATTTCCCTGATCGTACCCATAGAAGGTGGGTTTAGGGGGTGACCCGACTTTGAGCCAGCGGCTCAAGTTCGGGTCGAAATCGAGGCTTTCATTGTGGGAAACTGGAACGTGAACTTGAGATCCGATATTAGGTGATGGTGTCATAGTGCCGCACAAACATGTTCCATACCATTACTTAACAATTTATAAGCCATTTGTTCTGAGAAAAGGAGGGCTGAAAAATAGTGACCCGGATTTGAGCCTTACCATATTTTACACACTTTTTGAATTAAGGTGGCATATTCTATTCCTTGTGTTGAACCTTCCTCGTCGACCTAAGCGGCGAGCATCAACAGGGAGAGTCACAAGGTGCCTGATTTAACCAAGGTTGGACTACCAAACGATAACTGGGCCTGATGCCGCCACCTGGTTGGAGTCAGTTGCTTCTGCCGCGATGTAAGCGGCATATATTAGACTTTGTAAGCGATAATCAAGCGAATTGCGAGACGAAGTGAGGCACGTAACATGACCAGTGCAAGTAGCATAAGACTTGGCGGAGATGTTATGTTACGCTGAATAATGCCCTAAATCCTGCGCAGTTGTCGCTCCGCTCGGCTTGGTGACGGAAGGTAGAGCGCGAGAGGTTGAAGACATTTGAAATTTAAAATGCAGCAGAACCCTTCATGAACATATGCTTTGTTTATAGGTCTTCACAATGCAGAAAGAAGCCTATTTCTGCTCAATTTGGATGTTTATGCTTTTTATGAGTACGTTTAAGTCGCGTTGCCCAAAAAGAAAGGAGAGGAAGAAAAGAGGGAAAATGGTTTCACTCAGGATCGATGAGTGGGCAATCCGCGAAATTGGCAGACGTTATATCCGCCACACCACGAATCTTTTGGATTGCGAATTAGTATAATTGTTTGCAAGCATTGCCACTGTTTTGATTACTCTTTTTGTCTTTTCACGAGTCTTTTGAATATTTTTTCATACATCACCAGTATTACGAGAATGTTAGTTTTAGAAAGTCAGATATTTGAAGACTGATCACGGCTGGCCAAAGAAAACTTAATTCTGCACTGGCAAGATGGGACAGCTACGATAGTGACCGCTTACAGCGACCTTAGGTGCCAAATATACTGCACTGTCTCCGCAATACTTTTCAGCCTACACATTAAGTATTACACATGACGAACGCAGTTGTAGAGATTTATTTAAACTTCAAATTTATCTCAGGAGTCATCTTATGCAGTCTCAACTTTATCACGAATTTCGGTCACACGAAGGGCTCACCTGCGGGAGACATTGACAAAGCCATTGATGGTAGCTTTTTCAGAGTAATTAACAACAAAACAGAAAAAAACGTGTACAATCCTTTCTACTTCAGATATTGCAAAATTTACCAAACATAACTCTTAAAATTGCATTATTTACCTTTTTTATTTTTGTTTTTTTAGAGTTATTGCGTTGGCTTTGAAAACATTTTCCTAAAATCAAAACGACTACATTCTTCTTGCTTCACACTCACAGAGAGCTTTTTGTGTCGAAACTTCATTACTATAGCATAACTAATAACTATAAAGTGAGTACACCTGCAACCAGTGAAACTGGGAAACGGTGTAGCGTCACGTTTGGAGCGAAATGCGATTTTGATGAAGTCAGTCTTCACGAAGCGCGCGAGTTCGATTGAGTGAACGCTCAGCCTGCTGCAGGGTGACAGCGCAAGGCGGCCCCTATCTCACTGACTGTGAGCCTGCTCCCATCGATCTGCTAAATAATTGACAAGAATGTGCCTGGGATGCTGAGGCTTTTGCTCAATTTTGTGGACCACTACACACCTGTTTCCATCTCTCTTAGGTGTCCTGCCAGTGTATCTATCTTGTAAAACACTTTACTGAAATAGCTCTTTAAATTAAGGATGTTTCATCGACTTAACTAGTCAAATTCACAAACAAGTTGTACAAAATATGACAAAACTGTGTTTACATATCTGAAAAGCACGAAAAAAGTCAACACTTAACTTTAAACAATCAATATTAGTTGGCAGCCAATGGTTATGGTTTAATTTTTCTAATTTAAATTTGCTGCTAAATTTTGCCACAGCTAAATTTGACTCATGTTTCTCTGTTTTTTAGAGATTTTTATCAAATATTTCCATTAAACTACGGGAAGGTACTAGTTTTTTGGTCTCTGTTTGTTCATCTTATGTTAGCTTTATCAATCATGTGAAACGTTTTTTAAACAAACTTATCGGACAATTTTTTTCGTAAATGTAAAAAACTTCTACATGTCCATATATAACACGCTACGTTATTCTCGCTATCTTTGAATGCCTAAAAATCAAAAGTTAGGACGGTGACAAGACGGTTTTAGTGTTTAGGTGTGTGTAATAGCAACTTCGCTGTATTTTTGATAAATTAAAAGAGCCTGTTATCGGCACCCTTTAGCTCGATGAAACATCCTTATAGAAAGAATTTTTCCACTTCGTGTATTCTATTCTCGTTTAAATCTTTCATCGCACCAATAATGTAAGATTTACGATCGAACCGCGTAAGTGACGTCATAACTGGATTTTGTGACGTGTCTGGTGTCTGTGTTGCCTAGCGATTCACTCCGGCTGTCAATTGTAACAGCTTCGTCCTCGACGTAAGTAACTAACGCTAAAAACTGAGGGGTATCAACGTAGGGGACAGGTTTGCTCAACGTACAGTTAGATTGCGTTAGGTTACATCATTCGTGCTACCGGGGTTGCTTTGCTCGGTTGGGTGACGAAAGTTAAAACAAATAGGAGTCGAATTCATTCTCATAAATTTACAGCCAACTGGTAACGCAAATCCAACAGTTAAATTAAATTCTACAGTCTAGGCAGAACGTGAAGTTGCGGAGGACCCCGAGGCAGAATAACAAACACCGGGAAAGCTTACAAAGTCGCGGAAAAAAGTCAAGGGCCAAGCAGACTGGATTAAGTTTCTAGAAAATATCGATTCCGACTGCTGAAGAGTTCATACAGTTCTTGAAAAGGGTGCTTTTAAGATGACTCGTTTGGGTTGAGCTTATATCTACTTTTAGAAAATGGTTTGAAGAGTAGGAACCCCAAAGTAGCCTATGTTTGCACCACGGACGTAGACAGATTATGGTACAATCATGTTGGTAGGTTAACTTGGATATTGTGAGTGCGCAAGTATTACGTAATGATCACGTTGCTATTGCGCATATTTTTATTGCTCATCGGGCTGATGCCAAGTACCTACTTCTTCGGACTTCGCATGTTTCATATTGACTATACAGTTTTTCTCTTGACCTGATACGCTCTGTGACATTCTGTCTGGAGGCAAACAATGAGAAGGATTAATCTTTCTTACCCGGGGTTGAAAACTCGTAAGACCCATACATCACATATCACAGGTTTCTTTGTGTCGGCAGTGTTTACCCATTGCAGAAAGTAGCCTTTTCGAAAACCTTTTCATTTGACCTACTTCTCCTATTTCTGAGTTGTGCTTGTATTATTGATACCCTGCGTTAAGCGTTGTTATAATTTGTAAATATCTGATATTCAATAAATTTTCCGAAAAATAGTTGCTTGTCAAGTATATCAAGACGAATTCTAGACAAAATGTCAATGTGAGGGGAAAAATCCGCAGCAGTTTTGCCTGAGCCAACATGTGCAGCTGTACAGTAGGCCTACGTATTCACCTCACTCAGATGAGGATAGATCGTGGCTCCTGATGACTTATTCAGAGGTGATACCAACGGCATTGATAGCGTTTCATTTACGCATCTCAAACAGAAGTGATCAGACCTGCCCACCGAGGCGGTTAACTACTTCCGATAGCATGAGGAGAACCTTTGATATAATGTCCTGTCCCACATAAGCGACCCTACGTTGTCAAGTCGCAGTGTAACTGATTTCATTTGTTGAAGTTTAAATCAAGTAAAGGCCCTTGTCTTCGCTCAAGGCGCCTAAAATTAGCAGTATTTCAAAAAGTGACCTGATGTTTCGTAATGGTCTCCTTTTGGCTCGTCAAGATTGAGAAGTTCATTGGGCATTCGTATACAAGTAGGTGGGTAACGCACAACCAACTGTGCCGCCGACAGAGTAAAAGGCACATCTTCGTTCCTGCAACTTGTTTATTGGAGGGTAAATCGCTAATGTGAAATAACATACTTTGTGACGTGAAATGTTCAATGCTCACTGTTCTAATCTAGGTGGCATCGGGTCGGAATTCACTACGGACCGGAAACTTGATAACTGTTTCTAGGACCGCCTCGATATTAACTGTTACTCCCGGGGTGATTTTTCACGTACTGTACTTGCAAACGAGACTGAGTTCAACAGCTAACCCAGAGTTGAACGAATCGCAACAGATCATACTAATCGAGGCATTCGTATAATTTCTTTAGACTAACAATAGGGATTTTGCCGGTACCAAAGAGAACATTCGTATAAACCACAAGTTCGAATACAGTAACTCCGATTTGTATAGCCCAGCCTTTACTGTATTATTTCTCTTACGGTATGTACGGATATACAGTTTGGTCAATTGGAAAAAAAACTGTGGGTACGGCTATGAGCACGGCCTCTTCAGAGGAACATCTGTGCAAGTTCGGAATGTTATCGTTTCCTCTCCCGAAGACAGCGCCGTGGGGTAGCCGCACTCTTCCTAAGAAAGTGTAGTTGCGGTATATGCTTCACAAGTGGTGCACTCTAAATTTTTAAGGTGGCCTTTTTAACGTTTTGGTTCAACCCCTACGACGTTAAGCCAAGCGGAGCGAGGCACAAATCACATAACCTAACCTTACTTAACCTAGGGTTACCTCATTAAAAGGGTGCCAAACCTGATGCCGCTTTTTCTCGGCGGTCAATTTAGGGTCGCCGAGAGGTAAGAGGCATCAGGCCTGGCGACACCCGAGCGGAGCGATAGCGAAGCGAGGCACAAGTGACTTGGTAAACGGCAAGGGGCTTGGCTAGGATAGGTTAAGTTAGGTTGGATACCTCTTGCCTCGCTCCGCTGTCGTTCCGATCGAAATGACGTCGAAAAGGTTGAGCCAAAAGGTTAAAATTGCTACCTTAAAAAATTAGTCTGTGATACGAAATCCTTTTTTCCGCGTTACAAGACTCAACCACCTTCAATATCGCATTCAGATGCTTCTTATCGCACCTCATAAATTGATTTTCTTTTCTTATTTTTATTTTTTTTTGTTTGAAGTAAGCACAGTCTAAAAAGTAGACTTATTTCGCAGTCAATGGATATTTGACCGCAACGCAGACCAATCATATTATGTCTTCACGACGGTACATTGATCGCACAATGCACGAATGCTTGTTTAAAACATGTCCATGCCAAGACAAAGAAATAATATACAAAATTTTTTTTTTAAAAAATGCTTTAAATATTTTTTCATGCGTTTGATTACGAATCCGTTGTGGCTTCCGAGTCGGTCGGCACTTCCCGTGGAAAAAATGGCATATACTTGGCATATATGGCTTATATTTATGTCCCTTGTAGCATTTTCCGTATATTACCGGTAGTGAGAATATATTGGTAAGACATGTTAAATATGTTTGCGCATATATTGGCAATATAATGTTAAATATGTATATGTGTGCATTTATTAGCCATATGTGTTTAGCGTATATGTTGCACATGCATTTATTATTAAGGTTCATAGTTTATTTTAGAATATTTCAAGCGCCAAAGGGCACTTTTTCCGAGACCTCTTTTCAGGCATTGTTGCATTCACTCATGACAGTACTTACATTGGGAGAAAAACCGTTACACTTACCGAGAGTCAAACCACCAGGAGAGTGTGACGTCACAGCCCCTTCCCCCTGCCCTCTCCCCTTTCGCCTACTTTAAATCTGGGGCAAAGGCGAAAAGTGCTCGAAAAAGGGTTTACGAATACCGTGATTTTGAAAGTTTGCAGCGTTGTGTGTCTCTCTATTTACAAGGGCTTCCACGGCGAAAATAGGAATCAATGTAAGTTCTTGTGAGTCAAAGGCTGTGGTTTATGCATTGTCATCCTCTGGTGGTCGTGCGGCGATCAGAAGCATGGGCTTTTGACGGGAGTGATTTTCGCTTAAATCCTAAAGATTTTAATAAGAAAAGTCTTACATAGCGTGTTATAGCCGACCAAGTGATTCGTCAGGATGGCCGAGCGGCCTAAGGGGCTGTGTTCAGGACGCTGGTGATCTACAGGCGTGGGATCAAATTCCATTTCTGTCTGCATTTCTTTGGAAAAAAAATGTCAAAAGTGTTGTCATCACGTTCCGAAACTTTTGAGTTTACAAATCGGCTTGTGGGCTGTCATGTGCCAGCAGCGCAGTGCACATTCATGTCTTGTTAGTTCTAAAAGAAGAAGAAATAATAGCAGCCTCTTTAGTTGATTTTGTTTGAAGTTTCCGTAAAATATTCCATTCATTGTTTTTTTTCTTTTTTTTCTTCTTT
>Ga0058701_10006091_pt1 | contig 10116 bp, 6 predicted proteins | sample AgamicOrMae_FD_97039 | JGI IMG/M metagenome (GOLD analysis project Ga0058701, IMG submission 97039) | Agave microbial communities from Guanajuato, Mexico - Or.Ma.e | ecosystem: Host-associated > Plants > Phyllosphere > Phylloplane/Leaf | place: Guanajuato, Mexico | collected 2012-06-04 | reverse complement strand
CTAGGTGTGTGGGCGTGGAAGAGTTTTAAAAAAAAAGGGAATTTTTAACTATAAAAAAAAAATTTTAAACTTGAGTTTGGCAAAAATGGATAAAAAAAAAAAAAAAAAAAAAAAAAAAAAGCAGGATTTCATGAAGCAGCTTCGCAGAGCTCCGCGCTTAAAAAGGGAAACAATCTGGAAACTTGTATAAAGCAAACGTTTTTACAAACCCACTCTTTGTCAATGTTAAAAATTTTGCCGTGCAAACATAAAAATAGTGCCGCTCGCGAACAATCATTTTCCATGTGTGTGGGGTTTTCCATGGTATCATTTTCATTTCATCTTCGCCTAATTTTCCTGGCGTTTTAGTTTTCCCGGTTTTCCTCACGTCTCTTTGATGTCAAGCGTAGTGTCCATCTTGTTGTGGCATAGAACCCAGCCTAACACAGGTTTAATGGTACTATCAACTCAAAATTAAGTTGAAGCTTATGTGAGAGTATGAACGTTTGTAGAGCTTCTTAGCAAATCTGTTGGTGTAATATTTTTTTATCCTGTTTTGGATGGATAGTGATGTATTTTACTCACACAAGGTTTCATCTGAGTTAACTTAAGCTAGCTTACCGGAAAACCGCTACTAATTGTAAGATGGGGCTATTTTTTTTTATTTTTTTTTTTAAGGAGTCCCCCTTGGCCTAAGCTAGTGTGAGAGAGCTTGGAGTTCTATGTTGACAGGGGTTGGGTGGTATGGAGGAGGGGAATGGGTTTTTGGGTATAGGTCTGACAATATTGGTCTGGGGCTACCGACCCCATAACCTCAAACCTGTATCTCGCCACCAAGTCGCCCGGCTTACGAGGGTACGCCACTACCCCGGGCTGAGGCAAAGATCTTCCTCAGCCTTCGCTTATTGGTGACGGAGAACCACAAAACCTTCACCAAGGTTGCTGCCCCCGGGAATCGAACCTTTGACCTCCCGGATGAGCGTTCTGGATGTCACCGCTCTCGGTGTTTTCACAACATAAAAGTCTAGCGAATTTTCTGTGTGGGCTGTTAAATGTAAATAACAGATACCGTAGACCTCAACTAATTATTTAAATGTTTGAGATCCCAACAGCGCTCGCCGTTTGAAGGCTCTACATTATCGGAACTAGATCAATTTTCCTTAAAGCTCCATTTCGGTTGACCGAGACGAGTTGCAACTCGACGTCAAACAAGATGTCGCCCGCTAATGCAAATATTTGTGCTAAGTCGTAGTTCTGAGCGTTCGCAAGTCACCCGAGAATTAATTGACAGTAGTACCCAAGCTTGTTTACTGTTTCTGACGACATTACGCTCCTCAGGCGAGCTAATCCTCCATCTGGAAGAGAAACAAATTTAGCTGTCCTCATGATTTGCAGGGTTTTGGTAAATAACGCTGTTTGTTAAATGTTTTTTGGTCGATACGCAAACATGAGGCGTGTCCTTGTTGACGTAGACATTTTATTGAAGACGGAGGGGGTCTTCTGACGTTTAATAACCGTCTCAATTTTTGGAGTGTACCGGTATTATCTTTTCAAAAATCCCACGTGTTAGTAGTTGGTGGCTTACTCTGATTCGGATGCGTGTTAACGTGGGTAGAAGTGGACGTTTGTGATGGGTTGTGAAATGATTGGTCAAGGTTAAAAGACAGTTCAAATGAGGTAAACCCTGACCTTCCGCGGAGTCTTCTTCAGTCTTTCTTGATTTTGTGATCAGGAGATTCGTGTGAATGAGTCTAGAAAGAATGGCGTGTGTTCAGTATTTCTTTGAGTAAGGTTTAGTTTGTGAAATCATGTGAGAGCAGTGCTGCGAGGTGCACGCGGTTCATGTAAATACTTTAACTTTCTTTTTCGGTTTAAATCGTGCCTTATTTTGCTCCGGCTAGTTTCAATCAACTTCTCTTTTTCATTTTTTATAATTTTTTGCACAAAGACGTGCTAAAACCAAAGATATTAAACAACAATTTATTTTTTTGTGGTGCTCACCTGAATCTGCATGCATTCCTTTTTTATTTCAGAAAAATTAATTGTGTTGAGTGTTTTGAGAGTTTTTATCGCTCTCAGACAAAAATAAGGCGTCTAAGTTAAGTACATTCTGTACTAATAAGCTTCACCTAGCTCTAGGTTAACCGTTCCTGAAGTTTTGTTTTGTGACGTCGGAGTTGCTTAAAGCTGTTTTTAACGGCTTTTAAGGCCTATCAAGGGTACATTAATGTAGTTTATGTATAAATGGATGTGTCAACCTAACCCCGCGTGCAAGGCACTTTAATGTTGGTAACCTAGTCTATTGAATCCAGTTTGTTTTTGAAAGAATTAAATTTAGACGTCAAGATTTTCTGTACGGGCTCGGTGAGCGGTGAACAGTTATTGTATTATTTTGGGGATGAACGTGTGTGAATTCATCACTGTAAAATAAACGGGATGTTTTGCTGTGAATCTAGATTTAATTCATGTTACTCTGTAACTGATATCTTAGCGTGTGTTTTTCTCTGTTGTAAGACGGACTTTTTAAGAACTGATTTCATCTCTCCAGCAAACTTTCCCCTTCTCTGAAATCATTTTCACGTACCGCATTTTCTTTTACAAACACTTGCTGAATTCTGGAGAGATGGTTAGGTGCGAGGAATGGCATTCGAAATCGCTTTATTTCCCGCCGGAGGATAACCTCCTCCTTGCCGATCGATCTGCTATGACCTATCTTTAAACACCGACGATATATTAACGTTGATTGTTATTTTGAAATTTTTTGAGACTGTGTATAATATTTCGTGATTGTTTAAGGCTATACGGGACGAAGCTTCGTCTCCGTATCGAATCAAATAAAGTCTAACAAGGAACAGAAATTAAGTTTCATTTTGCTCATCAAACTCTTTTTACATGTTCAACCAAAACAATTTTTTTTTTGAAGCGGCCAACCCAAGCTCGTAGATTGCGCGCACTTGGATTCAAACGCTTTATTAAATAGCTCGACAGCCCGTTCTTTCCCGGAAAGCCTGTCGAAATTCGGATATTTATTCGTAGAGTTTAGAAATATGAAGACAGGTACCGGTGGGTGCCGTAAGAGTGTGTTCACCTTCAGGCTCCTGTTTGTCAGAGAGTTAAGTTATCTCAAAGCAGGATGAAGAATATCTCAAATCTATTTTCTAACGAATTCAGAGGGAGTCAGTTCCAGGAAACTCAGCGTTGAACATTAACTGGTTTAGGCCCTTTATTTATTCATATGTAATTAAAGCCTGATCCCAGCAATCATTGCTTCTGCAGTGACCCGGATAATCTGCTTTCAATTCTGATTTTACGTTATTCTAATATAAGCGGACACAACTTCTTAAATATTGTTAATAGACACATGAATTGACAATGACAGACTATGCTGGCTCGCGAGATACGTTCCTGCGAGAAAAATTAGCTGTCCCCTTTGATAAACTACTCGTCCCAGAAGTACTATCAGTGACAAAAGGATTGCTCCCTCTCATATGTTTTAAACCTCTATTACTAGAAAACAGGAAGAGATACGACAAAAAAGCATTCTACCAAGTCGATAGATAGAGAAAATATCTATCGAATTCATTTCGTGCTCTTTTGTAGTATCTCTTCTCGTTCCGAAGTTGTGAAGGTTTGAAAATATGAGAGGGAGCAATACCTTTGCTCCTGATAGTACCAGTACGCTTCACTAGAAATACTGCATTAGCAGTCGTAATGAAGAGCAACTCAGGTTAATTTTCATAACATTATGAGTTCGATTTCTCAGTTTGAATAATTTGAATAATCTGCGGCGTGAACTGAAGTTGAGTCGCCCTTCTTAGGAGTTTTTCATACGACTTATGGCCTCGACTGTCTCTCCTGCATGGAGGAATTGACCGCCACCTGAATCCTTGTGTAAGTGCAGGCAGACATTGACCTCCCCCGAAGGCGGGCATGCAGTTTATGGACAACCGTTCTTTTCCGCCCTGTCCCCGCCCGATGTCGCTGTGTTCATTTCGTTCGGGTGTTTTCGGATGTTTCCGACGGATCAGCGTTAACGTTGTAGTTTATTTATAAACCGGCCGGCCGACAGCGTGCTCCGATCTTGCTACCATTCAGTATTGCCAGTATCAAGGAGGAGAACCCAAGACGACTTTCGTTTTCGGTAGGATTAATAACCAATCTAGGTTACAATATAAAATAATTGATTGAGGTAATTAATGAAAATGTTCTTCTGGCCGCTGTAGAGCAAAGTAAAGCTGAATTTTGTCGAACAGGTGACTATTAATGTGTGAGGACATGAACTCGTTTGATGCTATATGGAAAGCAATTATTCAAGAGCACAAGGAGAATTTTCCTATAGACGATTATGAGGCTACCAAACTGGCTTTGGAGATATTTGCCTCAAAAATCGCCAAGTTTCCTATGGAGGGACAGGGACGAATAGAGAAGAACATAACACTTGCTTCAAGTGCAGCGAAAGCCGCGGCAGTAGCAGCCGAAAAGGATCTTTGGAGTGCGTTGAAACTGTACAACGATGCTATCAGGCAAGATTTTGCTTTCTTTCGTTTAATGGTACCTCTCTTGCTTTATAAATGATGTTTCAGGAATCTTACGCGTTTCTTTTGTAAAACGTTTGGAATAAAATGCACTGTCTCTAAGTTTAATATACCGTTACTCTTACAGGTTTTGTCCGCATGACTCCACGGATGTGCAAGCTTTTTTCAAAGGTCGAAGTGAGGTTTTATTGAGACTGAATGAAAAAAGAGCGTCAGAAATTGATAATGAGCGTGCCGCAGGAACGATCCCCGAGAACAGGTATAGATAGTCCTATCTGTAGAAATTGCCTTTTATTAATTAGTTTATTCTGCAGTGCGTACATGTGAGATGTCCCACTTACATGATGTTATTCTAGGGAAAAAAGTAGGCCTAATTTTTAGCTAAGAGAAGATTGAGTAGCGCGATTCACCTTACTGTTCATTTGCATTTTTATCTCATGGTTATTTGTGTCTTTCAGAAATGTGGACATCCGAGAACAAACTCCGTCAAGTAAAAATTCAGCGAGAAGGCGAAATCAACGCAAAGCAACTTCTAATGGAAACTATCAGCATTCTGTAAGTAGGCCTGATTCATGATCGATTTACGTGTTTGCTATTGGTTACAAGCGTTCCATCTCGTTTTATTTGATTAGTTTAAAAATAAATCGGCTTAGTTATCGGTATGTTAATCTCTCCTAGTGGCGTTGGTTTATGGGAGGACGACTCTACTCCCCCCCCCAGTTCCCCTGCTCCTGAAATCTTCCGAAACCTTTCACTTCCATGGTTGCGGAAAAGGATCGGAGTGCCACCAAAAAATCGAAGTGGAACACATTTGCTGATCCTGCTAACACGAAAACGCCAAAAAAAATATTTTTAGCTTGACATATGTCTGCCTATCGGTGAATTTTTTATTCTTCTTTTCAGGATGAGTTGAAATCTATCGCAGATTCCGGTGTGAAAAACTTACCCCTGTTGGCACCAGCGGGAATTCAATCGCGGTTGAAATGTGCAGCTCAATGTGTTAAACTGAAGTTCGATCCAGACCGTGGACGTCATTTGGTTGCTGCTGAGGAAATTCCAGCAGGTGAGCTGCATAATTAAAAAAAGGTAGTTTTAAAATGGAGAACTTACCTCTCTTAAGAGAATCTTGTAAATTGTAAAGATGCCTAATGGTAAATGGCAGGGCAAGTTAACAATCACGTTATGAGAAAAATTTCCTCTCATTCCCACCCGATGTATTTTTCATAAGAAAAATATTCCCATTATGGGAGAATAATTTTTCCAATAGTATCTACTCGGAACGAGGGAGAAATCCTTAAGAGATCGTGCATAACTTACGTAACGCTAAATAGGCCACTTTTTGATCCCTCTCCCCCTTTGTAACGCTTTTTTCTCAACCATATGTATAGGGGCTTAACGCAAACGTGTACTCCTTGCTTCCTTCCTTAAGAGCGTTACGTTATTTGCGCATGACCCCCAACAAAGTATCGTGGTTCATTGTGTCCTCTCTCTGAACTCCTCTCGAGATCCCAGTGGTGATAGATGTTCCCTGCTTCTCTGTCATTTTATAACTGGAAATTATGTGTTTTTAGGAGCTGTTGTCATTGTAGAACCGGCGTATGCCTGCTCCCCCTTGCCACCATACCTCACAAGCAACTGCAGTGGTTGTTGTTCACCGTTGCTGTCTCCAATCGGATGCCCCTACTGTGCAGCGGTAAGTCACCATACAACAACAATTTTGCCTGGAGGGTCACAGTGGCCCAACTGTTCGTAGCACGGATAATTCGACACGGATATCCGTGTGGGTATTTAAGTTAACGGTCACAGGGCGAGGATATCCGTATAGATATCCGCATCCTCCGACCACTTACATGGATATTCACACGGATATCCGTGCGGATGTCTTTGTTGAATTGTCCGTGCTAAAGACAGTTCGACCAGGGCAGCGAATTCAGGGAAAATGTTCTCTCAGTTAAAGAGGAGCTTGTTGTCTTTGGTTAATTGCTATATCCCTTCAAACTTGTAAGGTAACGGCATCACACTGTCGAAAAGAAATTTCCTCATTTTTAAAGGATCATCTCTATTGGACAAGGGAGTTTTCCTTTGTCCTCACCGTATTTCATTTGTGTTGATACAGGTTATGTTTTGCGATGAGTCTTGTCGCGATAAGGGCCTGCGAGATTTTCACAGTGCAGAATGTTCGATTCTCCAACATTTGGTCCAAGGGAGTGACTTGACGCCTGTTGCCCTCCTGGTTTATCGTGCAGTAATGAAAGGATCAAAAATATGGTAAGCTACGGTACATCTTAAGTGCACTGTCATCACAAATTCCCATAACTAGCAGCGGGTGTTTACCACCTGGGAAAACCGGGAAACAGCTGGGAAAACCAAGAAACAGAATTTCGTACTTAAAAAAATTAATTAAGTGTAGATTTTTATTAAGAGCCGATTCTAAGCACCGTTTCTATTCGCGAAATGCGTATGTCTCGAAACATCCACAGAAGCTGATCAACTTGTTGTTTTGGGCTTATTTTTTAGGCGGAAAAATGTGGAGGTTTGACCGGGAACCACTCGGGAAACTTGAACTTACGAGTTAGTGGACAGCCTGTATAGGTTACGCTGTTTTATTGTTTTGATTTCAGCGCGGCGTTGTATGGGTCGGAATCCCTTCAACTGGACGAAGAATTTCAACAGTTACACCAAGTCCCTATCCAACCAAAATCTTCTGAATCTTACAAATCGGATTACAGAGCAGTCTGTTTACAAGTACGTGAAGATTACTAAACGAATAGTTTTATCAATTTTGTCTTCAGCACTTGTTCACCCTCCTTTTTTTTTTCAGGTAACTAATTCCCATTCACGAAGCTCGACCGATCGTTTCAAGAGAGCGGTGACTTCAGCCTACCTGACCGAATGCCTGAACAAAGCATTCTTATCGAATCCGAGATATGAAAACGAAAACATTTTGCTGAAAGACAACCACAAAATTTTGCTCACGTCAGCATTTTTTCATCATCTGCAAAGCAGTTCTTGTAATGCATATCAGGTAAGTATCAGTAAGGCATGTTATGGTGATTCTTTTTTACGGTTTTACTTTCGTGGTACTCACATTACCGGTAAAATTTTAATACACCAGCACCCTATAATCTTTTTTTAAAATAACAGGGACAGGAACAATATGCGAGACGTAATTTTTACACATTTTTAACTCGAAAACGGTTAAAGATAACCTAGCACATTGACCTATTTTTGGAACCGCCAGCTGCTCGCGCTTCCAAAAATAGGTCGATGTGCTAGGTTATCTCTGTTTTCGAGTAACAATCGTCTAAAAATTACATCACGCATATTGTTCCTGACCCTGTTTAAAAGGCATTTTCAATGTAGACAAATCAATTCGATGTTGGGCCAATAGGCGGGTAAATGGGATATCCTCGGACAATAGACTGTAAATATGAAAGATGGAGTTCCCCGCCTCTTGTGTCATCCTACCTCTCTTATCGCTCAGCCGAGGGAAGCGATAGCGTAGCGAGGCACTAGACCTATCACGTGTAGCTATTGACCTGAGCCAACTTTAGTTTCCTTAATCCTTACGGTTTTGATTCGCTGATCATCGTAATGTGATGAAAGGTCAAACAAGATTGGAGCACAAGAGGTAGAAAATGCCGTCCAACATTCAAAGTTACCCTGCGCTATTTAGGCGGAGGTAGAGAGCCTCAGAGGGAGAGAATCGACAAGTAACAATCTTGCTTCCCGCCAATCAGCGTTGCCTTGTTTCATGCATCCCACTAATCAGCACATCTTGCGGGAATAAGTTTTCGCCTCTCTCCTGTCTTATCAAGTTAATGGAAATGAAAGATGCCGTTGAAAGATGGTAAGCTTTTGCACGGCCATCTGGATTCGGCTCGTATCCAGATGGCCGTGCGAACACTTATCATCTTTCAACGGTCATCTTTTCATCTCTCATTTCCCTTGACTCTATTAGACCTCCCTTTGGGGCTCTCTAGGCGTTGGTACTAGCAGTCAATAAAGTATTGCGTGCTCCAATTTTTTTGCACCTCCGTAACTTTGAAACGGAGAGATACACGCAAGAAAAGCACGAACTAAAATCGTTCGATCTTCAAGAGATCTATGAATTTGATTTTAGCTTTTTTCGTCGTATCTCGCTTCGTCCCAAAGTTACGGAAGTTTAAAAAAATTGGAGCGCGCAATACATTTATGACTGATAGTACATATTACCGTACTTGTCGCCATGTGAATACTTACCACATGGATTCCGGAAAAATTCCCACCGAACGGTTGAATCTTTTTTATTCTTTCTCTTGCGTTCATTTGTTTTGAATTTTTCTTCAAGCGCAGTTAATTTCTGTCCAGGTAATGCAGCAAGACGTGCTCAACGGAGATATTCTTCAGTCGGAAGGGCAAGATATCGGGGGCGCCATTTATCCGACAGTGGCCCTCGTCAACCATTCCTGTGCTCCAAACGTAGCGCGCCACACACACGGCTCCACGTGCGTGGTTCGAGCCTCAAGGAAAATCCACATCGGAGAGGAAATTTTCGATAATTACGGTCCACATTATTTGTCAAACGACGACGTCAACGAGCGACGCCGGTTTCTCCGTCTTCACTATTTCTTTGAATGTAATTGTGAAGCGTGTGTCGGCCAGTGGCCATCTGCGGCGATCCTTCGGTCACAGCCTGCTAAACTTATTTGCGGAGCTTGCCGGGAATCTGTGGGTCAAGCAAGCTCTCCAGATAACTTGGAATCGCTCAAAAAATGCCCACGGTAAGTTGAATTCTGGAAAGATAAAGCAGTACAGGAGTAACGAAAATCTTGATATGTAGCCGTATTGACGCGGGGAAGAATATGAAATTTTAAAAACTAGTAAGAACTCTTTGTAAGAGCTCTTTTAAATGAAAGTGTTTTTAAAAACTCGTATTCTTCCCCATCGGCAAGGTTTTCAGCTATTCAACTCCTTTTTAGCTTTTGTTGACAGATTCAATCGCTTTCATTGAGTGTTTTTAGCCTTATTGTTTACTTTATCTAATTGTAGTGTTTTAGCCTGTTACCAGTGCGTTTTTCTTGTAAAAACAAACGCTCTATTTAAGGGTTTTTTCCTATGTTGTCAGGTGCCGGAGAAAAAATAACTTTTCTAATCTGATGACGTGTTGGAGAGATTTTGAAGATTCTTTGAGGACGCTCGGTAGCGGTGATACCAAGAAGGCTTTGGTGTGTTCCCTTAAATTGTTGAACACTATGCTTGCTTTCGTTACGCAACCGTCGAACATCCAAGCAAGGGCGACGCAGGTAGCTACACTCTTGTGGAGTCTGGAAGGAAATCGCACTGATCGACAAAAACTAGGATGTTGAACTTTATGTGAGTAGTTACAAAGCTGTATTCCATTGACGCTATTTTGTGTATTACAAGGGTGTTATTATGAAAAAATCTCACAGATTTAATAACAAAGAAAATGCATGTTGAGCAGGATCAGTTTTTTTCCCTCGGGGAAGGCGGGGGGGAGTTTGGTTCGGATCAATAATCACGCTTTCGAAACTCTGCCAAACCTTCCACGTGGAGCTTGCGGAGTAGTTTCTTCCTTTTTGGGGGGGAAGGGGTGCATGGG
>Ga0058701_10006090_pt1 | contig 10116 bp, 7 predicted proteins | sample AgamicOrMae_FD_97039 | JGI IMG/M metagenome (GOLD analysis project Ga0058701, IMG submission 97039) | Agave microbial communities from Guanajuato, Mexico - Or.Ma.e | ecosystem: Host-associated > Plants > Phyllosphere > Phylloplane/Leaf | place: Guanajuato, Mexico | collected 2012-06-04 | reverse complement strand
CCCCTCCTATACATTGAAAGTCTGAGTTGTACGAAAGTCTGAGTTATACGAATGTTTTCGGCGGTCCCTTGCGATTCGTATAACCCAGGTTTCACTGTATTTTGATGACAGTAAATCTTAGCTCGTCTGATTGTTGGTAATTATGCAATAAAGATGCGAGGAAGATTAACCCACTACCGCCCAGCGATGCTTTTCGGAAACAGAAAAAGTTATTATAGAGGATCTTTTTAGTTCATTATCGACACAATTAAAAAAAAAACACCCCTCTGGAAACCTTAAAATTAATAATTTAGGCATTTTCCCAAGCTTGAAATTGGCGTAATTTACTTAGGAAAATCCTTTGAATTTCTCTTAAGCTTAAAATTTAACTCCAAGTACTTTGGGCTGTTATGGGTTAATAAGGAGAAGTGTTGAAGTGTTTGAATAACGGTCTCTCTTCTCAAATAACGAGTCAGGATATAAGATTGTCACCCAATGCGTGAGACAAGGAGCGAAAATGAGTGCCTCCAACCTGGGAAGTAGCACCTATATTGATCCGGTGAACCCTCTGCAAGAGCGAAACCCTTTTAGGCGTGATTTAACAATTTATGAAGGCCTCCATTCCTGTGGATTTCCCCGCCGACGCGCGCCAGTAAAACACTCAAGAGACCTGTGTCTCGACTGCCGTGGAGGTAGGCATCCCGCTCAACGCATCCTCCGCTTAAGCAACATCGGAAAGCCTTCGTTCAAACAGAAATAGTGCTGCGGGTTCAAAGTGGAAGCACTTCGACTGCAAAACAGATGCAGGCCGAGATTTCCTGCTAAGTCGGAGCCGGGCTTTGCATTGGATATACTATGCCAACCAAATGTGAACAAGTCGGTATGACAAAACGTTGCAGGATAGAATATTCTGCCGCGACTAAAACTAAGTTTGATTATAACTTACTGTCCCTTTGCTCGTGTGGAATTTAAGCTTAACTTTATTCTGCCCTGTTTTACAATAACAGCTGTTGCGTCCAGTAAAAGTTAGTTATTGGTTTAGGCTATTCAACCCACTACCGCCCAGAGAAGTCGTTCGGAAACAGAAAAAAAATATTTTAGTGGATCTTTTTAGCTCATTTTTGTCGGAATTTAAAAAATATCACCCCCTGGGAACCTGATATTAATAAATAAGGTATTTTCCAAAGCTTAAAATTGCGTAATTTAATTGGAAAAATCCTTCGCCTTTCCCTTAAGCTAAATTTTACTCCAAATACTCTGGGTTGTTATGAGTTAAATACCGAGGTCATCTGAATATTTTGTCGTCGCTTACTTTTTGGTTATTTTGTATTTCTAAAAGTTCATTCAGTTCGTTGTTCTTTTAATATTTTCAAAAGCGGAAATCAATCTAAAACAAAGAAAAAAAAGCAAATGGAAGAAAACAAAACTTTAAAGAGAGGCTCACGTCATGAATGAATGGACAACGCCCAAAACAGGACATGCGAATAAGTCAACACACACCTGCCATTTCGTAGTTTGGTGGAACCCTGTGGTCGTTTTAATCGCAAAAATATGAACAGAATGTCAAAGCGAACACGAAAAAACAAATCGCAAAACAAATAAAATATGACTAAGTCGCCATATGAAAAATTATATCTGTCAAACAACGCGACCGCCACCAGTTGTGTCCAAACTGAGATCTCATTGAAATGCAAGATGTTTGTGTTGGCTGATGGTATTTCAACCACAGATTCGACGTTTTCAGACGAATGTTACGGGGAGAAAGTTGGAGACGGGCGCCACATGTGACGAACAACATCTGCTGGTCTTTTCGGGGGGGGGGGAAGAAGAACCGCATGGCATTCGTCGCAAGACCTCATCGCTTGTACAAGTCCCCCCTACACATTCCGGACCCATCGACAGTCGTTTAACTTCATGGCCCTCTATTTGGCACCTCCGAATATACATGTCAGTCGGAAGTTTAGAAAAGAACCTATTTCATAACTTGAGCCCCCTTTCCACCCATAGGGGAGACAAGGCGAAAGGATAACATGATTGGGGGAGAAGGACAAGGAATAGTAAAATGGAAAAGAGACATAGCTGGACTCTTTTGATTTTAGACAATGTTAGAACTATGAGTTTGGGTCTCTCGCTCCTGTGGAAAAGTGTCGGAGGAGTTCATCTTGTTTACTATAGAAACCGCTTAAATCTGCCGCTTGAGATAACTGACGCTTTACCTCCACGTAAAACACAGAGCATAAAAAAAGACAGAGCTATAAATATCTTCATTTTTTTTAATACGATGATTGTTTTTGAAGCAGAGTAGAAGTTTGTGTGAAGAGGTCAGTCGACGAGATGGAGAAATATGTTTGCTGGTTGATTGTCCAAAAATGGGCGCAAGGGGCTTTAGGTCTCAACGATGACGATAAACCAGAAACATTTCCGCCCTTCGGGAATCATTGTAATAAAACCTTTACCCTGTTGCGGTGGATGGTCCCAGATTCACTCGTGCTTTTAAGCCCTCTTTTCGACTGTGTCAAAATCATTTTTGCTATTTTGTAATTTATGATTCGAAATGTGGAGTAGGATGCTTGAAGCTGTTCGCGTACCGTGTTCATTGTCGAGAGCATGTGGTTTGTGACTTTGCTCTTACTGTCGTCTCCAGAAGGGGACTTCTTAGACCTTGAAGGAGATCGCGGAGTGGGAAGGGGCGTTGTTTGGGACACACTGAAGGCCCATTGCGTATCCTATTGAAGGGGCCGCATGTGAATGCCCTAAAGCTAATCAAAAAAGGGGAAAGAGCGAGCTACAGAGGGGTAGCTGTCATAAGCGCCAAAATCCACAAGCGCCAATCCGTAACCGCCATACGGGAAAAGTTGCAAACGCCAAAGGTCTTAACCGCAATACTAACCTTACCAAACCTAACCGAACTGAATCTAACTTAGCCTAACCTAACTTGACCTAACCTAACCTATACGAATAACCTTGGCGTTTGGGACTTTTCTCGTTTGGCGGTTACGGACTGGCGCTTGCGGCGTTGGCGCTTGTGGTTTTTGGCGCTATCGAATGCCCCCCCTAGAGAGCTATAATTTGTGATTTTTTAGCTTTTTAGGGGTGTTAGGACAAGAGCTTGTCGAAGCCATTTTTCATGAAAACAGAGCTAAATACGTAAGACCGTGCTAGTGAATTCGCTAGCATTCACGCCTTTGATGTGCAACATTCGGTATTGTGACCGTATGGGATTGAAACGTCTCACCTGTATTTTGGAATCGGAACCATATCATTTAAAAGCTCGACACCCCCACATCTGCGGTAACAATGCTTCTCGACTGCGTTTTGTCTCATTTGAAATGATGGCTAAAGTTCTTGGTTTTAAATACCACACATGTGGGAGGGTTACACTGAAGAAGATGTGCTGGTGTGTTGAGGAAAAACTAATCCGTTGTGACTCAAAAATTTCTCCTTCTTCGGGAAGTTTATGCAATCGCCTTATCGTCGTTGGGACTCACTTATCTGAATAGACACCCCATTGTGTGCATCGGCAATAAATAACTCTGAAAATAATATCGTGTGATCATAGCGGCAAGAGGGGTCGAGCATAAAGTTTGTATCGAGACGATCGATGTTTCCGCATAATCCCCTAAACGAGATTTGCAGGTCCCCTGAATGCGGCGGCTGCTAATCCGAGGGGCGGTCGGAAGTGCAGAGGAACAGTCCCCGGGGATCCAACATTGAACGTCCACCGACTGTCGACCCCTCAACATTCTCAAATCTTCACAAGAAACGCACTATACTTGAAAACAAGCACATCGCAAAACGGCCAAAACCAAAGACTTCTCTCCACGGAATTCAGAGACGATGCCACGTGGGAACAATAGATTTCATAGCTGCCGGGAAGACAAACTATTGCGTAAGATTCGTAGACACATCTTACCGGAATTGTCGTGAAGGGGACGACTTAAAGTCGACGATTATCTGTGCGCCGGCGTTCATAATCGATTCTGACCGTGTCTCTTCTCGGAGAAACGACTTAAGTCTAAGGATGACACAGGTGTTTTTTGTCGGCTTTTTTTCCCAGCAATAAGCAGGTATGCTGGGCTCACTTGTTAGATGTGGAATAAATGACTTGGCACTCTGTTCTAGCCCCTGATTATCCTGAGGATTGAGCTTGGTTTATACTTCTAACTATCCTCTATTATCCTATTGGGGACTCTTATTTTAATCCAAAGAACACTTACTAAAACGCCTGTTACAGTCTTATTACAAATGGGATTCTTTGATTCGATAATATTCAGGAAACCAACTTACTTGTTTCTACTCACATGGCATGTGCTTTAATTAGGTCACTTCCGATCGACGGCGCATTACAAAGATTTTTTTTCTTGTTTCGTCGCTAGTTTTTTTATAAGCATCCCTTGAAGTCCGATTATCTCCAGTGCACATGTTAAGACTTGCACAAAGTTCAGAATAACGAAATGTTTCTCAAAGTAAAATCAGAAAATGTTTTGCTGACAGAACGCGGACCTGAATTCGTGGTAAACAAAGATTTCAAAACCTGAACCTGCAAGTCTAAGTAGGAACTTGCCGATTCGGAAACACTTGTGATTCCCAGTGACGCTCACTTATCTATTAAAGAGTGGGCATCTTCCGAATATCCTTACTATTCACAACTACAACAGTCATCCGATATCCGCTACGTTTGTCTTTGTAGTCAAAAGGCAAATCCGAGATTTCCCTTAGGAAAAAGGGCTTGGGGCTCTCATGTCATGAGTGGGAAATAAAGAGTAGAGGCATGTGCCGAATGTAGAAAGAACCCTCGACTGCTTTACTTTTACGACAGCCGCGGGACATTGAGATGCCTTGACAACTGATTTTGCACTCTACTCGCGCTTTACAGATCCTGTTATACCTACGGAGGGCATTCGATAGCGCCAAAAACCACAAGCGCCAACGCCGCAAGCGCCAGTCCGTAACCGCCAAACGAGAAAAGTCGCAAACGCCAAAGTTCGTGTAGGTTAGGTCAAGTTAGGTTAGGTTTAGTAAGGTTAAGTTAAGTGGGGGGCATTCGATAGCGCCAAAAACCACAAGCAAGCGCCAGTCCGTAACCGCCAAACGATTAAAGCAGCAAACGCCAAAGTTCGTATAGGTTAGGTTAGGTCAAGTTAGGTTAGGCTAAGTTAGGTTAGGTAAGGTTAGTATTGCGGTTAAGACCTTTGGCGTTTCCGACTTTTCTCGTTTGGCGATTACGGATTGGCTCTTGCGGCGTTGGCGCTTGTGGTTTTTGGCGCTTATGACAGCTACCGTTCCCCAACCTTTCCTCGTTGTAAGCGCGCAACGTCATTGGAATCGTAAAGGAAATGGACCCGGTTCAGCTGGACTAATCGCTTAACGTTGACAGTTGGTCAAATTGGCTCATATTGCGTGTCGGTGCGGGCGATTTGTCCTCAGGCCCAATGATTTGTATTTGGCGGAGGAGGTGTCACCTTCCGCGTCCCACATTTCACTTCCATCACATGTCACAATAACAGTCGATCTCGCTCATTACCTGATATATCTCTGTGACAAAGCAACGGGTTTCCTGTACACGAAACATGACACCGTACAGTCGAGGAAAAAAAGTGTTTTTTTTTTTGTAAAAACGTGTCATTTAATTTCCCGATGACTCGTTGTTTTTCGTGCTCGCGTGGCGCAGCGTAGACTTAACACGAGAGCGTACACTGTAACCACTTCACTCTATCGCTCACGTTTTTTCTATAGAAGTTCAATTTCTTCGTGACGAAGCATGGATCAAAAAGTGCGCATCTAGAATGCCTGTTTGATTATTCGTGGACTTTGCGATCTATTGGTCGAGCCAGACGCGTGCTGAAGACATCTGCATTCTTTAACCCACTACCGCCCAGCGATGCCGTTCGGAAACAGAAAAAAAATTAGAGGATCTTTTCAGTTCAGTATTGCCATTATTCAAAAATTATCACCCCCCTGGAAACCTGAAATTTAATTATCTAAGCATTTTCCAAAGCTTCAAACTGCGTATTTTAATGGAAAAATACTTCCAATTTCTCTTAAGCTAAATTTCGCTTCAAATACTTTGGGCTTTTTCGGGTTAAACATCTCAGATACGCCTTCTAATTGATAACAGCTTAACCGCTGTTCCAACTCAACTTCTCGAATTTTAACAAGACTTCGTCGAGTTTTGTTCACTATTGTATTTCTTCGCACGGTGAAACATGAGACCGATTTTTTAGCGAACATAAAAAAATCACTTGTATAGACTTTTCCTGTTTCATAGTGCACGTAGTTTGGAAAAAATAGGTGATGTGTTATTCAAGTGTGCTTTTGATTCATTCCGGATTTCCACGGAAGTTCGTGTCGAACGCGTCTGTTCGTTACTTGTTGTGCTAGAAAAGAGCTGTAAACTATGGACTGTTTTAAAGCTTTTAGCAAAGCGGTGCAAGTTGAATACCCGTTCGGAATCTCCCACGGTTTATCGTAGCAAAACAAAAGAGCGTTAGTCTTTTTTGGGACGCTGCAGTCCACCTTCGTGACAATACCAACTTCCTGTGTACTCTGCGACTTTCTTCGTGTCTCTGAAAGTCGACGTCAAGTAATTATGAAAATGTACTTTTGAGAGTGCGGTTGAAACACATAAACGGTTCACTACCGATACAGTGGAGGTTTCATCCCGTTATAGTATCTACTTATTAGTAGTCCGCGCGATGAGAACGAGTGGTAGAAGTCAGGTGAGACTTTGCGAACAGGAAGGAAGATTGTTTTACCACCAGTCCCTTTTGTGGGGTGATAATTTTAATAGTTCATTGCTTTTAGGGTGAACGGCCTCAGTGCTGCAAAAAATAAAGAGAAGCTAAATCAGCTTTTTTGTCAAAGGCATGTTGCACCTCTTTACTCGTTTACGAAGTCATTGTTTTACAACGATGTTTTGTTTTGATTTCAGGTGAGTTCTGTGACCGCAACCTCGCCCTACAAGTCCGGTAGGTGCCTATGTAGTATCGGGAAACTGTGAACACTGACTTTGGCGCCATCTAAGCGGTAGCAGCCCAAACTACCGTCCCTCACCATGCGGCAGCTCTGTCAGTTTGGGCTGCTGCCGCTAGATGGCGCAGTGTTTGGGATTCCTCAGTGCTTCCACGCCCTATAAAGAATCCACAAGTGCAGTTCCGTGCCCAGAGCTGGGTGTAATAAGGCTCTGAGTTTCCCTTTGCAGAGTCAGGGCTTGAAACGGAAACCTGTGTGCGTAGAGGTACTAATTTATTTCGGCTTGACTTTATCACCGTCCAAAGCAAAGCAGCTAGCGTCTTAAATTACGGCGAGGACCCTTTTCGCTATTCTTGGCGTAGAACGCACACATGCTATGTACTACCTGGCCAAGCGGGGTACGCTGTCTACAGTTTTAATGCGGAATACAAGGGATTTGACTCTGAAATGACGAAAAGCCTGGTTGTCTGAACCTTCGGGAAATATTTCTTTTCTTCCCTGCTCAGTGTCATTCATTCGTGGAGCCATCCTTTATTATGTCCCCGTGTTCCTGTATTTTATTCTCTTGTGTTTCTCTCTTCCCGTGGGGCTTTTCTTTTCCGTCTCTTGTGCGTGTATTTTTTTTCCTTCCTACGGGTGTATTCTTGTTGAACGACGGCGCTGATATTGAGCGGATGGTTGTACAAGTCTCGCGGTCAAAAAGTCGTCGCTTAGTAAAAACTCCACACTCGTTTTAGGAAATAACCTGTTTTGGGTAAGTGAAGCGGGGTCGTATTTAGGTTATTTTTCAAGATAGACCTGTGTTCAGCCACATCAATGAAAAGGTCTCGGCGAAAGCTTTTCATTGATGTGGCTGAACACAGGTCTAGCTTGAAAAATAACCAAAATACCTACTATCCCTGTTTAAGTTTCACGCCCAAAACAGGAATGGAACTCCCTGAAACGGGTGTTTTGTTTTTACTGCGATAACATTTGTTTTATCAGGAATATGACGATTGTTCTTTTAAGAGGGGCGTATTCTCGCGATATTCCCAGAGCCAGGGTGATCCTGACGAATTCATCCAGTAGAGGAATTGCTGCCATTAGAAGCAGAGCCCGAGGCGTTGCGATGTAGAAACTGCGGAGGTGGAAACTGTGGGGTTTGTGACGTAGTTTTGCCATCAAAGCGCCACCCCGCTCGTTGTTGCCAATCATTCGTCATCTGTGCAAAGCTCCTAAACCAGCCAAGAATTTGCATTTCTTGCTAAATTGTGGACTGCTCGCTGCGTTGACCTCGTAGCAACGATTATTAGTAGTAAAACTGCGAATCATCAATCACGTTGAAATCTAATCCTCGAAACACAGATGCAAGACAAGCAGGCTTCTGTTTTGCGCGCTGGGCAGAAAGCCAACGATGCGGCTCAAAACTTCTTGCGCTCTCGGTACCGCATGTTCTGCAAATGTTGTTTTAATTCCAATTACGACGGACGAGGAGTAGCACTTTGCAACTCCTTCCCAGAAACCGCGGGCTTCACGCGTGCTCTGCCTCCCAGAAAAAAAAAACAAATCAGGTTCGGCGGGGAGCGAAGTCGCATGAAAATTTAACGTGCCTGCCACTGATATTGCTTTTACATCGTGTAACCGGGACGAGGGATCACGGCAGACCTACATCCTGTTTGGCACGGATCTATAGAAATTCATTCATGTTTAAGCCGTGATTCACATCCGCGCAGCTTTCAGAGAGAAAAGAGACTTTTTTTGGGGTATCGATTTTGTTGAATACATAAGCGATAGGGTCGAGCGTTCACGTGTTCGCATAATCTTGCTTTGTTTTTGGCTCTTATTAGGGGTATTACCGTTAATGTACGCATTTGTTCTTCTCAAAGGCACGTTGGGAAACACTGTTTTTTTTTTTTGTGAAAAAGAATTTCATTAGGACAATCGTGTATTGGAATACCGTAAAAAAATTCGAAGTTGAGCTAAGCACATTTCCTGGCTCTACCAACACTGAAACGCCAAGAAAAGTATTTTTTTGCCCCCCTTTTTTTAGAGACAATAATTGAGAAAGGTTAAATGTGGAAGAGGTCACGAGAAATTATGATCTCGCTCCTCCACGTAATTTATAGCTCATGATAATCATTGAAGCTTTGCAAATTTATGTGTAGACATGCGATTTTAACCGAACTGTTATCCCGCTACCGCCCAGTGATGGCGCTCGAAAACATATTTTTTAAAAGGATCTTTCAGTTTAGTATTGTCAGAATTTAAAAAATATCAACCCTCTAGAAACCTGAAATTCAATATTTTAGGCATTTTCCAAAGCTTAGAATTGCGTATTTTAGTGAAAAAAGTCCTTTCAATTTCTCTTAAGCTAAATTTCACTCCGAATTCTGTGGGATGCTTTAAATATTACACGCTCAGTATCAAGCTATAGATTTAACAGATATCTCGGTCCCTCGACCCCACCTTGGCAGTAAAGACGTTTTGACGTTTTAAAGTCTCTAAAATTATGGATTAATTTAGGTTAAACAGGAGTGTTGCGGTACCTCTTTGGTTTCGTCCAGATCGGATGAGAGTGGTATAAAACACAGCCGCAGGAACAAACTGAGTCCAAAGGGACGCAAACGAGCCTTAACAGCTGATGTCTTTGACAGTGCGGCGAAGGAACAAAAGGACCTCATGGACAACCACAGGAGTGCATGGCATGGGTGTTGTCTATTGTGGGTGACTGTTTTCAGTGCAGCGCGTTGCGGCTTTACTTCACAGCAGGGCTCCTTGAAAAAGCTCCTTGAAAGGCGCCCAAGCCTGATTGGCAAGCCTGGCCGGCGAGCTTGTTAGCCACAAGTAAGACGCATTATTTGATAGCTTTAGTAGCGGACTTGGCTGTCTCCGAATGTGATCAGCTTCGAGATATTTATATCCGAAAGGGCAGGTCATGCTTTCGAGTGCGTGGCTCAGAATTATAGAGTAGACGTGGTAATTTTAGGGTAAAGGCGCACCCCCGGAAATGGCTGAAATGCAAAATTATACCATGTCTGATAAACGCCTCTTAGATACGACTTATAGAGGGTAGAGTTTTTGGCGATGTGAAAAATTGCTAAGGCTTCGTGGAGGTTTTCCTTATTTTGTTAGTAAGCTGAAGTGAAATAAAAGTTTCAGTTTTTTTTTTTTTAAAAAAAAAAAGAT
>Ga0058701_10006089_pt1 | contig 10117 bp, 3 predicted proteins | sample AgamicOrMae_FD_97039 | JGI IMG/M metagenome (GOLD analysis project Ga0058701, IMG submission 97039) | Agave microbial communities from Guanajuato, Mexico - Or.Ma.e | ecosystem: Host-associated > Plants > Phyllosphere > Phylloplane/Leaf | place: Guanajuato, Mexico | collected 2012-06-04 | reverse complement strand
CAATGTTTCCGCAAAATTAGGGGTGGGGGGGTGTTTTCTAGATATTTCGAACCCCTGTATCTCAAAAACTGTTGGACATATCAAAACGAACATGGAAGTATTAGGTCGTCTTCGGCCCCATTTTTTTAAATGGGGCAGTCGGGTCAATAGACACTCCCTCAAAGTAGAATCTCAAAAGTTAAGCACTTTAGAACATCAAACAGATACAAAGTGACAAAATAAATTGATTTTAGATTGGTTAGGTTTTTGGACTAGTCGGTGGGTGGATATATGCCGGGGCTACTTAAAGTACATTGAAGCATTACTTTTTGTTACACGAGATAGCACAACTAATTTTCCTTCGCACATGACATAAAGTTAAGTGATAAGACTTAATATCTTTGACAAAAAGACATCGGATGATTTTCGCTATATGTGGTCTTACAGATAATTGACAACACACTACTTTTTATCGTTTTGTTGTTATCAGATGACCTTTGCATATCATAACGATGCCCCCAAGGCCAAATCACAACTCGTGGTTCGGTAAGACAAGAAGAAAGAAAAAAGAAATCTGCAGGTTCTGTGAACAATGGTACCAAAACACTCGCTGACGTAATTAAGTCCAACGCTGCACGCGTCAAATACAAACACTTTGTAAGGGAATCGCTGGCGAATTGCCCTGGATCATTACTTTTGCACTTTTGGCAAGATCCGGTTTGTGAATGGCGCGACTTCATGGTTGGCAAGGAGGGGGAAGAACACACCCCCAGACCGCTCCCCCTAACAAACCATTCTGACACACTTATTCAAGAAAAGCAAAAACAGGATGTAAAGTGAAAGGATTATAAACGCCATTGGTCAAACCTCAAAATCTTTACCTTTCAGATTTAGAAGATTAAGGTGATAGAGTGTATGGGTCGAAAGAACAAACTCCTAAGTGTGTAGTAAAAAAAAAGTAAACAAATAAAAACAAACTAATGAAAACAACAACAACAACAAAAAACAGATTTTATGGGAAGATCATTTTTAAAGCCCGCCGTCTTTTCGGGAGAAGGGCTTTATAGTTTAGCTCGTGTTCATATTTTTTTTTATTTTGTGTTTGCACGATTTAGTTTTAAGTCGATATCTCCCAAGAGACACAGAATAGCCATATCTCTTTTTTAACTAAACAAAAAAGAATTCTCCCGTGAAAAAACCATTAAAAAAAATCAATTTCATCGATTTTGTTTAAAAATTAAAAGCGGAACGCCAAAGGACTTTGTGGCGTGATATCTCGCCATTCTCTTCACTGAACTTTCCTTTAAATACGCAGCAAACCTCAAAAAGGTGATTTTCCATAACTTTCCTATAAATATGCAGCAAACCTCAAAAAGGTAATTTTCCCTATGAGGGAGAAATTAGATCCTCGAATTGAGTCAATAAGCGATTTTTCAAGGAAAATCCCTGATAATTTAAAAAAAAAGGTAAAGCATACGTAAATATTCTTGAAATTTTAGATTTCAATGCGCCAATTTCCAATTTTACGTAGAGATTTGCGTACAGTCTCAGCGAAGGCTCCATGGATGTTTCAACTTTTTGTCACTAGTTTTAAACCGGACACCATATTGGCAAACTATCACCAGAATCCGAGCGGCCAAGATTTTGAGACTGGACCAGTTATTGAGGTAGAGTGATTGTAAACCAGTTTGTTACTAGAAAATGCTAGGAAAATTAAAATTTCAAATTAATCCAAATTTTCCTTTGATTTTTTTTGTTGAAAATTGATAGAATTTTGGCTTTAGGTTAGTTTCATTACAGTTTTGTAAAACATATAGGTAGAAATTCAGACATGTACTGAAGTATTAAACAACAAAGAAACAACAGAATTAGAAGATTCCAACAATGAAATTTACAATGCAAACGGGTGACAGTGACACGACCTCCAGTACGTACACCTGAACTTCAGCGGTGAGCTTTTCACCCTTTCCGTTCGTCCTTTCGTCGACGACAGGAGCAACAACAAGGCGAGGCACAGGGCACATAACCGCACTGACAAAAATACGGTCAGTTCTATTCCCACGCGCCTATGTAAATACAAGGGAGACTTCAATGCACGGAAACCAACCTGATGCATTTTAGGTAAATGGGAGGTGACTTAAACGCACGGAAACCAATCTAATACAATTTAAATTGGGCAGCGTGTGAATAGACACCTCGTAAAAATAATTCCTGTTTTGGGAACATCTGTACTCATTTCGGGGTAACGGGATCATGTAATGTTTACACTAGTTTTCCAGATAGGCCCTCAAACAGCCATATCAATGGAAAGGGCTCAGCGAGAGTTTTCCATTGATATGGCTGTTTGCGTGCCTATCTGGAAAACTAGTGAAAACACAACATGCTCCCGTAACCTTCACATCCAAAATGGGTGCAGATGTTCCTAAAACAGGAATTATTTTCACGAACTTTCATGACTTTTCACACGCTGCTCCATCAAAAATGTATTTGGTTGGTTTCAGTGCGTTCAAGTCACCTCCCATATAAAATGCATTAGATTGGTTTCTGTGTTCCAGTCTCCCTTGAATTAACATAGGCGTGCGAATAAACTGATCTTACTTGTTAGTTCTATCAGTGCGAACATATCATACACGATTATCTCGGTAATTCTCATACATTTAAGACTGAACTTGGTTCCACACAAGGCGTAGAAAATTCGACCTTTAAGAGGAAGCTGTGTTTTAAGACGCCCATCCAACAAAATGACAAGGGACAATCAGTCTCAAAAGTATCGATCGCTCCAAACTACTGTAACTTTGAAAGGGAGAGAGATACGTCATATAGGCACAAAATAAAATCGTTAGATCTTCAAGAGATTTGTCAATTTGGTTAGGCTTTTATTGACGTATCTCTTTCCGTTCCAAAGTTACAGAGGTTTGAAATAGAGCGATCAATTCTTTTGAGACTGCTAGCGCAATCTGTAACTACTGTATGCATTCCTATTTTAAAAACGATACAAAAATCCTGGTCATATTTTCAGTCATATTTATCAGTGGAAATAAGTCAAGCCACAACTTCATGTTGCCAGAGTTTTCTCGCGTTTCAAGCAAAGCGTATCGCATATTACGTTCTTAGATAATCATTCAAAGCTTGACTGGCTGTTGTTGAGAGCAACTTTCTTCACAGTTTGCAAGTGCTGTGTTTATTTTTAAGAAGCATTTCACCGCAATCGGCATGTTAAGAAAAAAAAAGTGCACGGCAACTTTCTTTTTAGGTGAGCTAATTTTAGCTCAAAAATGTAGATGATAAATGCCGGACAAAGAACACTTTCGAAGTGTGATATCCAAAAAAGGGTTATAAACTGACAGTGAGAGGTGCAACGATGCTGCCAAGCTGCCCTCACGAGCGGAGAGTGTGGGACCAAAGTTCGGGTTAAGAGTGGCCGATAGGGAAGTAGTAAACATTATCTCGATCGTAATTCGGGAAACAATGCAACAAATATCGATCCAATTATCTCGAGTAGGCCTACTCCTCATAGATTGCATGTAAACTTTAGACAAACTAGATTCAATCAAAATAAGACGCACTTCACCTTTAATCTAGTATAGGAAACCCCGATAAAAATAGGCGGTGTTATTGAGCCACTTATTCGATTACGCCTTTCTTCCGAATAGCGCAAAGCTCAACGGATACAAAAGAAAGAAAATTATTTGATTCATCGTGATTGTAGCAACAACGTTCAAGCTGTACTTATTTCGACTAGTTTGTGTGTACTCGGAAAAAGATTGCTCTCATTCTAAAGTAGTGACTGGTGGTGGTAAGATGACCTTGTTAATGCATGTTAATATTCTAAATTAAAAAGAAAAAAAAAGATGAATTACATAAAATGAAAATTCAAATCTTAAAATGGATTCATTTTATATGTATTTACTTCATATTAAGATCACGATTATTATGCTATAATGTATTTAATTAACCAGAAAGACTATAAGTGTAGCATTCGCAAGTGTTCCAGTGTTAAAATGGAGCATTAAGTGTTCCTGAGTATAAAATTCAGGTCACAATATAGATCCTCCTGGTGTCAAATCTAAGTTAAAAATCAAATTTAAGTCAAATCTAAAATATGCAGAAAGGAATTGCCTTGGATTAGATTTGGGTAAAAACTAAGATTTTTTTTAATTAAAAAAGTACAATGACGCAATATTTACGCTCTCAGTTTTGATGGCAGCACTTTCTACCTCTTGTGTTCCACTTAGGTTCAAACAGCAAACGCGAGGATAAACCAATGCAAACGTTAACGTTTATGATGAGCAGAATTTTTAGTTAATTCTACCGATTTTGGGTACTTGAAAGTACAAGTGTTTAGTTTAAAGGCATGCATTGAAGTCAAGTTTTAATTTTGATGTACGGCATGTGGCGCGGCGTGGTGCAGAGGTCTATTTATAAAATATGTGTCACGAGCAAGGTCCTGATCCTCATGCCGTCCTACGCTCGAAGTCTCAGCGACAAGCCTTCGAGGCTACTCAAACCTCACTTTTCATCTAACAGATTGCTTTCTCCACATCTCTGTCACTCGCAAAGCGGAGCGAAGCACAAACCACGTAACTAAACCTAAACAAGGTTAACGTTAAGGTTGCAAAGTGGGATGCCGCTAACTTCTCACAAGAGACAGTTACCTCGCTGAAGCCCCGGGTTTAAGTGTCCAAATGTCCATGCCGAATCATCCATTTATTGAAAATATACAAATGGATATCCGTGTGTGTATGCTATATCCATAGACCAGTATCCGAGTATTTTTAAGTGAATGGATATCCACTAACCGCATGGATGTCCATTCGAGTACTTTGAAGTGAATGGGTTTTTCGGCATGGATATTACTATGGACACTGCATGGATACTTTAACCCGAGGAAAGCGGCAGGCTGGGTGCTGTAGGAAAACGGGGCCCAAGGAATACATGGCTATGTCGTTAATCCTAATAAGGTAATATAAGAGTGTACAGTTGGAATGAAAAGTCGTGTCCCCATCAAACAAGGATTAACTCATTAAGGCGAGTTTTGATCTTCACTGTACTTGGGAGAAGCATCCGTGGTTGAAAATGCAAGTCATAAAATTCAAGAGTGTACTTAACATCTAAATCCAAACACTAACCTGTATTAAAACTCAAAAATTGATATTCGAGCATGATTAAGTCACGCCAAATTAAATTTTAATGCTGAACTTATTGATAAGTAGTTCGCACTTTCATCATGTTTATTAATTCACAAGTGCTTGGATTAATTCAACATCATCTTCAAGTTTCGCACAAATAATATAAAAATACTTGGAGTAAGAGTCAGAAACGCCTTTCTATCACGCATTACCCTCATCCAAATAAAATTTATTTAAAACCTGCACGAAAAACAACCCGCTGCATTAATTTACATGATACATAAATTAGCTCGGAAATTTAGTGACATTTAAGCAGATTTGTCTTAGCGAAAGGACGGGTAATTAATTGTAACACCCTTTGCTACTTTACTGATACTAAAAAAAAAGGAACAAAATGGCCTTTATAGAAAAAGGAAAAAAAATCTTCAACAGTTCATGTGGTTCGCGACTAAGTCTGAACTCTAAAAAAAAAAATACAAATATAAGCCGTAAATTGCGGCGGATGACTGATAAGTAAATTTACTTGGCATAGTTTTCGTAGTTCACTATCAGGTAAATCTTGCTGCTTTCATTATTGATGCAATTTAGTAAACACTAAAATAAACCGGAGATATTTCGTGAAATTCAAATGCCTTAAAATAAACAAACATTTTGGGTGACTTTTCTTTTTAGTCAGGTAACAAAAAACATTAAATATTGTGAGTAAGAATTACCATGATGTCTCTTGTAATTGCGTGACTGAAAATTATGAGTATTTTATAATTAAACAAGAGCTTATAAGACCGCAAGTAGGCCTACCTGAAAAATCTCAATTACTGGTTTTAATAGTTATTTTAATTGAATCGTTTTTTAACGCGGAAAGGGAAAGAGGCCGTCTCAAAACAAATGTAAGACAAACATAAAGTCAGAGGTTTGTTCTGAAAACCGAAACATCCGCTTTATTGTGCCGATGGACTCAACGAAAAAGCTTTTTGTAACAACAAACAAGGTAATTCTGGTGAAATTGCTGTTCACACAACAATGGTTTTAGTTGATATTCTTAACTTTCTAATTACTAAATCTGTGTAATTTCCATATATTTCCATTAGGACACATCCTCGCGCATCCTCGCGTGTACGTACTGTACATGCATATTTGACATTACAGAAAAGCACCTTCATTAACTAATCTCAAATTCAGTAAAATGGGGTCGTAAAAACGAGATGTTTAAGTTTTATTCATCTTTAAAGAATTCCTTCTTTATAAAATGATGACTGACGTGTAACGAATTCTGGTATTGGGATGTTTTCAAAATCTCGAATGCAATAATTTCACTCGTGGGGATGAGCAATAGCCTCGTGCTCGAATCTCGAGAATAAGTGTTTACTAAGCAACAGCTAAAGCCTTTAGCAGCAGGCCTGAGTATCTTAAAGCTTAACAATTTTAAGACGCAGAAAAAAGTCTGAAACAAAGCGTTCATGTCTTAATTTTCGGCGTGAAACGAGAGCGCAGATACTCAGTGTATTGCTGAATAGGACTGATTAGTTGCATGTGCCACGGGCTAGAACAGTAATGCGCCGCGTGTAGTCTAGGGGGATATCCGTGATGCTAAACGGAATGCATGGATTGCTGTGCTGGCCATATTTATATTCGGGATATGCGACAAACCAAAGTTGTAACAGCAGCACAATTGGTTTTTCACTGCTGGGACAACAATCAATGGCTTAGTTGGGGGGGAGGCCAGAGTTAAGATACTCCTCCCCTTAGGTACACTTGTTTTTTTCTGTTTGTTTTGTTTATTTCGTTTTTTTTTGTTTTTTTTTAATGCACGCATTTTTTAGGATAAGTCATTTTTTAAAAATATTTATGCGCCTCTTTCCCCCCGCCCAAGAAAAACCCAGTGCTAAAAAGGTTAAAATACCAAAAAATCCGTAAAAATCCTTACAAAAATCCCTCAGCATTCTCAAAAATCCGATCCATGAAAATCCTATAAGATCTGACAAAGACCGAATTCCACGGAAAAAAAAGAAAAAATCCCTGAAAAATTGGAGAAAATATTCCGTAGATATTCGACGATTATTGGAGGCGAAATAAGGGCGATTCGGGGTTGTATCCCTCACCTAAGTGGTGTACCTGATTGCTTCGTTGGATATCGATCCACCTCGCGTAAACTCCTTAAATAAGTGTATCTTTCGTTGGTGTTAAATGGTAGGCAACCAATTATTACTTAGAGAGCATAGATAGGCAACCGATACTTAGTTTGACATACGTAGGCATCTCCTCCTTACAAAAATCTTACCTACCCCGTTGACAAACAACTGTGAGATTGGCTTGTTTCATATTCCATTTGTCATTCCATGCATTTGTATGGCGTGTTGCAATCATGCGGTGGTCCTCTTAAAAAATAGATCAATCTCTTCTAAAAACACGCAGATGAAAGACCACGGAAAAAAAGTTTTGTTATACGAACAAAGTCATTTGTTAAGATAGAGATAACAAAAATATTTTGTTACAACAACAAAATGTTTAGTTCTATCAAAAAAACGTTTGGTTGCTGCAGCAAAATTTTTGGTTGAAGCAACGAAAAATTCATTTGTTGTCCCTAATTTTGTTGCCGTAACAGAACCATTTTTTTCCGTGACCACCACCTCAAAAGACCCAGTAAAAAACCGCTCCTACGTTAAACACTAAATATAGAATCATTCAACAACAGTTTATGCGAAACCCTTGAAAAATGTCATTTTTTTTAAAATATATTCTATCTGGCGGAATCCACCTTTAAGGATAATAAAATTGATGTTGCAAAAATTAATATACGAAAATAGACCATGAAAACTTAAGTTAATCTATCGATTACTAACATTGTTTTTAAAATCATCAAGGCTTCACTTGCGTGAGCCCTGAAATTCTAGAGGCTGAATTTTCTACCTCTGGCGTTCTAGCCTTGTTCGGCATTTCTTTAGCAGCATAAAGTTTGGCGATAACGCGTTAGTTTCGTGTCAATTCCTCGCTACGCTATTAGCTTGGCGACAAAGGGTAGGACACAATATAGAAAATGCAATTTTTCAAGTTACGGTGGTACTCTCAAATAATCGCTGAAAAAGCTTTAGTTCAAACCAACGATAAATGCCAAGTTATAATATCAGCAATATATCTAAAATATAGGTTATTGTGTATCGTGGACTGTGGAATAAACCAACCTGTTATTAAGTATAAATCCGATCAGAGCTAAGATGGCAATTAGCTCGAACGCCCCGGTCATAATGAAGTCACCAACCACAACGAATCCACAGTTTGTGCACTTTTCAATCTCTATAACCACAGACTAGGCACATATTAACACCAGCACTATATGGGTAAAATAAAAACTAGGTCCGTAGATTAACGCTTAATTTGCGGCGGGCGCGGAAAGATTCCCAGTTCGTCGCGGCGGTGGCGGGATAGCTCGCTGTGATGTGGCAGACAACAACCAGGCGAAGACGAACCGCTGCCACCAAACTGACTCGTCAGGTCAACAAGCGACCAAGGGAAGACAAGGAGGGGTGGGAGAAACAGCTGTTTGGCGCAGGGGAGGGGGCACAGAGCGGGGGAGGGGGGAGAGGGGGAGGGGGAGGCCGGAAGCAGAGTGCATCCGAAACGAGTGGCGGTGTAGCATGGCCAAAGCATGGCATGGCAATAAGCGATAGCGGTTGCTAAAGAGCCGAGTGGAGTGCGGTTTGCATTGCTGCTCAATCTTGTTTGTGCTCCGAGCCGTGATTAACAGGTGACTATCGACACTATGGTTTCGTTCCCGTAAACAGTGATGCAGGTGCACTCAACATGATTTGTTCCCCCGTACGACGAACTGATAATATCGCTGATTTGTGTCCACAGGGAGTAAAGTTTTGCCATCTTTTTCTGTTTGACCCTATTCATGCCTGGTGGATTATTTTTAATAAGGGTGTTGCTATTGACCCGACATGCGTTCATAAAGGGAGACTTGAACGCACGTAACCAACCTACTGCATTTTAAATGGGGGGTGGCTTGAATGCACGGAACCCAACCTAATATATGTTAAATGGGGCAGTCGGGTCAATAGACACTCCCTTTAATAATTAGTGCGTCCTACGGACCGCTTAAAATGGGCCTGCTTACGAAGGTGACACACTAAAAAAAATGCATTCATAGTTTTCTACACGCGGGACTGATTAAATCGGACGTACTAACGAGGGGATGCGTTATCGAGGACTGTACTAACGATGTTAGGACTGTATCGAGGACTGAACTACCAAAAGTATTCCACTTTTTTTGCTAAATATTCTTGTAAATTGAAAAAAACACATGCGACGTTAATTCAAAAAATATATACTACTTAAAAATATTGACATTCAACAGTTTTCGGGGGAAAATCTGTTGGTTCTTCACATTTAAAAGATTTTTTTAAGGGAAGTAAATTAATAAAATCACATTTTCCGCTGCTCGTTCGAAGTCTTCACTTTGCTGTGCGAAATCTTCCGACGTGACTTCAGCGTTTTTATCATAGTTTTTCGACAATTTATGGGGATTGGGTCGTTTAAGAACAGCTTGTCGATGAGCTGACGGACATGGTGGTAGGCGTTAAATAGGAGGTTGGGAAATCGTACACAAAGCCTAGAATTTTCCTTACCCCCGAGAGGATAACCACTTAACTACTTCGTACTAAATTTATGTAATGGGCGTATTAATAAACGTATCAAAAGAAAATCGACAATTATTGCAACTATTATGGTAAATGACGTAATGATAGAAAATGACAGAAAAAAGCGTAACTATTGCAATAGCCCACTTTGCCGAAAAATACCGACGTATTAAAATCATTACATCGCACGCCATCCGAAAGACATGGTCAACTCCTCGAATCCCCCGGTCAAGAAAATGTACCATGAGAAAAGTTTGGTCAGTTCTATTCGCACGCCTATGTGAATACGAGACTGACTTGAACGCACAGAAACCAACTTAAGGGTACTCTTCCACCAAGGGTCATATAAAGATAAACGTAGAAAAGTAGTTT
>Ga0058701_10006088_pt1 | contig 10118 bp, 9 predicted proteins | sample AgamicOrMae_FD_97039 | JGI IMG/M metagenome (GOLD analysis project Ga0058701, IMG submission 97039) | Agave microbial communities from Guanajuato, Mexico - Or.Ma.e | ecosystem: Host-associated > Plants > Phyllosphere > Phylloplane/Leaf | place: Guanajuato, Mexico | collected 2012-06-04 | reverse complement strand
TAAACACCAAAGTTAATTTTTGAAAAAAAAAAATCGTTTTTCCAGACAAAGGAGTGAAATTCCCTGATTTTTCCAGGTTTTCCAGGGCAAAATCAAATTCCCTGATTTTTCCAGGTTTTCCAGACGCGCAACAACCCTGTGAACAACAATTTCCCTAAAAAAAACTGATAATTAATGTACTCAAGTAACACTTCAGAAAATGAAGGTTGAAGAAGAGCTAATCATCTCTCACCTAAGAAATACAATGCACTAAGATTAGCACAATCCGATCATAAAATAATCAAAACAATAAACAGAGCTCACAATGGTCTACCAAGGTGAAACTAATTACTTCAACTAGTTACAGGTCATCGGGCTAGTCTAACTTTGCCAATAACTGTGAATAAATAGATAATGGGCGAATGCAACCCTTGTAAGCTTTGAACATGATAGCAGGCTCAGAACCACAAAAAGATGCACCACCTTGCTGTTCCCGCGAGCATTAACTTGTATAAGTCTGACAAGTTCCCGAGTTACCTCAAGTAGGGGGTCTCTTGTAACAGCTATTTCCAATCCACATAGACATAAAATGAAACATTGACCAACAAATGATATATAACTCAAGAGGGGGAGATTATAGACTTCCCATTTAATCTCAAGGAAGTGAGTTACAGTTTCAAGGTGCAAATGCACAACATAAGATTATTCATTGGTCCATTCAATGGAATAAAAAGAACACGGAGTGAAAAACTACAATTTGTGTGAGGCTCTAGAACCCTGATGGTTTACGTTAGGATACAAGTTTTCCGGGGCAAACTTGAAATTATCACCTCAAAATGAGTTAGGGTGTCAGAAAATGAACACTACACCAACAAAAAGGCTTCTATACACTAGAGTACACCTTAAGAGACACTTATTGGGCAATCCTGCAGCCTAACCACACAAATGTAGGTGGAAAGTGAAGTCCTTTGAAAATTCGATGAGTTCCGATAAAACTAAGAGAGAAAATGATTCATCCTCACAAATTTTGAGAGAATAAAGCTCGCGCGAAGAGAATGCGTTAAAACGTAGCGTAATCGGAACGAACTCAGATCGCGGGCAAGCCACAACCTACTTACGATGCCCGGGCCACGTTAACCCAGTCGCGGCCCCCAAATTCCCACAAAACGCACTGAAGCTACCACATTACCGAAGTACGTGAAAACACAAATCGTAAAGTGAAAGAGTTACGTTTAGAAAACGCAAATGGTCTGTAGTGTAAACATTCTACGGTTCAGGGCCCCCAGGTATGCACGTAGTGTAACAGGGCGGCTTATCGCAATAAAATTTCAACTCGAATACGGTAAGTGCAGTTAATACACAGCAAAACCTCGAGCAAAGCACTTTAATCACCTCGGAAAGTCCTCCAGACGAAAAAGCAACAGACAGATGCGCTATTAACTTCCGTTTGTCCATAAGGACCGTTTAACCAACAAGATCGAACTCGCACCCTAAGTTCCGAAACCAACACTATGAAAACTTGCAGCACCACAAGAACGAAACTTTAGCATCCAAACTAAGCAAAAAGATGTAAAACTTGATTCGGTAGAACCGTGACGTGAGAGAACTGGGCTGGATACCAAACAACACTGAAGCAGAAGGGATCTAAGATGGAGAACTGTGGCATTTACGCTGGTTCGGGGCCTTATCATCAGGTTAGCTGAAGCGTCATCGCGAGTGCGGCGGTTACTCGCAGCAAAAACAACATCTATCAAAATACTTCTACGCAGCGATTCGACACAAACTGAGATCGTTAAGTCCGACAACTTGGTTGAAACTGTGCAACAAGCACCAAACGACTCAAAATCCTCACTTAACGAAACAGTCACACGAAAATACGGTACGCACTTGTAGCGAGAGGCGAGGAACGTTTACACCGACAAAGTGCATGTCAAATTCCAACTTATGATAAAAGGGCTGGGTGCAAGGGCACAAATAAATTGGAGTCGTCCCTCAAAGGGGCCCTGCCTCGTACACAAATCGAAACCTCACAGGATCGTACACTGGGCTGGCCCCGGAACAAGCATAACGAAACGCTTGGCTGGGCGACACAAGTTTGCCCGGGCGCAGGGAACGCGAAGGGGGAAGGGGAGGGGGGAAGAGAACGGAACATAGAGAGAAGGGGGAATGACGAACTCTGCAAAGGTGGGGGGCGGGATAGATACATGCACGAAACCAAACTGACTGGTTGGTTACCGCACCGCATCTCTAGTTTGTTTGGAAATGAAATCGTCCCACACAAGAACGTACAGCTGCTGCCACATCGAGCCTCGCATAATGCATTTCACTTAGTGGCCAATTGCCAGCTGACAAGTGGCAAAGTCGCCTTTTTTATTCGACTGCGCGGCGCGAATCGCCTGCTTGGCAATAGCTTGCCCTCCACTTATGAGCTCCAAACTGTTTCATTACGTAAACGGTAAAAATATGCGAGTTATGCCGAAACGTACCGGTAACGTTACAGTACTGTTGGGGGAAAAGTAGGCTATGGCAGACTAACTCGCCCCGCTGGAGGCTTCCCTGATGAAGGTAAAGGTTACGTGATTTTGGAAAAAGCATTTCTTTGGTCGAGCACGTTCGACTATCTGTTTAGAAAGAGTTAAAAGAGAAATCAAAACTGGAAGTACAGTACAAAGGCAGTCACTTGCGAAGTCTCGCACGGCGCGGCCACGGCGCGGCGGTCTCGCATTTTCTCGCCTTCCCCTCCATCTGTCCCGAAACTTGGCGAAAGGACACGATCATGGCCGAAGAGAAGCGCGTCATGCCATACCCCACTGTTCCGCCTCCCGCCTCCTCACCCCGCCCCCTATTCCGACTCTGCTCTTTCCCAAGGAGCAGCCGACCAAGGCCTTCGTCGGTCGGTCACAACATACAGGTTGAATCGATAATCGCGCCTGCACACACAAGATACACCTTCCGTCAAAATATCTCCAACGATGATTCGCCCGCGTGAGTCAGGGGGTTCTACGACGGCAAGGGCCGACGAAGGGAGCCCACGTCGCGACATAGCAACAAAAACTGCCCTTCCCTCGCGAAACGCGGGCGGGGCGGGAAACGGACATGCCGTCCCGCTGACGCAAAATGGAAGCGGAGCGGCGACCGATTTATTTGACGGTGACGGTACCCGGTTCAGTCCGGCGATACTGTGCCAGGCCCGTCCTCTGTTGGGGCACCCAACCAACGCACTTCCAACGTCCGCGCCCGTCGCGGCCCGCGCTGCGGTCCCGTTGTTCGGCCCAAGAGGAGACCGGTTTTCGTTTAAGCGAACTCGCAGCCTAACCCTCTCCTCCCATTCCACTTCTGCAACGATTTAACGCGCTCAAACACGTCCACATTAGTATCCCAACGTACTCACGATTACTTACGACAAAAATCAAGTCGGTTAAGCCAGAATGTCATTTTGGAGAAAGCACTTCCGCTTCGCCGTTTGCCACTTCCTGATTCACAGGCTGAGCGAGGATTTTGCGAATATCACAATTCCAGGGAGGCTGAGGTCAGCACCGTGTTTCAGCAGGTCACAGCACTTGGCACAAAGTAAACACAACCCGACCTGGCCCGGCACGTCACACAATTTCACTGTATCTCACTACGTCGCGGCCTGACTATCGAGACCTTTGGCCACCAATTCGCCGAAGTAATACGCACAATTTACATCAATACGAAAACGCATCTTGATCGCGATTTGGGCGTCGCGGGCGGCATTCAAAGCAGCTCCAGGTGACCAACTGACGAGCCGAGCCGCCGAGCGAGAGAGCCGAAGGAAGACGACATGCACAGGAGCGGGCGGGCGGTTGAAGGTACGGGCGGTCGGGGTCGGTCGAGCGCGCCGCGTTGCGCCGGCCGCGTTGCGCCGAACTCCGAGCCGGTCCGCAACGCACCGCACTGCCGCACCGCGCCGCACGGGACCCGTCGCCGTCGACGGGCTTCGATTCTCTTTCTCTCTCCCCACAATCCATCTATCTGTATCTCCTCTTCCTTCCATCTCCTTTCGGCGGAACCCGCCTCCTCCGGCCCCTCTTCACCCATCACCGTCGCACATCTCAACGGCGAACGGCGGGCTACTCCACCAAAACAAGGACAGTACGGCAAACACCATAGCGAGCTGAGCACGAACACGGACGGATAAACGGGGCTGTTGGCAGGCGGGCACCGGCTGCTTCGAACCGAGTGTCCGTCCGTCTCCGAGCCCGAGTTTCGAGCCGAGCCTCAAGCCTAGCACAGGTTATACACGGAGCCGAGCAGAGAGAGGAGCTCGAACTCCGCGCTCTGGCCCGGTCGGCCGTCGTCGGGGTCGGCCGGCAGTGGCACCTCCTACCTGCCGCCACTTGGACGTCGTCGTCGTCCTGCCAGGCCATGGACGGCGGCGGGACGACGACATGTCGATGTCGGTTTAGAAAACGGTCGCTACCTCGGAATTTGGATACGGCCACCTCCAGAGCCTGGACGCTGACCTTTCAGCTGTGGACGGCCACCTCTGATAAGCAACCCCTCAACAACGGAGATAAGGAGAGCATCGTTTTTATTAAGTTCTGGCTTCGGGAAATAAATCAAACGACGAAGTGACTAGTACTTGAAACATAACAATCCTTTCCGGCCTTATCGAGCGCCCTCTCATCCGACGGCCGGCCAAACCGAAATGTGGTGCGCGGCGCGGCCAGTCCGTGTGCGCGCGCACGCCAGCCAAGCAAGGGCCGCACAAGTGGGAGCACATGTTTTCGCCCCAAAATCGTCCTCACAATGATCATTCCAAAATTCTCCACCCGGTGGTAACTCTCGTGTAGGAAATAAGGAGGCGAAAGAAAGATTTCAACGCCTTAACAGGACGAAATATGCAGCCAACAAGGTCACTTCCAATTATTTCTGCCGAGCAACCTCACTCCCCTACGATGAGCCGGGTAAATGGACTGGTCCAACCGTAGGAGGCGAAATGGCGGGAGGGGGAAGAGAATGAAACGAAACGACGGCGGCGGCGCACCGCGCGCTGCGGAGGTGCGGCGCGGCAGGCGGCACACAGCAGCAGCGCGAGCGCGGACGGACAGACAGACGGACGAAACCAGCCAGCGGAGGCCTGCTTGGCCGCCTGCCGAGCACTACGAACATCTCCAACCCAAAAGCGTTTACAAACAAAACATAACCTTTCTTCGCCCAATATAAGTATCAGCAGCCCATAACCGCAAATATTATATGAGTATCAAGAATACCTTAGATATCAAACAGCACACTCAGTACACTCAAATTAGAAGAGCATTACTTTGGAAAAATGAAGATTTAGACGAACTCTCGGTGGCGAGCTTAGAGTTTGCGGCGTTAATGGTAGGAAAGTTAACAAAACTGCCAGCTGATGCAATTACAGCTCTGTTGAGGGGTGTTACAGCAAGACATGATACAATGTATGAAGATTTCAGCCATTAAGTACTGACATAGTGATAGATATGTCACTTTAATGCAGCTATTCCTTGAATGAAGACTTAGGAAAGGATGATTTGCCTTTCCTTAAGTCAAGGGAAACCATACATGAGAACGGAAAAGCACTGCTCAATATGCTTGAACAAAACATGAGATATTGAATGCTATCATTAGGTGCTATTAGCAGATTAGATCAGTCTTTTGTTAACAAACAACAGAATCTTAAATTACGATGACCTACTTCAACATGTAGCTAAGAATAAAAAAAATAAAAAAATGGAACACATTAAAATATTGGTGCCAACACAAATCTGAGCACTACATGTGACTATGATTACTTGTCAAAATTAGTTACCTCTAGACATCTCGAAAGATAATAGATGATAGGACAAAATAAACACAGGTCAAAATGAATTTTCAATCCTTCTGCATACAGCAAAACATCATTGATCAGTCTTGAATACCAGATGTCAAGATGTACATTGATAATGTCTGTGTTTAGGATGATAAAAGCACCAAATGAGACCTTCTGATTTGGCATATCCATCAACCAGTAGGACCTAATCCATTGTTTGGAAAAAAACGGATCTACAAAGGGAGAATAAATCTTTCCGAAATACCGGCAAGATAAAGATGGGAACATGTACGCAACGAAATGCAACATACTAAAAACGAGACCGGAAGAGAGGTTAAGGGACGCGAAGTTTGACAGGCACGGGTAAACTTCTAAGCGTATATGTACCTTGAGATCGTGGTGAATTTCTTGGTTAAACTGCTGGTAGACTCCTCCAGGCGAAGAATATGCCTTTTTTCTACTCTTTCACAAACAAACGTACTTCTTTGAAGTGTCGATGGAGGACAGGGCAAGATTCGTATGTTCCGAGTAACCTGCTTTACCACGATAAGTTGTGCACAGTCTTCGGGATTTTTCACTCAGAAGGCTAGAGAAAAAAGCGTTCATATCGAACATCCACAGTATGATCACAACTAATCGCACAATTCAAGTAGAATAGAACGCATCACTTGCGCTTTTGAACTTCGCCAACAACCACGCATAAACACAAAAACACTGCTCTCTAGCTGTCTCGCTCTTTCATCGGTTGAGCAGTTTGAAGGAGAGATCAGACAGAGACATAAACAGACAAGAGATTCTCTCTCCATAGAGTCATGCAGTGAGATGGTTATTTGATGGAATGGAGGAGTGTGATTAGTAAGAAAATTAAATGAAAATGAAAATTTATTTATTTAAGACATCATAAACGATTATAACCTTGATCAAAAATGAAAAACCTGTGGAAAACTACGAAGATGAGCCTTTGTCTATGCTTCACCGCCATTTTGTTGGCAGATGTTTTATACTTTCATCGCTACATTTGTTCCTCAATGTTCAAGTACAATAACATTTTTAGCAACTTATGACGAATAAATCAAGCACCAGCAGAGAATGATTTGCGCTGTTGACGCCTCTCTCCTTAGGCTCCCTAATTTGCGCTGTAGGAGTCTGCTGCTCTGCGGCAGAAGAAATGGAGGGAAATCGCCGGTTCTCACCTGTTAATGTTACTCTACATACAAAAAGCGCGCTTGTTCGAAATACATTTTTTTGCTTAATCGAAAACTTGCTCTTAAAAGAATAAAACACACTATTTTACTCATATGTCAGACTGAATTTAGTAGTATTAAGGATATTCCCCCACGATGACAAAATTAAGATGAAAATCTAAAATCGATATAGCTCGTAGCTATCATACATTCCCACATTTTTGCAAAATTAAAACAATTTCTTCGTCTTAGTTTCCGAGTTCGAGCTCGCCAAAAGTGACTAAAAATACACGGTGATATATGGAGATCTCATTCAAGAAAGTACATAATCGAGAAATTTGGTTATACCTAGAGAAGACAAAAGAGTGAAAAATTCTTTCTCTCAGTTTAAACTCTTTTACAAAAATTGAACTCAAAAACCTTGAAACTTCACCGTTTAGTTTAAGAAAAATCCAAGAAAAACCTCAAGAGAAGAAGCACTGTTAGTGAAAATGAGTGAAATCAGTAATTGTAGATTTCTTTGAAAATTCGAAATCAATGATGTAATGGGAGATAAATACCGTATTGGACCGTTAAGTTAGTTTGTCTAAAAGAGATTCTAAGCTCTAGATTATTTTTAAACATTCATTTAACCGTTCCATGTGAACATGAATAGTTTGTCACGGGGGAACATCCTTAAAGATGGCACGGATAAAAATGAATTGATGCCGATATCTTTAGGTCGACAGTCGACATTGGATTCTAATAACTCCTGAGGTTTTGGGGAGGATGTGACTCTGTAAAAGATTTTTTTATAACTCTGTTATGGATCAAGGGGGAAGGAGTAAACAAATGTAATTTTTAAAATCTATTTAAGGAGATCGCACGCTCTTTTGGAAAATCTTTGCCCAATCGAAAAAATGTCGGCGCCGCGGCTGCTGCGTCCAACGGTTTCTCAGCACACGATAGGCAACCAACACGTCATTGCTGTCATTGAGGTTGCCTGTCGTCACAAATTGAGATCGCTGTGTGGAAAATGTATGGAGGTAACAGAGATTCAAGAGGATAAAACATGAGTGTCTCCGGAGGCGGCTGAGAACGGCTACACGATTTTGGACTTGTAGGGTAGGGCTACAGTTCAACGTCAAATCTCGTCACCGTTACTGTCGTGAAATCCGTCACTAACCGGTATATGACTTTTGAGCTCGCTTTTGAGCATTTATAACGTGTTTTCAGGCAGCCAACAGAGCGTGGTGTGTGCCAGGTCATGACAAGCAGGGGTCACATCTGAATCTCTGATGTCTTGTTGAGAACATGGCCCATAACACCAGTCATTTCCCCCCTTCAAATTAAAACCTTTTTTCGCAACGTGTCAAGAATTCAAGTGTGCCTTTCGTGACTGCTTTTAGGCTATTTATCAGAAGATTACGTTCAGTATGGGCCACCAACCTAGATAAAAGCGATGGTCCACTAGGCCGCGGTCTGGCCCAGTCAGAACACCGTGGTCAAAATTACGTCGTGTGACGGTTGGTCCGAAAATGCATTCATCGGTGCGGGTTCATGATATGATTTCGACTATTTTGGACCATATTATGAAATGCTTTAAAATTGATGTGATTTTTAAGTCACGCATGAATTCCAGGAAAATGTGGACTCGCTTCAGAAAAATCTTTGTTTTAGGACAACCAGCACATTGAATAAACGTCCTAATTACATTTGCTGATAAGAACTATTATAGATTCTGGCATGTAATCCGCGAGTATATATAGAAAAGGAAGATTTGACCCATTACGTTCACCCACTACCGCCCAGCGATGCCGCTCAGAAACAGAAAAACATATTTTAGAAGATCTTTTTAGTTCAGTATTGTCTAAATTAAAAAAAATATCACCCCTCTGGAAACATTTAATGTACCGGTAATAATTTAGGGATTTTCCAGAGCTTAAAATTGCGTAATTTAATGGAAAAAAATTCTTCGAATTTCTCTAAGACTAAATTTAACTCCAAATACTCCGGGCTGCTATGGGTTAAGAAGAGTAAAAATCATCCTGAACACTAACAAGAATTTTTCCCCCGTCCCGCGGATCGGGCGCCGACCGTGCTAGGGCATTCTTCGCAACGGGATGGTGTGCCAAGTCGACCTAAGTCCGGGACCATACCGTTTGGCGTCAAAAACGGTTTAATAGGTACGGTACCTGTCGCCCCCATCAAGCACTTCTCCAAACTAATGAGAAGAAAAGGCGTCCGGTAAACTCTATCCACCAAGCATGGGTTGAGAGTTTTGTACCTGAAACACTTTTTCGGTCCATGCAAGATCTACAAGCTTCCACGACAGCGTGAGGGAATGAGGTAAAAAGCCGATTTCATTTTCATATGTTTTAATGAAAAATTCGCAATATTTAAGGTACAGAAAACTTGTACTCGCGTTTGTACAAAACCGTTAAGTTTAGCAGCTAATCTAATTTTTAAAACATCCGTAATTGTTGAGCAACTCCTCATAAATAAATACAATCAAACCATCCAACGAATTGATCATGAAAGACTAGCACAACTTGACTCGTGGAGAGCTTTTGAGACATATCGAATCACATTTATCAAAATCAACAGCTGTTGACCGAAGAACAGCGAGGCAACTGCTCTTAATATCTTACGTTAATGCTTTTTACTTTTTGGTCCAGAGAGGTACGCCTGGCTGTAGAATGACCAGAACAGCTTGATCATAAAGAGCGCTTGCGTCAAGACCAAAGTTTCGAGAGGCCAGGACACGTTACAATTCGGCTGGACGAACACGATGGCAGAGTGGATGGCGATCAGGACAAACTGCAGCAGCTGCAACTGAGTGATGTGCTTCTTCCACCAGAGGTTGCCCTTGTACTGTGGTTTCCACGCGGTGAACAGATAGTACGAGTACATTATCACGTGGACGAAAGAGTTGAGCTGACCCAAGAAAGTCACGTGACCACCTGAAACAAACAAATCCCTTTTTACACCATTTTTCACCGGTCATTTGGCCCACTGGTACCTGCTAGCGCGGATGCGCATGCTCTCAAACTTTGCTCAGTTTTTCTTGTAGAAAATCCGCGAAACTACAGCCCTCATTTATGTTTCTCTTCGTGAAATCGCTCTTTTTACTAAGGGGCCGTCCATATATTACGTCGACATAAAATTGGTCATTTTAG
>Ga0058701_10006087_pt1 | contig 10120 bp, 5 predicted proteins | sample AgamicOrMae_FD_97039 | JGI IMG/M metagenome (GOLD analysis project Ga0058701, IMG submission 97039) | Agave microbial communities from Guanajuato, Mexico - Or.Ma.e | ecosystem: Host-associated > Plants > Phyllosphere > Phylloplane/Leaf | place: Guanajuato, Mexico | collected 2012-06-04 | reverse complement strand
TTTGTGTTGCTATTTACCGTGACCCCAGCCCGCTCCCCACCCCCTCCCCTCCCCCTCCCCGCCCATTTTGCATGCATCTGTCACAATGGAGCCCAGCAGGTCCCGCCTTGCCTGCAAAGCGCGTACTTGTCACAAGTGCCAGCCAATCAATTTCGCAACCAAGTCATTTAATTCGGACGGTGGTAGCGTTGCGGGTCCGACCAAGGAAAGGCCAATGTTGCTTCAGTTGGTATAGGCTCGGATTTTTTTTTTCATTGTAGGTTTTTATAAATTAAAGCGATAATTTTCTCAATTTTCAGATTTTTAACACGCGTTTTGAATTTTTCGATAAACTTGACTAGTCGGAGGCGCTGGAATATCCTTCAAATTTTCCACCTCCTGCAGTCCACCCTCCGACGCGCCAAGCCGCGCGGAGCGATAGCGGAGATACGTACAGTGGGTCAAAAAAAGTAATGACCCCTGCTTCCATAAGAAATACATGGAAGCAGGGGTCATGACTTTTGTGGCCCACTGTATATGACAACCAAATCTTATCTGAGTCAATCTAGCCTAACGGCCTAAAGCTAGATGCTGTAATTACCGCCGAGAAGAAAGAGGCATCTTGAGGAAGCCAAAGTAGCGTTAGCCAAGCGAGGCTCAAGGCAACTTCAAACAAATCGACGCCGACAGAAGCGGAAATTAACCTAACTTAACTTAGCCGAACTTTTTCGTCGTTATTCATCATGTAAAGAAAGTTTTGCACATGGTGGAACACAGAGTTTTAAAATCCAAGAGTGGAGACTAGTTTGTGCCGCGCTACAAGGTAATCCAAGGTTCGATGAATGGTTGATTTATCTAAGGTCGGGGGATGAACTATTCACGGGTTTTCAAGTAAATGAACGAATTGAACCCCATAGCTATTTAAGTGGTTGTCCTTACCCCCCTTAACTCTTCCGCCCTTCGCTTAATATCATGTGTTTTTGGGGACCCATGCTTCATATTTTTTAAGTATCTGCAGGGTTTTCAAGCCTGACTTGACGCATTTTTTTTCCTGCATTTCAGATGGAGGAGTTCTGTTTTTGTGGTGGATGATCCGATCCGTCATTCCGGTCTATGAACCATCAACGTCGCGTCGCGTTATCAGTCGGGTTCAACCATGTGGGACGAATCGCTTCCAACAATATTGGTGAGCATTTCAAAGCCACATCAAGAGCACATGCTACGCACAGCCTCACCTCTGTCACTTGAAGGCCGTAATTGAATCCCGATTCAATGGACGCTAAATAAAACGAGGTCCTGTATTATACCAAGCTGATGATGCGCTCACAACGTCCTAAACACTAAGTTTCCTGGCTTGTTGAACACATCTCTAAATACGCGAAGCACCGAAAGTCCCCTTTAATTTCCTTATTGCGGAGGTAATTTTTGTTTTATTTACTTTGCACTAAAAACATATTTTTTTAATGTTCATTTAATGACTTTCAAAACGAATTTTCAACAGGAAAATATTTAGCAAAAAACTGCAAAAATAATTGCGTAAAATTTTTCGAAATCGTTATTTGACGATTATTAATTTTTTTCATGAGAGAAAAGTTCGGAGGTACAGTTTTGCTTGTGTCTGAATAACGAAGAAATTTTCGTCAATGAGAAAAAAGTCGCACTGCAAGGAGAGCAGCCCCATGGGGAAAAATTGGTTAAATATTGGGACTTGGATCCTTAAATTGAGATGTACATAAATAATTTACATGTGCTCAAAAAATATCCCACTTTCACTCTGACCGTCTTTGAGACGCAAACGAGGAGGTGATAGGTATTCAGAAGAACCTTTGAAGTCACCAATGAATAACAAGGCTGAGAAATTGTCACGTATGAGAGTTGGATCCTGACGTCTTAGTAAATGAAGTGTCTTATCGGGATAAAAAGCGATTTCCCGAACATTTTCTGGCGAAAGCATTTTATCGAGTGAATTTGTTAGAAAGAGTGGATGGGCAACATCGGCTCAGCGGATCCCATTCATCGGAGTTACGGACGGAAAAAAATGTGTCGACTTACGTCCGTGATTTGTGACGGATTTTATTACTCCAAATTACAAACAAGCGGCGAGGGACTCATTTCCTAGCGAGCGATTCGCTTTTTCGATGACTGAAAGCTGTTCTTCTACGTCACTGCTTCAAAAGATGTGTGGATACAAAATGCACCACGTTTCCTCTCTCGCAGCGCGCCTCGTTAGAGATTTTTTTTAGAGATTCAGCATTTTACCTACAATATATCCGTCAGGAAATTTGAAGGCCAACAATCTTATTTTTATTGAAATTTGAATACCTAAAACAAATTTTAATCATGAGAGTTCAACTCTCATGTTTTAACCCATAAAAGCCCAAAGTATTTGGAGTGAAATTTAGCTTAAGAGATATTCGAAGGATTTTTCCCTTTATAGCACGCAATGTTAAGCTTGGGAAAATGCATAAATAGTTCAATTTCAGGTTTCTAGAGGGATGAAATTTGTCAATTTTGACGATACTGAACTAAAAAGATTCTCTAAAATATTTTTTTTTCTGTATCCGAACGGCATCGCTGGGCGGTTGGGGATGTACGTAACGAACTTTTTTGAGAGTTGATTAGTTGAGCGGGCCCGTGGATACATCGCACCTTCTAAAGCAAACATGGTATCGAGTCATGTCATGATCTCAAACTCAGCAAGCGGTTACCGTGACGCCTGCAGTCAGAGACATCGGTGAGGATGAAAATGAGGATGGAAAATATGAGTTGGATCATGAAGACCTGCGCATCGCCGACATGGCGTGATGTGGCGATGGCTGGCGATGGCTGCTGGAGTGCGGCGGTTTTCGCACAGACCCAGGGCCTATCAGCTTTAATACTGAGCAAATGACATGGCTGGCACCAAGCCTGAATACATAATATTACAATGACCCGGTAGAGGGCTTGCTAGGAGAGGGCGAGAGAAGTGGCATCGAAGTGTTTTCTCTGGGCAACGTATCATCAAGCCCTAGCCGTGAGAAAAAGAAGTAGAAAAAAAGGAAAACAACTCTTCTTTTTTTCCTTTTCCTCCGATCAGTTCCTCTCCCAGTGTGTGCATCGGCCGCCTTCATTCATCTTTTTCAATTATTTTCGTATTGTTTGCGTGGAAAGCGGAAAGGGTTAGCTTTCTTGTTGCGAGCAGGTTTGATGATCCGGAGAAGCTCATGTTTGGAAGAAAGGGTCGGACGTAATTGATGCTTTACTTTTTATTAGAATAGATTCAGAATTGGTGTTTTTTACTCCTATTTTCAACTAGATCTAGGATGATTTGAAAATGTAGTTGTGGATACGTTAATTAACTCAATCTCCTAAGCCACAGATTTTTGGATTAGACGTTCTTTCTTTTCCGTTCTTTTGTTTCTAACCTGCTGTTTCAACCTCGAAGCGTTTCCCCAGTCTTTTGCAAAAAGTATAATTAAACGAGAAAAAAGCCTCCAATATTGTTTTGAAGCAGGTTATAAATATTCTAGGTTTGAGTGAGAAAGTATGTGCGCAGTATCGAAAACTCAAATTTACCTAATTGCAATCCTCGCACAGTAGTTTGTTAATCTTTTGATGCTTTTCATCCCGTTGGATGAAAAGCATCGAGCCTATAGTTTCAAGTATTATTTGCGCATCTTCCAAATTTGTCGCCAGAATCAAACAGAGTCGAAAAAGTTTCCGCTGGAAATACCCTCTGGAAATTAGGCAACGTAACCTGGTCTATGTCTGCTTGCACAAGTTAGTAGGATTAAGATGCAAACCTAATCCCGTTCGATTCCATCCGAGGTCGATTACCGGTAATATTTATTAATTGTGGAGATCCAATCATAAGTACCCTAACCTAAATATTTATGTTTCCTCTTGATGATTAGACGGATGACGTACTATTTAAAACTCCTCTTCTTACTAAAAGAACTTTTCTGTTAATCACTGCGAAAAGTTAATCAATAACCTTCTTACAATATCATCTTGGTTATACCCGCTCTTAAGACATGGCGGTCTTGCCAATTTTTCTATACATTTTCGTGTTTGTAAAATATCTTGTAAATCCTCTCAACAGAACGTTTTGTCACTTTTCTATTAAACTTAACACCTGGTCGTTTGCTCGCAAATCCAGGTAAACCCTTTGCAGATTTAGACACGTGTCGATGCACGCTTCATCCGGTGAGATTGAAAACCTATCTTCCTGTACCTTATTTTGTAAAGTAGCCTAGATAATTCTCCGGGCATACCAAGCTCAGCGTTGATTTTTATCGACTTTTTAATTTTGTGAGGCAAAAGCCGTATTCCCTGATATTTTGCAAACCCCCGTTTATCGGTCATTACGATACGTTGGAGCAAATCTCATAAAACGTGTGTCTTCGATTATGTCTTCAATATTTTTTTATCTTGCTTTTTGGCATATGTTTTTTTTTTATTAACATAATAGGAGGAACACCAGGTGGATATATCCTCATCCTCCTCAAAGTACAATCAAAAACGAGAGAACTTGCTGAAAATATTCCCTCCCGATACAAAAAAGCTTGGGTACAGTGAAAACATTTTTTTGCGACTTTAAAAAAACTTCATGATTTTAACCAGTTGAAGTGTGCCACTTTCACAACTCACAATCATCAAAAAATCCTTATCGGCCTTATATTATTCCTGGATTGAGCTGTTGTATATCGTCAATTGTAATTACAAAAAGGTTGAAATATGGCTGAACACAGGTAGAAAACACTACCTTCAAAACATATAGAGAGGCTCATAGAGGATTTAGTTGCGACAGTTAAAACATTTCCCAATTATTGCGAACCTTTCATCAATCTGCCACGTTGAGTGGAATGGAGATGAGTGTTAACAAACCCACTTGGCGATCATCCAATCTTGGTCAGGAGCAATGAACGATTTCACTCGCCGTAACTCACTGAAAAATTTAGTTAAAAGCCCGACCGCCCGAACCAACCAACAAGACGGTTTCGCGAAGCGAAAAAACTTGTGCACACATTCACTGCATTAATGACTCATCAATGTGAAGATGAATCTGATTTCAATGCAGCAGAGGGCCAACGTATGCATCGGACCTACTTTCTGGAGCTTATCCACATGATGATTTCGGCAAATAATTAGGTCATGATTGTTTGACTAATAACAGAAAGGCGGGAGATAAGTAAACAAAAGGCAAGAACTGTTAGTAGAATGAATGATGAGAGGCCAACTCCGTAGGTTACACACACAAACGTGAACCAAGCTACACGACTTTCGATGCTGAGCTTTCCTAGAACCTGGAAAAGCATTTCGTATATGAGAAATGAATGATAAGGGGAGAAGGATTTTGCGTGATAAAATCCATGGATGATCCGTTCCTTGAACGAGCTTCTTCCTGGAAGTGAAGTGTATTACACCCCGGAGTGACCACGGATAGATTTACTTTCTGCGTTATTTTTTACCCGTCCAAAAATATACGAAAAATCGGATCACAAAAAAGGATACTTAACATATTTCACGCGTGATGCTTACCATCGTACCTCTGTAGACCGACAACACTTCTTCAAATGCTATTGAGTGCGGTGTAATTTCCTACGGTTCCGCCGCAAGAGGAAAATTGGTAGGACTAACTGACTGATTCGGTGGCATATTACGATTTTAAAATGACATTGTAAGCCAGAACCAAGCTAGAAAAGAGGCCCTTTGAAGATATAGAAGCCATCTGATTTTTCGAGACTCGAACCTATCGTCCTCCTTCTCAATACGAGTGCCTTATCCCTTGAGCTATTCGTTCACAATTTCATGGATGGTGCTTATGCTATCGGTTGCTTGAATATTCAGGCGCAGGTAAAATATAGCGCTGAAAAACGACAAAGCAGAGCCAACTTCGTGGTGAATCCGCAAACGAATCGGTTTCGAGTTCGTCACGCTGTCCTATAGCTCTTTGAATCTCCCGCCTTTCGCGAACTATTCATTGCTGTAATGTAAATAGTCTTGGCTGCGTTCCATATGGAGAGAAAACGGGCTGAGTGTAGCGAGCGAGCGACCGGTGGCTGGACGCAACCACTTCCAATAACAATTCGGTCGTGACCTTGTCAATACGATCCTGATCCTGTTGCTATACATAATGAGAATGCTGTGGCAGACTGTCAGAGGGCGGAGATCGAGTGGATTGAACTCTGGTCGATCTTTTAAGGCAAACCTCCGCTCTGGCGACGACCCCTCGGGGATCTACTATACGGGACCATCTTGACACGTGCTCTGAACCAGCCGTCCCGCCGGGGAAAGGGGAACATATTGTCGGCCGTTTAAGGATACTTGTACCGTATCTATGGCCCTTTGTTCCGTATATTTTTCGTTCACTTTAGGTTTTAAAGATTGCGTTTTCTGCCTCTTGTGCTTTGTTTTTCGTCACCCAGCTGAGTTAAGAGCAGTGTAGGGCACCTAACTTACTATGTAGTAGATGGGTAAGATCTTGCCCTAGAAAGACACTAGGCCTACTCGTATATTTGCAATCTCAACACTAAAATAATATTTTTTTTGTATTATCTTCGGTTCATTCATCAGAGTCGACTTCTGCAATGATGTCGTCGATCATTTAGATACAAAAAATATTTTTATTCCTGATACCTGTATTAAAATTAGATCAAAGGGCTAATCAGGACACTTCTCCTGGGCTAAGCAACTCCTTAAATAAATTGAACTTAAACACGAAGCAATCGCCGAAATCGTCACCATAACTTAGGATGTCAGGTTGAATTAACTTGGGTCTCAACTTGTATACGCTAGGTTGAGTTAGGTTTTGAAACATATAATCGGACCATCTCCGTTTGTTAGTCAAACAAAGAAAGAGCACAGATATTTGTGCTATCTACTTAAAGACATCGTTTTTGAAGTGGAAGTTGTATTGGGTAGTGGCCGGGCCGCAGAAGAGGAGAATGTGCACGTGCACGTATGCAGTCCTTTGCGACATTTTCCTGCAAGCAATCGTTGTTTTCCTCGTCCCACTTGATCAGCCCTTTGTGAAGGGTTCCTTGGTCGGTTGCTCGGAAGCGCTCGCTCTTTTTCTTGTAGCACAGCAAAGCACAATAGCAATGTTGTCATGAGACGATGATTAAAGGCTAAAGGTAATTTAGCATTGTTGGGAAATCGGAGAGAAGTTAAATGTAATAGTTGGACATGGATATTTATAGGAGATGCTACAAATCTGGAATCGATTCCAGCTTGCCTGGTCCAGCCTCGAGAGGGGACGTAAATCATTCTTTTTCTAATAGACTAAAGAAGTGTGGAGTGGAGCTTGGAGAAGAAATCGCCGATACAATGCACTTCAGTCTATCGACCATCCATTGTATGGACTGTGTTTTAACTGGTTGAGTCTGTTGCGAGACGCGCTTCATGGCTTTGTCAATAAAATTAAGTCCTTTATGGCCGGTCGGTGCGTTTTCTAGTTGCTTGTTATGACTGACTGAAAGAATCGCCCGTTGAAGAGATGCGCCAGCCTTTGGTCAAGGGTCACAGCAAGAATGCTTCTGCTTCTTTGGAGGACAGTAGAATCGTCCGCTATCGGTGGTCAGTCGTTTTTCGATTGGGGACGGTAGTTATTGGCCTGAGATCAAGTCGAGCAAAACCAACTTCAATTGTAAGAAAGAAAACATAGTTGGTAATAAGAAACGAGATTTTCAGGAAAATCCGCCTGACTTGTTTTTTTCCTTTTTTTTCTGAATTTGCAGAAAATGTCTAACTTTTTAAAGGGACGAAAATCAGGGCCGATTTTTTTCCAGGCCTTTAAGAGCTAAGTACTTTTTTGTTGTCAGCCTAAATTGCAAGGAATATTTTAATAGCGGATGTAGTTTTATCAGTGTAAGTGTGCTGCAATTTTTCAATCACAATTTCTTCTTGTCTTTCATCCAACTTTTTTTAAACAGAGTGTTTTGATTTCTGACAACCTCGTAAGTTTTATTGATTTTTCTTTTCAATTCTTTTCTTTTCGTTTGTCTTATAGAAAAGATTATAACTTTGTGTAAGCTATTTGTAGAGTCAATGTGGTTAGGGGTACCTTCGCGCATACTAAAGGCATAAGCTTAAATCACTTCGTAAGGCTTCTATTACCGAACCCAGAATCATATCTCTTTTTAATATCCCATCGATGATGATTTAATCCGCCTCGAAGAAGATGCTGAAAACGTGTTAATACACAGCAGCCGATCGAAAATAATGAGCTAATTTGAAAATGGCGCTCCTGATCTGTTTTCCTTAATGGACGGTTGTACAACTGAGTGATTCATTAAGCGCTGTGTTTTACGGGACCGTCCAACACTCGTTTACGCTGCTGATTTATGCATGCGCCCTCACCCGCCTTTCATAATTGATGCCAGTACAACTCCAATAAACATTATTTTACTTTACTTTTCCTTCATACCTTGATAGAAGTGAGCCTCGAATCGTGAAGGGGCCGAAACTTTCATTTTTTGCCCGACGTTGTTATTGGTACATTAATAGGTAATTATAGGTTCGTCCTCCAATCAAAAACTATTCATTAATTACCGGGTTAATGTTTTTGAAGTATACAATTAGAGGGGATCAGTGTTTGCTTTTGAGTCCGGAGATGAGATGTGACAATAGAACGTGGAAATGTAAGAACCCGCGCATGCTATTGTGGAGATACTCAACGCGTTCTGGTTACAGGGATCGTTGCTCGACTAGCCATAAAGCCTGAAATAAATCTCGAATTTGCATCGTACGCGACTCGTTGTGTTGTAGGCTTGCGTCTCCGGCCGCGCGAGATCTCTCTCTAGCAACGGTTATGCCTTTTGCAGAAGAGTTTTACAAGGTACTTAAGGAACATTTGCTGAGCCCAGCGTGCTAATATCTAACCTACATAATCTGATCCAACGTAACTTAACTTAAAAATTAGTCAATGAACAAAACTGGATTCAGCCGCGGTTACTTACCAGAAGACGGGCCTCCACGGGGAAAAAAATGGTTTTGTTACGGCAACAAAATAAGGGACAACAAATAATTTTTTGTTGCTGCAACCACAAATTTCGCTGCAGCAACCAAACGTTTTGCTGATAGAACTAAATATTTTGTTGTTGTAACAAAATATTTTTGTTATCCCTATTTTAACAATTGATTTTGTATGTATAACAAAACCTTTTATACTGTGTCCAAAGGCTGCGACCACTCAAGAAAAATTGGCAACCCTGCTCAAATCATGAACGCTTGCGGCCATTTTTTTTTCATTTTTTTTAAGCAAGAGTTATTCCAAGAACTTAGTGTTTTTGGAGATGAAAATAAGGCGTGAAACTGCTATTCAGTATTATTGCTCTTTGAACTTTACGTTTATCTTGTAGAAGGAAGCGACCCCAAAGTCTAATCATATGAATCTCTGTCCCACCCCCTCGTCTTCCCTGTCGTGGGGTGCCGCGCACATCTCATAGGCGACAGGGCTTTTGGCCGGTGGAGATCTGCCCGCACTGCTCTGTGACTTTCTATGGAAGACAGATGACGGTCGCTGTATGAAATCAGTGGAGCCACCATCAGAATACAAAACTGTTCAAGACACGCAAATCGCAAATGTTTTTCTAACATGCTCAAAAAATGCACGAATAATTCGGGTGCGAAATCCACCCTTTGTTAAAGCATTTAGCCGTTACAACGTAGAACTTTCACTTATTTTTGAAGGTTGGATGTTCCACCTCGGTAATCTTGCTCTCCTTGTGCCTCGCGCCGCTACAGCTCCTCACAGCTGTCACCGACTTTCTAAGCCTGCCGCCTTTCGGAGAAGTAATAATTAGTCTTTAAGAGTAATCTTACATTTGTATTGAAAAGGAAATTCTCTGAAATTATTCCTGTAAGAAATAAGGCGTAACAGGTGAGGAGTCAAAGAAATATGTCCAAGAACAGTTTTGCTGTCTCCCACGGGGATACCATCAAGTTTCGCCATAAATTCCACTTAATTAAGTTGGCGGGGTTACAAATGTTAGTGAAAAGATTTGACAAAAGCAGTTATCTCGTTCTGACATATGTATCTGTAGTCATTAAGTGAAAGGGGGCCTAGTTGTGGGGGGGGGGGGGCGAACTTGGGTTGAACTCGGGGCTCGTACTTTGGGCCAGAAAGTTTGAGGGGGGGGGTGCAACTGTTTGGCCGGCC
>Ga0058701_10006086_pt1 | contig 10120 bp, 7 predicted proteins | sample AgamicOrMae_FD_97039 | JGI IMG/M metagenome (GOLD analysis project Ga0058701, IMG submission 97039) | Agave microbial communities from Guanajuato, Mexico - Or.Ma.e | ecosystem: Host-associated > Plants > Phyllosphere > Phylloplane/Leaf | place: Guanajuato, Mexico | collected 2012-06-04 | reverse complement strand
TATTTATGTGTGCGTTTCTGTGATCAGGAACGGAAGTGACTAGATATGTGTGATATGAGGGATAATAGTAAAACAAATAAACACAGCTTTGAAACGCAAATGAGATCTGCCAAAATACACGAATCCAGTAGCTAGAAACTTCTCGGGAAGATCAACAATACATTTGAAGCTTTTAAGCTCCTGGTCTTTTGTCGAACCGCTCATCATACTATTCAAATATGTGGGCAAGCAGAACTAGCGCTTGTGCGAGTAAAGCACATTCGTGCGAGTATGGATAGATTACAATGCAATCAATGCATGATTTTTCATCACTTCCTCAAAAAGATTCTCTATTACCTCATCTCTAACAGAGTCCGTAAAGCTTCTTACCAATATCCCAATCAGGGAACGTTCATAAATTACTCGTATTACGATTGGAAGTAAATACATTAGTGTAATCACCAACATACTCGTAAAAAATTCGCGTTTTCTCTTCTTTTTTTTTTGTCTCTTTTTTCGTATCCTTCCAAAGCCCTTTCAGTTTAGCTGTGGATTCTTCAACTTCTATACGTTGACCTGTAACTTAACATTTCACAAATATAGTCACACTATGATAATCATAACTATGGCAAGCCAAGACAATCTAATTTCAACTAACATTGCCGAAACACACTTTATAAGAAACACAAACCTTAAAAGTTATTGGAAGAAAACTAATGATTAGAAATGCGATGATACCTGAGCATGTATTTAATCCGGACAAATAGACATTCTCTCAGAAAAACATCAAAGCATGGCGTGTGGAGTGAGAGCTCATATTTCCTATTGAAGTATGTCAACCGCTGCTCCTTGGTTCTTGTAAAATATGAATACAGCCCTTGCATTTGACGTTCATGGACCATTGAACGCACGCCATTAGCACGTCATATTTCTGGCATGCAGCGAGTGCACTAGAAAATACTTTGTGCACTTGAACACCAGCATGAAGTATGCACCAAGACCCGAAGCGCTGTAGGAAATTTGCAGCTGCATTCTTAAGGTGTGGGGAGCTAATGTGTGTTACCGACTTGAGAATACTGGACATTTTTTAAAAGTAGACGCCAAACTTCGCACTTCATTATTCTCATGTGATCTAGATCCATGTAGTAGCTTTGAATCCGATATTACCAGATAGAGTTTGCACAACTAGACTTGAATGTAAAAACTGATTTAACGAAGTAACAAGAAAAAAGACCTTGAAAACTGAGGAACAAGAAACTGCTGGTTATAAATCCAACTTCATAGCACATGAAATAATGTGATTCACAAGACTATACCACCGCAAGGTGCACACAGCTTTCCGCAGAAGTGCGCATGAATATTAACTTAAGTACGATCTCGTCACCCTAAAGGTCCAAATATGAAGATAAATGGGGTCAAATTGCTCATAATAAAGGAGTGTTCACGGGCGTCGTAGACACGTAGATGGTCACCAGCTCCGTGAATACCATTAAGGAAACTTGTTCCAAAATATCAAGATGAATAGAGCTAAATTTCTTAGTATGTCGAGGCTTTATCATGTTGTCACTGCTCCATAGCGACTTCAAGTAATGACCGACTTTCTTTGTTTCAGGTGTGTACTGCTTAACGACCTCTGAGGGCAAATACATCTCAGACAACGTTTTGCGTAAGTAGCGAGTCTACCTTTTTGGGAGAAAAGTTTTGATTTAGAATATGTGGGGACAAGTTAGGTATCTCATGAACAAGACAAAGTGAAGTCAGGGCTGGGATAGGTCTGAATGTTGAAGAGCAGGTAGGTATGAGGTGTATGAAAAGGCAAGGTTACGAAATTTATTGGTTGAAGTTTGTGATCAATGACCAAGTTGGGCAAATAAACGCCTTCGTTAAATGTGTCCAGGCTAAGCCCAGATCAGAGGTCATTTTGTCGGAATGATTTTATGCGAACGACAATGCGTGTTAGAGAGTTAATAAGACATTTAGGAAACATGATTTCTAAAGCTACCATCTAAAGCCCAAAACCGTTTTCTCGGATTTTATATTTGATTTCGTAACTTTCGTCAAGTGATGAGTTTTTCGTAAAGGCAAGGTCAGTTGAGGGTAAAATTCGCTCACGCTTGTCAGATCACCTAGTAAACAAAAAGACACTAATATTTCTAGGATATCTATTATATTATTTAATAGTAACGTCTAACGTGTTTCCAGACACTCACTCTCATCACAGAAATATTCAATTTTTATTCACATGCGTTAGCGTAAGAAAAGCTGATATTGCACGCACAAACGCAAGTGTACAACTTTTTCATGTATCTTAACAACCACACACAACATAACGCATAAATATTCAGCAGTCTAGAAAGAAAAAACGGTGGTATGCTACCTATGCGAGCTTATTCAAATATTTACAAAATATTTTGAGATAAAAATATCTCTGATAATACCATCACGATACTCCTCGCTCGGTTCGAAAAGTTTTGTGGCGTAAACCAAAAAAATCTTGAAGAAAAAAAGAATGGCAATAAACGTGGCAATGAAAAGAATCTTTTTTTTTTCGAGTCAATGGGCTCACGAATTTTCTAATATTAACTTTTTTCGGTTTTGCTGCATCCTTGTAGGAAGAAGAAAAGCACAAATATACACTTGTTTAGAGAATATTCTCTTCTTTGTTTTAAATCCTTTTTAGGTGGCGTTTCGAAGACAATGAAAGATGAGAATGGTCTTTTGACGTTCCAGTAAAGGAGTATACAGTCTCGGATAGCACCCTTATGTACATACGGTCACCATTCTAAGCTCACCAATCTGACAAACATACGCGACCTCAGGAGGCCGGCTGGCTCCGCCAGCTGCCTGACCATTCCTTCGGTTTACCTCTCATGTTGACACTCGACACCGTTCTGTTGAACAAGCGGCCTGAAAGTGTATCCACCATGACCACCGTTCAGTTAGAAAGACGGCTCTACTCTAGCTTTCTTCCCTGGTTTAAGATCTCATAGTATTATTCGGGCAAACGCATACAACCGCGCAAGGAAGGTTAGGTATATGTGCTCTGATTTGTTTTTGTTCTATTATCGGTATCTTCTTTGTTTACTGGTTAACTCATATCGTAGCATAGCCAAATGCCGCTTTTAGCGGCATCATGCTTGTGAAGAGGCTGCGGAAATACTCGATGATTTTTAAGTTAATATCTTAAGGCATGTGGGTCAGGAAGGTAAAGGTGGGTCGATGAGGTTAGGTAAGGTTGAGTTAGATTAGGTTAAGTTAGGTTACGTTGAGTTAGGTTAGGTTGGGTCAGGTAAGGTTGAGTTACATAAGGTTGGGTAAGGTCAGGTTGGATAAGTTGATATAAGGTAGAGTTGGGTTTCATTGAGGTTTGCATTAAGTAAGGATGGGTTAGGTCAGGTTATCTTGAGGTAATTTTGGTTCGCAGTGAAGATGAAACACCCGTTTTAGGGATACCTAACCTACAAGTTTGTAACAAAATCGGAGGTACTGCGGATTTTGGCTGTTTTTTTTTCAGAATAGACCTTTGTTCAACCACACCTACGAAAAGCTATCACCAAGAACATTTGAATTAAGGTCTCCTTGGCAGCTTTCCATACATTTGGTTATACATAAATCTATATTTACGTAAGAAATAATAGAAATACTTATTTCCCTGTTTTTCCCCACCCACGGAACAGGCAAAAACTCCTCTTAAACAAGTGTTTTATTGTTACTGTGTGGGTAAGACAAGGGCAGCTTAAGTATTCTCAGGGCTACATAGATTGGGTTAAGTTAGTTCAGGTCAGTTCATAGGTAAACCGAGTGAATTTGAGATACGTTAAGTGCTAAATTCCTCTCTCCACTAATCCTCCGCTTTGAAAATAAAATATAGAATATACTAGGATAAAAAAGTAAAAATAAAATTCCCCCGAGCAGCGAACGGAACCTATCTACTTTGGCCCTAAAACCATTTAATCGAATGGTTGAGCGCAGCGCAACGGAGAATCAATATATACAGGCAAAGTTTTGGTCCACGTTGTCCTTTCTTTTGTTGCAAAAGAAAAAGAAATAATCCTAAGCTGGGGTATCGGCTGGCGGATCGGACAGTCAAAGCAGTCATGGACTTCCGGCAGCCGTCATGCGAGCTCCTCAGACTCCGCTTCCTACACTGAAATTCTCAGAAGCCAAAACTTCCCCTTCTCAATAGAATCTGTCGAGATGAACATGATTATGTTTCCGCGGCCAAATCCGAGAAATTTCAGGAATCAGTGATGGAATAAAGTACTTAAACCACTTCTCCGGATACAATACCGCGTTGTGTTTCTATCGCTAATCTCAGAATCGACAAATCGATCCCTTCAAAGAAAAAAAAAAGATCAAGGGAAAGGGTACTTCTGAAAAAGCAATCAACTACAAGATATAAGAATGACAGTTGGCAGTTGATCACTTTTTCAAACGCACCGCCTTGCACTTGATCGATTTTTGAATCGCGCACATTTATTTGATCGATTTTTTATTGGAGGGATCGTAATCTACTTTGTTTGTTTTCCTTTTTTTTCCTCTAGTGGTAGCCCTATTTTTTCAGCTTATGCCCAACTCCTATATTATTATTACTACTCTAGGACTTGGTTACTTGCACAATAAATGACCTAAGTTCGCGTCATTCGTTGTCACCTCTCAGCCAATTCGATCTGAGGTAACATAGGGCAGCATAGTTTGCGGGAACCAATACTACGGCTAACCCAGACTTTGAAAACTTAGGGTGAGCTAACTTGGTGTATAGCCAAATCTAGACAAGGTCAACCTAGATTGATCAAACCTAGACTAACATATCTAAGGGGGGAACATCACTTTTGCACCAGCAATAATTTTGTTGTGCTTCAGAAACACTGCTTCTGTAACGTAGGGATAAAACCATGCCTAATAAGTTGTCAGCCCTTTTCATCGTAAAGGGCTTTTCGCGATCCGACTCTCCAGGAAAAAAATAAAAACAATGTAATTTGTGCCTTTTTAAGAAAAACTTCAACAACAACGAATACTTTGAAGGAAGAATTGAATCGATTAAAGAACACCGGCTGCTAATTTTTCAGCTCAAATATTCTTGCGTTTCTGCGATTAGAAATTTCCGTAGCATTACCTTGGAGCAAATTGGCTAAAGTTTTGCCCTGGCATAAACGACGACACTTAAAAGCTCATTAACCAAACTGTGACCATACCTTTCAGAAGAAAGTTTAAACCCTGAGCTTACGATATCACTCTGAACTGTTTCCGTAAACGTCAGGTAAATGTTTTCAAAAGTGGTATTCACTTTCACTGGGTGTCCTCTGCAGGATACAGTGGTATAGGCAGCCCGCACTGCATGAGTATACGTCCTGTCGCCTATATAATAAACACGTCGACGGTGTGCTAAAGCTGTACCGTAGAAGTAGACAGTTTTCGCATTCGAACAACCTATTATTTTTTTTAGTTGGATTGCGAAAGGCTTCTACAAATGAAACTGTTTATCAACTTTCAGTTCGAGTGACATGTCCAAGGTTTGATCGCTTTAAAATATCTATTAAAAAAAAAAACAAAAACGAAATGTCTAAGTTCATTACTTTTTTTTAAAAAAAAAGAGAAACAAGGTACAGTTACAAGAAAAATTAAATGTTATTCAGCGTTCAGTTGAATCAATTAAAGTGGCACAATCACAGTGTTATTGAGTGAACGGAAATGTACAAATAATTAGATGTTCTTCTGGTCGGGATGCCTTCTAAAAACCTTCAAAAATAAGAGTCCCAGACTTTAATAAATTGTTATGTGGCTTTAGGGAAGTAGCAGTCAGGTAGGATCCAACGGTAGAAATAAATGATAACGCTCTAACAGCCTCCTTAATATCAAGAGGCATCTGAAACACCTTTGAAAACAAGGGAAGTAAAAACGTTAGTTTTTGGGATAAATTGAAAGGAGAGCTCCTAAAAATGTATACGCGTTCTTAAGGCAGAGAGCTTTGTGGCTTAGTTTGTGTTGCATGGGTTTTAGATTTTCTCACGATTTCGACCGGTAGATACTGGTTAAAAATTAATTCAAAGTAGTTTTTGACACAACATCCGGAAAAGAAAACTATGGGATCAACATGGATTTAACAAATAAAAGTGAAGGTTAATACTTCTTTTTTGTCAATTTTCGCCAAGTTTGCGTTTTGCTTGCTAAAGCAGAAACTCTGCAGGAATCACTGTAGGACAATTCAAATTTCAAAGTCACTACAGTAAACTTTAGATGTTTCCTAAACCATAAAATTTATTTTTTTTCCGGGTTTAAGACCTCCTTTTTTTTACCCGTACCGCCGCTCAGGACCAGACCCGCTTCGACTAACTTAAAAATTCATTCTCTCACTGGGTAAAATGCAAGTGACCTACATTTCCATGCTTATTTAAAGAAGTATAACGTATTTTCGTTTTATATTCTTAATTTTTCGGAATTAATCTACGTAGAATGTAGGAATATCTTGTTCGCTGAACACCTTCATCGAAAAATCTATCAAAAGATGATTAAAAAGGAGCATAAGATACGCTATTCGCTAAGTTTGCTAAATCATCAGGCACATAAACTATTTTTTTTAAAGGAAAACGCTTTTTTCGTGTTTTTTTTGCCAAAAAATGGGAAGCTCTGGAAGTTGCTTCCAAACATATCAAAAGATTAATACAAATGTTATTCCTTTCTTTCTTGGATATGCAATTTCCATCAACTTGGCCGGCAGAGTTGCGGGCCTCTCTACCTTGAGACTCCCTCCAATGGAGGTGCGTGGGCCGATTACCCTCACTGATCCTAACGCTCTCTGGGGGTTTGGGTGGGCAACCCACAATGACCCTCTACTAAAATGCCGGTTGTGAGCGATTTCATGAAAATTCAAATCACACCGCTTTGGGAAGACTTTGCCAGGCAAAGTCTTTAAAATTGGGTATTTTACTCACCTATTTTTTGGCCGTGGGCGGTTTTGTGGTTATCGACTGGTTTTTGAGAGCAGCAGTATAATTCATGTCCTTGAAACATGTTTCTGGATACTTCAAAGATTCCAGATACTGGAAAACGCACTACTTGAGTCACTCGCGAAAACCGATACTTGAAATCGAAATAATGACGCGGGAACTCGATTATCACGACCGGAATCACAGACGGACCTGTAAACAAATAAAATTAAAAGTTAGGAGCGTTTGTAAAATTGTACTATATACATGAGAAAAGTTTAACGTTCTACAGCCGCAACCCCTGAATCAAGATGGAAATTTTCGGTTCACAGAACATGAAAATAGGATCGGAACGAATCTTACATTGGTAGACATAGTTGCCCATCATTGAAACGAAAAAAATACACCGTATCCTTTATGAATATAATGATAATAAAAAAGCGCTCCTACACGCCTTGGCAAATTAGTAAAGTAAACGTGTTTCTACAAGTTTTTGTTTCCGAACAGTAATGTGTATCCTAAGTGGCGTTGATGCTGAACGGACACCGTTTTGAGAACGTGAACATGGTCCCATCTAATCAGGAACTTGGGCAACACTCGGTATCCTAACATGCTTTGGTGCTAGACGGACGCAACTTAAAAACGTAAACATTACTGTCCAATTTGACCGGGTTCTTACGACTTTAATTGACAAGTACGGTTTACGGTTAGAGGATGTGGCGATATGTATTGGACAGTCCGAATAAATGACCCCCCTTCAGAACCAATGTCATATCCAACGGTGACTACGTTTACACAAGGTAGTCATTACTTGTCCAGTGAGCTAAAACTTCTTGCGCATCTTCAGCATGGATCAATTCCAAGATTCCTTGCCTAGGGCCATCAATCGTAATCATGGGCAGTTCTATGGATAGCGTTATAAATACGTACCTTCAGACTTTGAGCCCATCTTGGTTGTCTTCAATAAGATTTTCCTGGAACTCGGAACACCAGATACGATTCAGACAGAAGATCTTCGTCAAAGCCTTTGCTTTGGTCAAATCTTGTGTCAGAAGTGCTGAGGCCGCCGATGTTTCGGGCATCAAGTTTGGCTTTTAATTAGTAGAGTAAGCTACCGCCAGACTTGAGTCAAACCTGGCAACGGAACACAAAGAGTTAAAAGTAAGGCATAACTAGAAAAAAGAAGAAAAGAAGAAAATAATTTAAATAACTCCTGGATGCATCAATAATTCAAATAATTCCTGGTTATATACACACATTTTTTTTCAAGGAGTCATTTTTTTCGATTACACAAGACAAATCTAAGAAGTTGCTTAGGGCTGGGCTGCATAAGGTCTCATTTTTAGCAGAAAAATTTCAAATCACTTTGACACCTTGATAATCGATCACTCAAGCAACAGTTCCTTGGGCAAATCAGGCATCAAAACCAAGCCTTTTCATTGAACTTGTTAGAAATCCCAAGTCACTGTGCCTATTTTGCTGCTGTGGGCGCACTATTCGTCGGGGAACCACGGCGAAATTGTACGAGTATTGTTTCGAGGATGACCTATACGATTCGTAGCTTAAATGGACTTAATTTTTGCTGTTTGACAATTAATATCACTTGACCCAAACGAAGCATCATCCTACATGCAAGTAACATTTAATATTTGTATTACGCAACAGAGCTTTAAACATAACGAGAAATGGTAAGTACGATAGACCTTTTGTTTGGCAGGGAGATAACTTAAGCAAAAACCCGGGCATTTCATTTTCTTACCTAAAGTTGTGTACAGAACGATTGTCAAATAATAATAATACGTTGTACAGCAATATTTCCCCAAATTTCATAACTAACTGCCTAGATCAATGATGAGCGAAACTATATAAATAGATCCGGGTCATTTTTTTTTTAAATACCGGAACAAATAAAGAAAAGCAGAAGTTTATTCGGTATTATTTTAGGTACTTGAATAAAGAAGAAAAAACAACAAAAAAAATCAAAAAACACATACACGAAAAAAAATGTGTTTGTTTCTTATCTAACAGTGACATGCATTCAAACGGAGATATAAATGCATGTCACGGATGAAATTTTTGACGCAGGTTTGATAGCAAAACAGTCACGATTAAACAGTACCTCTCTAAAATAACCTAACGTAAGATCGAATTTTTAAATGCGGTCAAAATATCGTCATATTTGTTGATGAATCTTTAACTCACGTCAGCTATGTGAGCTAACTTTACTGTTGCCATGCAGGCCATGGCAGGCGTCAAATTGGTCTGCGTGTAAATAGCGCGTTACCAAACGGCTTTAACAATTATCCTTGATGCTTGCTTATGGGTGTGAATACGCTTTAAGCGTGACCTCCTCGAATCCACCCGAGGCTACCAGCCCGGTAAAGTGACGTAATTCTGAGAAAAGTAAAAAGGCCCGACTGTGCCGATACAACTACTGGACTCAATGATGTGAAACATAATCCTCATTCAATGTGCCTGTTTGAGAGCATCAACACGAACGCCTAAAAAAACTCTACTCGACTCCACCAACCGTCCCACGCCGCGGTCAGTCAAATGGGACTCGCGGCGTGTGAATAAAAGTGCCGGCAAACTGCACGATAAAACGCTTTTAACGATTCAAACTTTGTGGAAACTCTGTATAAAACACTCGACAAATGTTACTTATACGTTCCTCTACTTAAAAACACATGTGGAAAATGATAAAAACAAACCTTTTAAATTTTTCAACAATCGAGAGCTTGGCAGCTTTTCACTTCAAAGAATCACACTGTATATCATCATGTACCGGGTCAATCCTAATATACACCGCAGTGAGGAGGGCTGCCTATCTCCTAGCGTTGCAGGGGCTCCCTGAACCATTCCGTGATTTCTGTTTTTTCTGAGTGAGTTCGTTCGCTTTGCCGAGGCGGCAGTTTTTCGAGAGATGCGATTAGAATAAAGACATGCAGCCTTCTCTAGTATTTGTTTATGGTCATCTCCCACTGATAAGCTACCCATGAATATGGCAGAAGTGTAGAAAATAAACGACGAAACAGTCAAACAGGTAGAGATTTTTTGGACGAGAATAAGGTTATCGCTTTAAACTGAAAAGCTAAGTTTCGACTGCACAAAACAGTTTTTCGTTCACAGCAAATCTTGCATTTCTTAATTGTTTCATCATACTTACTTAACAATGCAGTATTCAGCTTTAACATCAACAACTCACAATCAGTGGC
>Ga0058701_10006085_pt1 | contig 10121 bp, 3 predicted proteins | sample AgamicOrMae_FD_97039 | JGI IMG/M metagenome (GOLD analysis project Ga0058701, IMG submission 97039) | Agave microbial communities from Guanajuato, Mexico - Or.Ma.e | ecosystem: Host-associated > Plants > Phyllosphere > Phylloplane/Leaf | place: Guanajuato, Mexico | collected 2012-06-04 | reverse complement strand
GTTGTGCGTTGGGGCGTGTTCCGGGGGGGGGTGGGGGGGGGGTCCCCGGGGGGGGGGGGGGGGGGGGGGGGGGGCGTATTGCGCAGCGGTGTGAAGGTCAAAGAGTGGTGGTGCTGCGGCGAGTACTTAGGAGCGGCTTCGTTGACGGTGCAGCGTGCAGCGCCTGCACGTGCATAGCGCCTTGCAAGTGAATATCGCCTGCAAGTGCATAGCGCCTACAAGTGCATAGCGCCTGCAAGTGCATAGGGCCTGCACCTGCATTGCCCGAAACGTGGACGCTTAGTTTCAGCCGCAAGCTGCGTTTAGTTTACTGAGCTCTAGGTAGTCTGAGCGATTGAATAGTGTTGTGCTATTCAAATATGAGATAGGTTGTGAAAACGTGCTTACATTGAATCAAGCTTTCCTTTAACGCTCCGCAATAATTTCGCGGAGATAACGGCAGGAGAAAAGTTTTTGGTTAGCTCGAGGAAACAGGAATATTAATTCAGTCCTAAATTTTGGTCAAGTGACGAACTTAAACGAGACGTAAGAAGCCGCCCGACATGAAGCGGAAGCTATTCGACTGAAATCTAACAAATTTCGCTTAACCGTCCTTTTTAAGAAAAATCCGTCTTACGAGTGCCATACAACAATCAAGTCTTAACTCATTAAGACGCACCGCAAGAGTCTTGACAAGACATTTTAAGCTCGATTTCAGTAAACCTGATCCTGAGAACAACTGCCAAAAAAATGAAAGCGATCGTCAAAAACGTGAAGTATACGGTATGTTTCAAGTTACCGAAAAGCGAGTATCGTGTTTTTACGCGTGGGAATTAAAGGGTTTTAGATTGAGTGGAGAGCATACAGGCTTCCCTTGTACTGTAAGTGGACCAGGAGTAGGCTATTGGCTTGAAGTGGCTTGTAGTGTTTGTTTATGAAAATCAGGGGATGAGATAGCAAGCAGTGTGTGCTGTGCACTTGACTTTGATAACACCGCAGGCTTTATTGCAAATAGTGGGGTACTAGTTTTGGTACACTCTCAATTTTAAAGTTTGGATTTTCCACTCTGTGATGTACCCCATTACTTCGTCTTGAGGATAGACGACAGACAGCCATGTAGGTTAGGTTGGCTTGGATTGAGAGAAGTGCCTTGTTCCGCTCCCCGCTTGGCGGCGAGAGGTGCAGTAAGGACATTTCGAACGTTAAAAGCTGCGAGCGCATGAGTTGAACGTTCACGTTTGCTCACGCTCGCCCGGCCGGCACGTAATTTTTGGTCGATCACTTCTCTCCGATAGTCTTGCTTTAGATCAACTTTTTGTGTTAGGTTTCAAAACAAAAAGAGAAAGAGGAAAAAGAAGCACTAAAGTAGAGACGCCGTATATTTTCTCAGAACTCGGAATAAGGAAAACAACCCTCATGAAAATATTGACATTACAGTTTCAAGTGTCTTTTTATTTGTTTATTGTTATATTTTAAGCAGTTGTCACGGGGTTGATTGAGCGTGTGATTACGTTTTTGACAAGTCAGTTCAATCGCCTATTTTATACGTTAAGTAACTCGGCAGTTTTCATTCAAAGCTGTCACCAGCCCTTTCGGAGAACTCGAATTTTTACGACGTACTCATTATGAACCGTACGGTTCATACCTGGAATACCTTTTTATCGTTTCTAACAACCTGAATTTAGCGCCGATACCGCATTTTATCTCCTCCAAAATGTATCGGCAAAACCGGCCTTGCGGCGGACCTAAGCATCAAAAGTTGGTATGAGATGTATGAGGAAATTATTGGTCTAACTTGTCTAGATAATGACTAGCTTCTCAGTCAGATCTGATGAGGGAAGTTTAATGGGCCTGCAAGCTTGCTATGCCGCCCGAGATAAGCCCTAGGTATACAATCTTCGCACCTGTTGATAGACAACGTCTAATAATATGCGGTCCGTCTCGCGTGTAGATTGCAATCAAACGGTGAATCACTCCGAAAACTGGCCTCTTTTCTTCTTTTCCATATTCTCCCGTTTGACGTTTTGTTGTATTGAAAGCGATGTTCATTTCACGCTTGTCGCCGGGAATGACATAGGACGTGCAGGAATGTGCTTACAAGCCTATATCCTTCACGTTTCTCGACTCACAATCAGTTTTTTGTTGTTTTTTTGTTGTTTTTTTAAGGTTTAGTTTCTGGTAGGTTATATTAGATTATCCTTGTTTAGATAAGGATAGATCAAATAAAGCTCGGATTAAGGTTGAAAATTTCGCAGAATTCTGGGAAAAGTTTTCAGTAATTGCATAGCGCGAATTTGAGGTTGTGCATGTAAAGAGGAACTCAAAAATTACAGGTAGAAAATACAATATTTTAAAACTGTGAGTGAAGTGCTACCGGATCGCTTGAGATACTTCTTCGGAGAGTCGTCTATTCTTCCGGGGCTGTTGACCTCAATTTTGGCCGGCTGCGCGCCATGAGCGTGGGGGGCGTGGTGGGGGGGGGGGCAACCTTCCCTTAACAACAGCCGCAGCTGCGATTCTCAAACACGGCACTACGCCGGCTATCGAAATCTCCGAGGGGAAGGTTCTAGAGGTTCATGAATCTGGTGGCCTAGTTTTGCGCTATCCTTAAGCTACCAATTACCGCCATAAAAAAAGAACGCCTATTGAGTTAACGGGGACAGGTGAACTAACGAGTCGTTACTAGTAAAGAGCCTTCGCTACTGACAATCGCAGCCTTACCACCTACCTTACTGTACTTAATCGTAAATACTCACTCAACCACATCTAACTCTACTGTATGTGCACGCAAATCCTTCCACAATCGAATATAGCTAAACTTAGCCCAGAGTCTGTAATAACGTCAGTTCGCGCTTCTTCGGCAATTTTTCATGGTTACAATGAAGCACACTAAATGTTTTTTAAAGACTTACTCATTTTCAATGGGTCATTAATGTTGGTGAAATGACAGATACCTTGACGTTTAGAGTGATAGCGTAACAAACCCACGAAACATAATAGTTATTGATTCGGAAGTGGTGGGCGTGAATAGAGATGGACTCCCTCGGGTTAGAGTGAAAAGTTGCTTTCTTAATTTTGAACCCCTTTCTTTCCGAAGCAATCAGGAAGGACCCTAAGCAATCGTCTTGTCCCCAGTTCGTGATTCCTTGCGCGGTAGGTAACCCAGCGGGTTGCCTATCAATCAAAACCTGCGCGCTCCGGAAGTAGGGAGGAATTCATTAGGGAGAACGTTTCATAAGTCATGTTTGCCTTCAAAGTGTAATTTTGTTCGCCTAAGGTTGCGGAGTAGCCTGACCTATTTTCTTGGATTTAAGTAAATAGACTGCTGGGTTCAGTCGCTATTGTTGAAGGAGGAAAACTTGCCCTTGTCAAAGAAAGCTCGTGTGTGCGTGTATTATACATATAGGTTTGAATCTTTAAGCAAAGTTGCTTCCGGCTTCCGGTCGATGTTGACTAGCTCACGGTAGGACACTTTGTCGGACAAAACTGTTTGAGAAAACCGCCACAGCAAAAACAGTTTGCTGTTCCAATTTTTTACTCACGTTGCTTTAATTAATGAACAAGGAAATAAACATGTGCAGAGAAGCTAACTCAACGTCCCTGATCAACGTAACCTAAGCTAGATTCTCTTTTTAGCGTGATCGGACTTAATCTTTGCACGACTTAAGTTGAGGTGCTTTTTTCGACTTTAGGTTAGTTTTATTGGAAAATAGAGTGACTTAGGGTTTAATAATTAGGCTACATCAGTTAAGTAAACCCGCTTATAATTTAAGCAAGCAAGTAGTAGCGACTGAAATTTCTTGTTGGGACGAAGTATTTTCGTAGTTTCGATTTTAAGAAAAGTTGTGTTAAATCAAGGAATTTGTTGTCCCCGGCGAGTCGAGTTTGGCCAGCCTCTTTGGGTGTGCGAAGTGAGCGAAGGACTCGGCGAAGGACGTATCCGTAAAAATGGGGAGGCTTGCTTCGGTCGCTCCGCGTTGCCTAGTTGCAGGGGCAGCGCAGTGGGATCGGGATCGGATGGACTATTTGGGCGAGACGAGAGCAGGGGGGTGGGGGGAATGTTCAGTATACTTCCATCGTTTTGAGGCTTAAGGCCGAGGGCCCCGACAAGAAAATACATCGGGAAACCCGTGCGCCTTCCTATCCTCTTTTGATTGACTTTATCTTAATCATTCGGAGAGATTTATTCTCATACCTAATCTAATGAAACTTAACCAAAGCTAATCTTTAATAACCTCCTTACTGTAGCCACAGTGTGAACTCCAAACGTTTTTCTTTCTTCTTGTGGGTAGATTTGTCTATTTTGTACGTGAGTTCGACTATTCATCTACTCAGCGTGTTCTCGACAGTTTCATGCCGTTTACCTAAATTAGTTAGTGCCGTAGTAGGTTTAGTGGTGCATCGTGCAACCTTTAAAATGTACCTTTCAGCACCGAAATCTTTCAGAGGCGGTGCTACACGTAGAGTGTGGATTGATTTAACGTTTTCATCGTTTGATTCAGCTGTTACGCCGGACATAATGTTTGACACTGTAGCCTGGTTCGGGATAAACTTAATTGGAGGCGCCCAGGATAATGAGAGCAACTTCCGGTGCGCCGCCGGCGCCGACAAAATAAAAAAAGTAATAAACTACCAGGCGGCCGTCTTCGGTCGGATAGAAACTTCATAAACTTCCTTGTGACTCCCGAAATGGTTTGAAGGCAGTGGCTTAACTAGCCACTGTTTAGAACTGTAATGATACTTGAATTATCGGTTCTTATCGTGAAACCTGTATTCCAGGATTTTGATTTACCTGTAATTAGACTAGCTAATACGTCTTTCAGTTTGACCCCGGCCCGCAGTTCTTCAGCCGCATTGCGAATTTTCAATCTTAATCAGTATCTCTAATTCATTGTATTTGAAGGAAAACTGCGACTTCAAATATGCTTAATTAATCAAGGATTAAAGAATTAAATCAGCTTCGAAGTTATAAGCATTAGAAAATCTACAGCCGAATAATCTTATAAGCCCTCTCTAAGCTCTCTGTTGGCACCCATCTGTCAAAACGGCACCCGAAGCAAACTCCTAAAGTACTCATAGAAGAACCCTTTTACGGTTCAACATAAGCCTAATTACATGTGTGCATGGGTTCGATTCATGTGGAGGAAATTTCTTCGGTTAATTGCTCGAGAGACGAAGGCATCGTTTGAACAACAAATCCGGTTGCTTACACAATTTTCGTAGCCGCATTTTTCCCACATGAAGTAATAGACTGCGAGATAATAAATTCATCCGAAGTCGTAAAAAAATCGAGTTATGAGGTAATACGGGAGGGAATGTGGGCCGGTCTATTCGCCATGCTCTGTGCGGCGAGCGGCGCGGTTGCATGTAATGTGGCATATGCCGCTCCGTTCGCGAAGCGAAACCAGCTTAGTTCCGAGTTTGTCCGCTAGGCGCTCAAAACTCCCCTCCCCCGCCTTTACCTTGTTGACTGTTGGTATCCTATCCTTTGCCAGTCTTGTCGCGGATTTTCAACCAGGCGCAGTTCTGTAACTTTGCGCGCTAACGTGTTTTTCGAGTGTACAAGTATCGGTCGGTGCGATTTTGAGTGATGTCATAGTGTTGTTTCCGTGCAGAGTTTCAAGGTGGATAAATGGGTGGGGGGAGATGCTGCCTTGCAGGGGATATTTAGGGGGGGGGGGTCAGGATTATCAGAGCATCGCGTAAAATCGTCGTAATGGGAGACTATTTTTAACAGTGTTATACTGTATTGCGCTTCACCTCGGCGTCGAGTAAGTTAGTCTACTGTACGAACAAAATAATATACGTGTCTGGTGATTTCCCCAGAGTTGACTTAATGGCGAATTCGGTTTACGACGAGACTAGGTTAGCTGCGCTCGCCTTGAATTATTGGTCTTATCGTCCGGTTTGTGTTACAAGCTATACGCTTAGGTATTGAGCGACTAAGAGAAGTTTTCCTGATCGGCGGAAATTTTCGGACGAAAAAACAACCTTATCCGCACATCATCAAACCGCTCTCCACTACATACCCTCCTTTCCCATTTCGTTTTGTTCTTCTTTTCGGGCAAAAACCTCATTGGACTTGGCCATTCACTCAAACCTCTTGTTACCTTGCCTTCACTTTAGGCGTGCAGCATATACGCACCTTTGCGTCACGTCATTCAAATCTCTCGTCTTTCAAACCTCAGCTCTATCAAAAAAATTCTTCTCACTAACCCAAATAATGACGTGACCTAAGCCGAAGGGCCAACTACTTCTGAAATCCTGTGTGCAAATGTCCTGAAATCCGACCTAAGGTCCCTGAAATCTGACCTGCAATCCCTTCAATCCCTGCAATCGTTGCAATTCCCGGAATCCCTGTAATCATTGAAACCTGTCCAAAAATCTCTGAAATCTGGCTTGAAAACCTTGAAACCCGACTTTAAGTCCCAAGAGTACGGCTTGAAACCCTTCGAATCCGAACTGAAATCCCTGAAATCCTGAAATCTAGTGCACAAGTCCCAAAAGAGTACTTGACCCTTCGACCTAACGTGTTTTCACCTGAGGTTATGTAGACGCTTTCAATCCTTTTTCGGCTTAAGATATTAACAAGTCTGAAAATTTGTGCATTACTTTTTCTAATTATCGTTCAAGTCCTTCTTCTGATAGGGCACAAACAAATTTCACCGTTTGGTTTTCATTATCCACATCTAAAAACTTTTAAAAACAAACCAGTGGACGTGCTGTTTGAATGCAGCCTTGAATAAAAATCGTGTGACCAAGTCAACTAACGATTTAATGTCCGAGAATTTCAATGTCGGGGAATACCCTCCGAACTTTTTCAATGCCAAGGAGTTTTAAGTACCTTCATCGCTTATCGCCACATCGCTCGACGTGGCGTCATAGGCTGGGTGCCCTATGCCGCGCTCGGCTCGGCTTTTCGACGTTAGGTGCAATACATTCGGAGTACAAAAGGCATTACCCGCATTTTTAATCATTGGTATGTTGAGGCCGACCTCAACACTTGTCACCGCCGTCCTCATGACTCAGTATTGGCCAAAAAAGGGGTCGGGTTGCTCGATATTTGGGTCAAGGAGTATTTACACAGTTTAACTGACCGTCCGAAAACACCTTGACCCGAATTTGAGTCATTCGACCCATTTTGTGCTTTTATACCCTGCACTTCCGTCGTTCCGTGCACAAACTTAACGCGGTACGTGTTCGCACATACCGTGCGTGCGAATATCTTGCGCTGCGGTTGGAGACAGTACAGTAGGCGTGGCTGGGACGCGATGAAGGCGTCGGCATTTTGCGTCCACGACGCGATCGGCTTGACAGGTTGAACGGGCGTTTCTCTCTATGAGAAGCGGAGAGCCGGGCGGCCGACGGTCTGCCGACGGCCCACGGTTACTGCTTACACGCTGTCGTGTCATGTCGTGTCATGCTGTAATCGATAGGTAGAGCACTTCCAATAGGTTTACCTGCGAGACGTGTGTCGATTCTGAGATTTGCCGTTGAATGAGATGCTGTGCAGCGTGGACCGAACTTTCGTTCCTCGGTGCATTTGTGCCTTCAACGATCGGTAACCAATAATGACATAAGTTCCTTTCATTTCAAAAGGATCTTTTACAGATGTCATCAAGGCAGCAACTCTGTAAAGAGAGAATCTAAAATTCAGTTGCAACAAAGGTCAAATAGCTGGTCTGAAAAAAATCAGTCCAAATATTCTCCGAATTTCAGGTGTATCGATCTTAAAACAAGCACTTTGTAGGAATTTAAAACGATGTCCGAATAATTGGACTGAAATTCTTTTCAAATCAGTGGTTTGACTTTTGTAGCATCTGAATTAAAGATTCTCTTTTTACAGCGGATGACGCACTCGAAAACAGTATCTGGTTGGGGAACCTTTTTGTTTCAAACATGACGGTCGAACAAGAAACGCCAAGTTCGTTTTCATGATATAGGGATGTTGGTGAAGCCTTCCTTGCTTCCTTACGTTAGATTAGGTCACCTAACTTATGCCTCGCTTCGTTGAGCCTCAGCTCGTCGCCAAGCCTGATGTTGCTTACCTCTGGCAACAGTTACTGTCGCCGAGGGGCAAGCGGTGTCACAACAGATGTGAAACTCCTACTTTCGTGTTTATAGTGAGAGGAGAATCGACTAGGGAGAATATCGGGTAGGCTGGATGACGCCCCCCCCCACCCTCCCATATGGGCGACTTCTGCCTGTTTCGTGTTATTTGAGCTTCGTTTGTCTAAAGTAAAGCTACCGCTCATAGTTGAAGCCCGTTTAAGTTGGAAGAGAACGCTGGAGGGGCCCTTTGGCTGAGATGGCATCCGCTCAGTAAATTAAACGCAGCTTGTTTGTGTTAGTTCAGAAGCTAGCTGAGCTCGAGCTAGGGCATCGTAATTCGCAGAGCCGAAGTTGGTGGGAAAAAAACGGTGTTCTTTTTTGCGCGCAGCGGCCCCGCCGTGCGCACCGCAGTGAGCATTAAAAGTGTCGTGTCGTGACGGGATGAGTTAAATCGCGTCGCGAGAAGCAGCCATGCCGAATCCGACGGCCAGCCACGGCGGCATCCTCTACTACGTGGTCAAAGTGCCCCGGGAAAATGTCAGCTGCCACAGCAACGGCGGCCCCGTCGCCACGCAGTCGCCGACGGCCGCTTCGCCCTCCACGCCGCAACTTGTAGTGTAAGCCGCCCACACTCAGCAACCAGGGTTCAGCCTAACTCAACCTGCCCAGCCTAGTATTTTGAGGAAAGGGGCTCTAGGGTATGGGAAAAGTATGTGGCTTCCAAAAGCCTGACTTTTGCGCCATCTAGCGGCAGCACCGAACTGACCGCGGCCGTATACGGCATGGAGGGAGTTCTTAACGAGTCTGAGCTAAAGTCAGGGTTTTGGTTTACAGTTTCCCCATAGCCTATCATTGTAACAAAGGCTTATGCGATTTGGGAAAAATTGTTTGGTCTCGAAGAGTTTGTGGTTTTTGTTTTACACCATGACGTGTTATTTTGTGCTTTTAAGGTTTTTTTTAAGCTGACATAAAGCTTTTTAAAAATACTAAAGGTTAGCTGGAGACAGGAGCTGGCGCCTGGCATATTCAAGATCGAGGTAGACTTATGTTCATTGCAAACCTAGATTTACGTTCGGAGGAGTCCACTTTTGAACTCTTTAGAATTGAGATATAGGTCTACTGTTCAAGGGGTGACAACTCTTGATATCCGCTGTACAAAAGGTCGTGATATCCAGCTGATATCCGGTTGATATCCTTGATATCCAGCTGTTTTATTTGGTCGAAACATTGCTGTTTTCAGCTGTTTTTTACTCTGTGACTTTTGTCTACTGATATAGTTAATTCTCAGCTATACCCAGCCGATATGTTTTGATATTCTGCCAAAGTCTGTCAGATATTTAATTAAAATTGGGTCAATTTTCTCGAGATACCCGTCTAATTTATCTCCGATATCCGGCCGATATTCGTGAAATTCTGATACCTGGTTACAGATTTCCAGCAAGGTGTTGCCCCTTGATACTGATAGTGAATTTCAGTGTCACAGGACCAACGAGGAAGACTAAAGAAAATTTAGTGTTTGAAATTTACGGTGCAAGACTGCACAGACAAAAACGACAGTGTGAACATTAAGTGTTCACCTGCTTTTGCTTTGCGGTTTTGTTGAATGGACATCTTTGTCGTTGCACCGAGTGATTTTTCAAGAGAAAGGGCTCTTTGTGTTAAAAAAAAACAAAAGTGGCTAGTCGAGCGGCTTTGCACGCTTGCGAAAGCGTAGCAGCTGCACTGCGGGCGGGCCGTAGCGGACTGTAGCGGACCGGAGCAGACCGTAGCGGACCGGAGCGGACGGCGAGCAACTGCCCGTACACGAATCTGCCGTATCTTTTTCACTTCCATGTTCGTAGAACGAATGGAAGTATATTGGAATACCGTCAAAAATTCCAAGTTGAGCTAAGCATATTTCTTGACTCTACTAACACTGGAACGCCTATAAAACTGATTTTTAGCTTGACGTGTGTGTGTCTGTCCGTCTGTGTGCAAAAATGTTTGTCGGTGCATATCCTACGAAAGAGTTGAACGATTTGGATGAAAATTTCGGTGTATGTTGCAATTGGCCTCGAATTGAGAACCTCGCCTAACCAGTACAATCGGAC
>Ga0058701_10006083_pt1 | contig 10122 bp, 3 predicted proteins | sample AgamicOrMae_FD_97039 | JGI IMG/M metagenome (GOLD analysis project Ga0058701, IMG submission 97039) | Agave microbial communities from Guanajuato, Mexico - Or.Ma.e | ecosystem: Host-associated > Plants > Phyllosphere > Phylloplane/Leaf | place: Guanajuato, Mexico | collected 2012-06-04 | reverse complement strand
GTCTAGTTAAGTAATTTAATTCGTGAAATTTGATGCAGTTGGACCGCACAGATACAACGAGTGGACAGTATTCAATTTTTCAAAGGTTCAAGGCTAATTTTCTGCCGTATGTTTTCTACCGTCGCTGAATCTTTCATTTATTGATTATATTCAGGATTAATTTAATTAAAACAGCGTAAGATACACAACGCCGCGCTGCGCTGTCACTCCGCTCTGCGGTCATCAACTTTCTAAAGAGGAATTAGTAGAAATCTACTGAGTCTAAATCGAACCACTGATCCACTTCAGTTCTGTTCAGAAACTGTGGTTCGGTTTTGACTGAAAATCAGTGGATAAATCTGCTGAGAATCAGTATATTTCCACTGATTCAAGCTTAAAGTGAAGACTATGATATTGCCTTCCTGACTTCTTCCGCCGTCGGCAGCAACGGCCGCCTAGAAGTTAGCATCATTTGGATCGGTGACGGAAGTTAGATTGTGCCTCTTTTCTCATGCCGCTTATTGACGGGAGGTGTAACACATGCGGTAGAAAGATTGTAAAATATGTAAAGTCAGTTCTATTCGCACGCCCATGTTAAAACAAGGGAGACTTGAACGCACGGAAACCAACTTAATGCGTTATAAAAGGGAGGTGACTTGAACGCTCGAAAAACATCCTAATACATTTTAAATGGGACAGCGTGTGAATAGTCACTTCGAATATTTAATACGGAAATGAGGAAAACTTTCTCTGCATTGTTGAGCATTTTTGCCGAACAGTAAGCACCTAGCCTTCCTTATAACTGCAAAACGGACCATCTTTGGAGCCTAAACGCCAGATGATGCGGTCTTGACCACTAAAAACAGTGCTCTCCGCATTGCCGTCATCTACTAACCGCTGGCATTTTTTTAAAGGTTTTTACCAGGTATGAAGTGCTTTCCGCAGAGCAGTTATCGGCTGGTTACATTTAAGGCAAATTAACGTTCTATGCAGAGCTCTTTCATGAAATATACGGTAGTCAACTTCACAATAATAATTTTTACGCTAAAAATGTAATTTCTCCATATGTAAATTACAGGTTCCTCGACACGCACTTACCAAAAAAAGGTGAGTTCGTACTAAATTCTCCTTGGGAGATGAGTAGCACTGTCAAGTGCATGATAAACGTTGCATAAATACTTAATATAAACATGCTTTTGTACATTTTTTAATAATTAAAAAATCTAATTTTTCAGATATGACGGAAGAAGTAAATGTAAAACATGTACTCCTCTGTCGATTGGTTTCGGTTTCAATTAAAACAAGCTTAAATTAAGCCCTCCTCAACGCAGTATTCTGCTCATAACGAAAAAGCGCGTTCTCCTTTTTGTCTCATATTTCTGTCTGGCATCGAAAACCAATTTCACAACTTCTGAAAATGGATCAATTTCCAGCAGAGGAAATTAGAGCACGATAAACAAAAATTCCTGCGACGGAAACGAAAATTGGCGCCATATAGTGGTATTTTTTTCTGCGAAAGCCGATTGAGGCCGAACATTTCCGAGTCGATTGGAGTATCGCGTGTTGGGAAAGACGGCAGTCCTGACGCCTGGAACCGATCAGAAAAGCGGAACGAAGTCGCGATCGTGTGAGGACAAATAAGCATCTGGGAGACGTCAACAGCGTGTCTCCTTGACCAAAATACGGCCACCAGGTTCACTATGCACACGAAAGTCGCTTCGTGACCCACATTCACGTAGAGGCTTTTCAGGATGTTTTGGACAAGCTTGCGTCGTATCTTATCATACGATTTCTGCTATTTATCCCAATAAATACGATTAAAATATATTTAAATGTGTGGGAACATTCCTTTGGACAAGCCTGATTTTTCTTCATCAAAATCTTATAAAGGAAGTAATTTCGCTGTTAAGAGCTGTAGTATATACTTTCGAATATTATTAAACAACGAAAGTTTCTCTCTTAGATATGAAATGTCAAGAAATTCTGAAGCAAAAAGAAATTAACCGTTACGCTCTTTTGGGCTAGGAAAATAAATAAGAGTATATGTATATTTTTTCAAATGCAGATATTTTTGAGGATTTCTCTCCAAAATTATGAACTAAAGCTGTGTACCTTTTTACAATTCTCATTAGTATATATGACCTTGAGATTCATTGCTAAAGGCATCGAATGATGGGATATACGCAAAGTTTAATTAGACAAGCTTGTTATAAAATATTTTTGCCGCAAAGATAAGATTTGCTTTTGAAAGAGTAACTCAATCAAAAGAGTCCTCTTCGTTTTATCGATTTTCCGAAAAAAAAAATTAACAAGCACATTTCTAATCGCGTTTGTTACTTTGCAGATAATTATCATGCTATTCTTCAGACGAGATCAAAAGTCGCCTCGTATAGGCTAGTCGAAATGGGATTACTTTTTTCTTTTCTTTTGTATCGAAATACGCCTTTTAATTCCGATGGTACCATGTTACATGATGTGGAAAAACGAGGTTTATTGCGGTAAAACAAGTATTAGTGAAAAAAGCGTGAGCAAGTATATTTTGTGAACCTAAAACAAATCATTTTCTGATATATTATTTCATTTATCAACTAACTTAGCTTCACATTTCCTTTCGTATATCACACCTAACGAAACATTTTGGATGTTCATAGTTCTAACCCCATTTGACTTACAGTTAGTCAATTGGTTTGTCATTGAACCTCACCCCACTTCAGCCCTGAGGTGCACACAAATTATCTCTGAATAGGTTAGGTTTATAGAAAGACTGCGTTCAGTTAGATCAAATTTGATTTGTAACAACGGCAATATTCGTCAAATCTGACAAATAAAATTAAAACTTCACAGCAATATGTATTCGTTGTCCCGACTTTGACACTCTCTTCATTCATCCCTTCTCTTGGGTGAAAAAAAAGAACTTTACGTTTGATGCTTAAGCACCGGGCATTGATGTAGTTAAAAGAAGTGCTCTCAAATTATAGCAGAAGTATCAACGACTTTACGATCTCTCATCAAACGGTTGAGGCATTCATGCTTAACCGCTTCTCTGCAGATTATCGCGTGGTCTAACAACAAAGTTGGCAACAATGATCTTATCTGCCCTGAATTTCCCTTTCATCTGAGTTGAAATATTTTCTCCATAACTCGTGAGAACAACACCATGCTTCCCGCCTCATTTTCAAAACAGCAGTTACCTGCATTTTTCAAAATATTAAAAATTGACTAAGCTTTTTGTGAGCATGCGTCTTAAGCTAATTAATCATGTTATGATTTCTTGTGTTGAGTATAAGCAACGTAATGATTTTTTCGGCTTCTTAAAACAAGGGCTACTTTCAAGAAAGCATATTAAGACATGTTTTCAATCATATTTCAAAATTTTGTGATCCTTACGATCCGGTCTTATGTTGTACGATTTTACATCGATTCCGTTCTAGCCAGTGTCCCGATTTCAGTATTTCGTAAATTGTGGTACCCAAAAATAATGCCGGATATCTTTTTTCAAGACTTCAAAAAAGGTAAAAAAAGAAGACTTTTTTTAGACGTAGTGGAAATTTTAAACTCCTGAGATATTTTGTGTTTTGAAACACGACTTTTGGAAGAGTCCGGTGAACAATAATGCAGGTCACTTTTATTTGACGAATCTAAACAAAATCAATTTTTGTTGATTTTGGACATTTGAAATAAGGTACCGACTAAAATCGACGTTTGGTTATTAATTTATGTCCTATTCATGTAAATGATAGAATACATTAAGCGGATTGTTCAGTTTTGTGCTGTTTATTTGCCGTGTTTTGGTATCAAAATGTAAAATTAAGTAGGTGTGCGTGTCCCGTGATCGTCAACAAACTTGGGCTGCCATGTGCGTCCTTGCGCGGCTGGCGATACAACCCAAACATAGTACTGTATTAAGATTTCACGCACAAAGAAATGAACAATTTGCTAAATCCTTCATTTTTCCCTGAAATGTTCCGAGAAATTTCATCAAGTTTTTAACTAAACTTAGTCTACTTATTCGTTATTCATAACTAGGCCTTATTGTAAGAATCGAGTTGCACGTTGCTGGGCCAAGAAATACAGTCTTGCTAATAGGCACTGTCACAGTCCAGAGTAGTCAGATGAACATGCTCTTGAAGTTCGTCCAAAATTCCTTCCTGCAGCCTAGGTCGACTACTGCCTGGCAACGGTCCTAACGAAACCATCGTAATGCTGGTCAACCCGAAACTGGCGGCAAATTTGAATTAAACGCACCTTGTTCATTCCATTGCCCATAGTGACGGCTGCAGCCGGCCTCCGGCCCCATAGATCGTCCCATTAAACTAAAACATGCACGGCACTGAGCACGCAGGGGGCAGTGCGCCGGTGCCCTCCCGCACTCCAGGTCACGCCAAGCCCGGATGCCAGTCGGTTAGAAACTGCCGGAGTCCGTCTGCGAGTCCCGGTACGCCCACCGGCTACCCCCTCCCTTCTCCAGCGACAGCTTTGGGGTGGGGGTAGCAGTGGGGGAAGCGATCTCGCCGACCTGCAGTCTAGGGGCCTTAGTTCGATATCGAGCGGGGGCGTGGCGTGGCGAGGAGGGGAACGCTTGTACCCCGAGGTCGCTAGCTAGACCCTGGCTCTCTCAACTCCTTGGGCAGTGGTCTTAAGGATGTTTCATCGAGCTCAAGGATGCCAATAACAGGCTCTTTTTATTAATCAGAAAGACAGCTAAGACGCTATTACTTACACATGACCACTAAAAACGACTTGTCACCGTCTCAAATTTTGAGTTTTAGGCATTCAAAGATAGTTAGAGTTAAGTGGCGTTACACTCTAAGTTTGAATCAGTGAGAGTCCCTGAGATTCTGTGAGTTTTCACTGAATCTCAGAGACTTTCACAGGTTCAAATTAAAAGTTTATGGACGTGTACTAAAACATTTGAGTTTTTTACATTTTACAAGAATATTTGCTCGATAAGTTCGTTTAAAAAACGTTTCACATGATTGATCAAGATAAGATGAACAAAGTGAGTCGAAAAAATTAGTGTATTACCATCGTTTAAGAAACATGTTTGCTAAAAACTTCTAAAAACATAACATTATGTAGAAAAAAGAGTCAAATTAGCTGTAGCGTCAATTTCGAAAAGTTAAAATAACCATGATTATTGGCTGTAAACTAATCTTGATTGTCTTTTTAGTCGAATGTTATTGTTTTTCGTTCTTTTCCGATTTTAAAACACAGTATTGTCATTTTTCGTACATTTTGTTGTGAATTTGACTAGCTAAGTCGATGAACCATCCTTAACAGTTGTTATTCCTCGCGCAGATCCGCATGTCAGGACGGGATCTGCGAAAGGACGCAGCAGCGGAGCAGGGTCTGATCGATTGTATCGAACGGCTCGTAACAAGGCCCTGGAGAGCAGACCCACGGCTTCAAATCTCGTGACGGATAAATCGACGCTTTTATGATACGAAGCGATGCTATCTCAGCCTTCTCTAAAAAGTAGAGAGGTGACATATTTTATTTCCCATGTTCCACCCCTGTCACATAATGAAGATAGATCCCTTACAACCGCGCAATTTAAGTTAAGATAACTTACACCGAAAAAGTGACTTTGTTGCCTCAACAAAAAGTTTGTTAATAAAGCCTCAGCAAAACGGCACTATTGTGGTAACAATTTCAATTGTAACAACATCAACATGAACTGTTAATACAACAATTACAGTTGTCGCCGTGACTATAATTTTCACCTCAACAATTGGGGTTTGCGGAGGCTATATTAACTAACGTTTCGTTGAGGCAAACAAAGTAATTTTTTCCGTTTAGGTCAGGATAACCTGGGTTGCCTTTAATCTTGCACGGAGAAAGAGACTTTGTTGCCTCAGCAAAACGTTTTGTTAATATAGCCTCAGCAAACCAGTATTGTTGTGGTGACAATTTCAATTGTTACAACAACAATATGAATTGTCGCCACAACAATTACAGCTGTAACTGTAACAAGTAAAATTGTCACCTCAACAATTCTGGTTTGCTGAGGCTCTATTAACAAACCGTTTTGTTGAGACAATAAAATCATTTTCTCCGTGTGTTTTGCTAATGTTCAAGCCTGACGTCTCTTACCTCTCTGTCGTTTAGAAATAAGCGTCATCACGGTTGGTGGCCGTTCGGTTAAGTTAGGTTATGTTGCCGCGTGCTTCGTTCCGCTGGAGGTGTACTCCGCTTGACGGAAGATAAAACACAAAAGGTGGAGAATTCTATGTTTAACGGGGAAGCGGGAAGCGGCGACAAGTGAGGGAATAAAAAGTATCAAAGGGTGACGGGACGCCGCCCAAAAGGCTTACTGCGTTACCTCCACTTCAGCTTAATCCGTTTTTATTGACCCTCTTGCGGCCAAGCACAAAAGCGATTTATGAAAGGAAATTATTGCCTTACAGCATTTTTATTTTTTTAAAAATTTATCGGAATGCATTCGATTGCGCCAAAACACCGCAAGCGCCAAGGCCGCTAACGCTAAATGATAAGGTAGGCCTATCATTATATTATACAGGTTAGGTTAGCGGTTACATACTTTGGCGTTTGCGACTTTTTTTGTTTCGTGGCAACGAATTGGGCGCTTGCGGCTTCGGCGCTTGTGGTTTTTGGCGCTTTGGTTTATGACAGCTACCCAATTTAGCTCGCGAAAAGGGTACTTTTGCGAGAGGCATATTTTTGTCTTGAGAAATAATATTTTTGTGATGCCACCCACAGCTGTAAAATATGTTGCTTTTTAATTATTTTTTTAAAGAAAAAACAGTGCTCAAATTTTGCACTGACACTGAAAACAGACAGTCTATTAGACGATCAGCTAAAATACATAGTAAACGAACGTATATCCTTAAATTATCGTTTATATAAGGATCCCCATCTGAACTTTACTATCAATATTAAAACTTTGTCTACCTTCTGCATTCCACCGATTCATTTCATTACACTGTTAGAGTTGATCCTCGTAGGTTAAGTAACAATAGCGTATGTTCACTAGTTTAGGTGCCTTGTGTCTCGATTCGCTCACAATCAGCTTGCCGACCAAAGATAGAACGCAAGTAATGCGAACCTGAAGTTTTGAGTGCAGAGGTAGAGCCCCTTACAACCAAAGTATAGGCAAACGGCGCAACACCAGTGTATCGCTGTTGCCTATACCCACTGTAGGTTGAGATCGGAATCGACGACTGGCTGAGTTTACGCGGAGCTTTGCCCTTGTGCAACCGGAGCGCCTCGGCGGTCAATGAAAGCTAAAACACCAATTTCATGCGAAACCAATGAATTTTTAATGAACATGTATCCGGGCCAATTAAGGTGTCCTTGTCACAGATTTGGGTTAACTGACATGAAACGGAAGACGGGGATGAAATCGATGGCATCGCAATTGCCGTTTTTATCCGTAATACGATCGCGGAAGCTTCTAATAGTAAGCAACAAACTTTGGGAAGAAGGGAGGGATCAAAACAAGGGAAACAAACAATAAAAACGAAACCGGGAAAAAATCGCCGGAAACTAAAAGTTTCGCAATGAACAAAGAAAAGTTTTGTTTGAAATGAAATTTGCCGTCGAATAATTTGTATAAACATATTGATTTTTTTTCTAGTTTTGCAGCAGTTTTTTGGAGCGATACCAAGAAGGTGATATTCGGTGGGGAGCCTGGAAAAAAAAGTGATTTCGGCGGGATGTGATCTGGAGGCTACAGCTGCCGAGCAAACAAGCTGGAGTGGAGGGCCTGGGATGTCAACACAAACATCACCGCAGGTATGTATACACTACAGTAATTGGATAAGGGATCTCACACCCTTGGAACCAATCTTGTAAACTAACTTCTCAAGCTACGAGCCCGAAGGGCTTATCTCGCGACTTCCAAAAACAATATTCGGAACGCCCAAGTGGATTTTTTTTTCTGATTACAGAAAGAAAATAAAGATGGATACGCTGATAAGTGGCTTTGGTCGGTCACGTTTCAGAGACCTTTTAGTGAAATTCAATTGCCTAGAGTCAACGTTAAAGCATTGAAATGATGGATTTTGCATATAACTCGCGTGAGTTGTGGAATATTGAGAACTTCGAAAGATAGCTAAAGCGTCTTTAGTTGTTCTACTTTCCAGGAGCATATGGAAATGGAACCAGCTTATTGCATGTAGAAAATGACTTTGCTTCAAAGAAACGTTTTTTAATATACACAGTAAAAAACAAAACACCCGTTTCAGGGAGTTCTGTACCTGGGTGTGGAACTAAAACGGGGTTAGTTCGCATTTTGTTTATTTTGAAATGTATACTTATTTTCAGCCACATCAATGGAAAGCTCTCGCCGAGACCTTTTAAATGATGTGACTGAACACAGGTCTATCTTGAAAAATAACCAAAATATACGTACTACCCCCGTTTAGGTTCCCCACCCAAAACAGGTATAGAACTCCCTAAAACGTGTATTTTGTTTTTACTGTGTAATCTTCAGCATAGCAGAATTGATGTGTTGACAATGCCAGTTGTTACAACAAAAAGTACAATTGTCGCCGTAACAATTATAATAGTCCCAAGGGCTACTAGTAGCTGAGGCTATATTAACAAAACGTTATATTGAGGCAGCAAGATCATTTTTTTCCGCGTTCTGAGGGGCACCAGGCTTGGCAACGATGAGTTCAGTTAAGTTCGATGCTATATGCCTCACTTTTTTTATCGCTCCGCTGAGCTTGATGAAAGGTTGAACGCACAAGCGGAAGAAACCGTAACAATTCCTATCTAATAGGATTTGAAAGCACGCGTATCTCCTCACTGTCTTAAACAATCAAAGGTATTTGCAGGAAAAATCCCTCGTTTTCTTATCAACCAGCATTTCGATCTGAAACAGGATTTCGGAGTAAATTGATGTGGCAGTTGAAACAGTGGGATACTTTGCAGACACCGATCGATCCATTGGGTTAATTTAATAATGATCGGGCGTTCCGTAAAATAATTAACGTGACGCGAAGCGAGGTTACTGCCCCGAGTTTCATTGTTTCACAAACGGACACTCGCATCCAAAACTTGGAAACTGATCAAAGCGGACGAAGACCTTGAAGAGTCCCCGTGAACTTTTATTTCCGACTGTACTTTAATGAAGTACGCCATCATTAGTTCATTTGTAGTAAACTTCTATACCCGACTGTATTTTAATGAATAGTCCAGATTGTGACCCGGAGGCAAGTCATCTCTTTTACCCGATGGAATTCCAGAAGATTTTTTTTATAAACTCAAAGCTGTGTTTGACAAGCTTTTGGCAGTTTTCTTTGTGTGAACAAAGTTTTCCGAAATGTACTTCAAAACCAGCTTCGCGTCGCTCGCCATATTTCTTTCTGGGGCTGAAATGCACAACACCGACATTTGTGTGCTCAGAAATCTTATTATCGCACCAAAAACTTTTCGTTTTACCTGTAGTTTTGTGATGCGCTCAGGCTTCTATGATGCTTTTAACCCTCCCTGTGTCTTTGGCTCATATACTCCGGGCATGCAAAAAGTTGCATGCTGTTATGGTTGGTTAGCGAGCCAGTCATGACTTGCGAAATTTTAAAACCTATAGGTTCGTAAACTTTTAGTTTTCAGGGTTGCATTCGTTCTACACTCCTAGAGTTCAATCCTTAGTACATTTATCAGGGTTAACGATAGACCGGGTGATTGAGAGGTCACAAGTTTTGTTCTTTGGCTGCCGGCGTCAAATAGGTATAAGCCAGGTTTCTTATCGTTTTTGCGGGTTGACCGTATACAGATTTCCCAGACCGCTCATTGATCATTGGAGAGGCCGGAAATGTGTGTGAAGATCTTAGATTCTAAAGAGGTCCTTCACTGTAATTTTTTAAGGTAGCATTTTCAACCTTTTGGTTTAAATTTGGTGCTACCCTCCGTCGTCAAGCCGAGCGGGGAGATAGCGGAACGAGGCAAAAGGCATCCAACCTAGCCCAACCAGTATCATAAGCAAGCCTCTTGCCGTAGACCAGGTTTTGGTATAGTGCCTTGTGCCTCGCTCCGCTATCGCTCCGCTCGGCTGTCGCCAAGCCTGATGCCGCTTACTTCTCGGCGCCCCTGATCGGGCGTCGAGAAGTAAGCGGCATCAGGCTTGGCGACCGTTTAGTTGGGTAACCCTAGGTTAAGTTAGGTTAGGTGCCTTGT
>Ga0058701_10006082_pt1 | contig 10122 bp, 3 predicted proteins | sample AgamicOrMae_FD_97039 | JGI IMG/M metagenome (GOLD analysis project Ga0058701, IMG submission 97039) | Agave microbial communities from Guanajuato, Mexico - Or.Ma.e | ecosystem: Host-associated > Plants > Phyllosphere > Phylloplane/Leaf | place: Guanajuato, Mexico | collected 2012-06-04 | reverse complement strand
TTTTTTTTTGTTTTTTTTTTTTTTTAGAGATTGACCTGTATAATCATATCAATTGCAAGCTCTCGCCGATACCTTTTGAATCATGGCTGAACAGGAATACCCTATACCTCCCAGGCTGAACATCAAGGGCGGTTTTAAATTTGGTCGGAGGGTCGCCCCCCCCAAGGTCCAAAGGTACAACACACAGCGCAAAGCCCTTGAAGGGGCTTCGTTCTGCCCTGCTATCTGGCCTTTTCATAAAATCTTAAAGTGTCGAGCAAAATAATTCGGGAATCAACAGAAAAGAAGAAAAAAAGGCATAAAATTCCTTACAATTCCTTATATGGTATTGCATTTAAAAAGGTGCGACTTCGCTTTGCCAAGTTCGCATTTCACCAAAAGTCATTCTTCCCAATCGCCTCTCCCCTGTGAGGTTTATTTTTATTAGCCAAGTGTGCGTATAGAGACCTAATATCTACTCGTATAATTGGCACGGCTGGCCATACCGTCTCCTTTTATTTTCTTAAAGACTATTATTTTAACAGCGAAGTGTCAAAGGTAGGCAACCCGCGCGACAACTAATACTTGGACCGCCCCCTCCCATCCAAGGACGAGCCTTAAAACCGCCCTTGCTTAACATAGATCTTGAAAAATGACCAATCTTCTTTCTACCCCCGTTCATTGTCGCACCCAAAACAGGTAAGAACTCCCTAGAACAGGTGTTTCGTTTTTACTGTGTGCTGTGTACAGCCGCGTCAAGTTAGGTTTCGTGTCCCGCTTTGCTACGGCGCTCCGTTTGATGATCAACACCAAGTCTGATACCACTTCTCGTTGGGCAGCAGCCTGCCGCCCAGAGGTAAGCGGCATCCGGCTTGGCAGTCGTGGTGCTCACTCGAACGAAGTTGTCGTCAGATGCAATCTATAAATATCACAGTGTAAGAAAACTGCAAAAGTTGGAGGATTCTGTGGAACCTGGAGCGTCAATACGGTAACGAGAAGCCGAATAAACAAACGGTTGTTTTATCTCAAATTGAGGCGCTTGTTTACAAGGGAGTTAATTAAGGCTCCCGAATTGGCGAGGCGTTGCGAGTTCAATGAATGAAATGTAGCCCATCGGGCCAGTATAATTAATACGCCGGTCGGCCGAGCGGCCTGGGACGAATCGGGGCAGGGCCGCGCACGGCGAGCAGTGACGTGTGCTGTGCAGGCGGAAGGAGCATTCTGTTGACGGAAGCGTCCGCTAGGAAGTGTCCCTTAGGTTTTCTCGGCCGGCCTCACCGCCGCGTTAACTTCGGGTACCGTACTCTGTCAATTTTTAAGGTTATCTTTTCAATCTGATGGTGCTCTGACATTTTTCGCCAAGTGTACAGCAACATTGGAGCGATAGGGGACGAACAGCAGATTAAGAGAAGCAACAGCGGAGGACCAACAGTAGAGCAACACCGGAGCAACGTAGCGAACTAACAACGGACCAGTAGCGGAGCAACAGCAGAGCAACACCGGAGCAACAGCGAACTAACAATGGATCATGTAAAGCAACAACAGAGCAACACCGGAGCAACAAAGGATCAAAAGGTGATATTAACGAGCTGTGCGGGCTGCCTACCCGCCCGGGACGGCGGCCATCTTAGTGTGCGGTTTGTGTTGTCTACTGTTTAGTTCCCCTTTAACGCGGAGGTTAACCTTTCATGTGGCAAATTAACCATAGTTCGCAACAAGACAATCATTAAAGGGGAACTAAACAGCAGACAACACAAACTGCACACCAAGATGGCCGTCGTCCCGAGCGGATGGGCAGCCTGCAAAGCTCGTTAATATCACCTGATAGCGGAGCTACAGCGGACTAACAACGGACCAACAGCAGAGCATCACCGGAGCAACGGAGGACCAATGGCGGAGCAACTGCGGTCAAACAAAGCATCGAAGGTGGAGTAACAGCAGAGCAACACCGGAGCAACAAAGGACCAATAGCGGAGCAACAACGGTCTAACAAAGGACCAACAGTGGAGCAACAGCAGAGCAACACCGGAGCAACAAATGACCGATAGCGGACCAATAGCGGACCAACGGGCGAGCAACCCCGGAGCAAAAATTTCCGAGCAATAGCCGAGCTGCTCGTCAGCGGCGCGAGACGCACGGTACCGATATTCATAACGTAAACTACTTGGTCGCTAAGCATCATGGCGCTCACTTGACCTGAGACCATTGTGGCTCGCTCTGCTCGGCTATAAAAAGCTTGATGCCTCTTACTTCTCGGTAGCGGCTACTACCACCGAAAACTAAGCAGCATCAGCCTTGGCGACCGTGATGAGATAAGGTTTTAGGTGGAGCGCTTTTGCTGTTAGTCCGCTCGACTTGACCATGGAGATAGAATACGAGAGGTAAGAGCTTTGAAGATTGACAGGGTAAGGACTGCGCGTTCCTACTGTCGTCCTCAACAATCGCTTATTGGGTAATTTACGAGCCGTCCGTGCATTGAAGTCCATCCGAATAAAGAGTAAGTAACGACAGACTGGGACAGGTGAACCGAGTGGGGGGGGGGCTGTGACCTGTGTGCCACCACCGCGCCGAACAAGTGAAAAGACGGGGAAAGGAGAAGGAATGCGGCGCGTCCCGTAAGTGCGACAGAGACGGTGAGATCGGCTGCGTTAGTAGGGCACAGTGTCAGCGAGGCTGGTTGCTGGCGCGGACACGGGAGGGGAAGTGAGGAGCTGCCGAACCAGAGGAGGAGAAGGGAGGGGTCAGCACACATTACCTCTGCTGAAGAAGGGGAGGGGGACGGCGCACCGCGCCGGCTGTCTTCAACGGCTGCCGTTGCCTTGGCATTGGACTTGGACTCCAGTACAATTCAGAACGGTATCCACGTCGGCCGACAAACCGGGCGAGTGAAAGAAAGTCGCCACGGCGCCACGGACGGCAGGCAAGCATCTCGCTTTGCTCAAAATCCGTCCGAATCCAACAGTGAACGTTGAAAATGCCCGGGCTTCCGCGGTTCGCAGTCGATGATTATCCCGCGCTGTCAACGCTGTAATGCGGGGTGTACCGTCGTGAAGGTGTGATCTAGTGCTGTGCTGTGGCTGTGATCGAAAGGCCGGTCGGCCTTTCCAGCTCTGCTGATTCCGGACGCCTCTTGGATCCTACTCAAACACTGGATTAATTTGCACTTCGAGAATGGTGAGTTTCATTGACAAAACTGCGTTCCAGAGATTTCTTCCTTACGATTTCCGTCCCAAAATGTTTCAAAATTTCATATTTAACCATGGAGCTAAATTTTTGGCCGCATACTAGTATTTAGAAACTAGTGCTGAACTTGGTTTAGGTTTAGAACAAGTTGAGATCGATGAAAAAAAGTGTACCATTTAAGTGGGAGCTATTCGTTATTCAGTAGGGCATAACATGTAGGTGTGAGATGGGTTAAATATTACTTTCTCTGACTCTTCTCAGCAAAACCACCCGTTTGCAGGACTGCATTACCTGCGTTTTGGGTGGGAAACTGCATCGGGTGTCGGACGAATTTTCGCTATTTTCCTCAATAGGCGTATGTTCAGCCTCATCATGAGAGGAGGGCCTCCTCTCATGGCTTCATCTACGGAGAGCTCTTTTCCTGACCTTTCGAAAAAAATGGCTGATTGTAGGTCTACCTTAAAAAGTAACCAAACTATGCACTACCCCCGTTTTAGTTTTCATCTAAAACAGGGATAGTACTTTAGGTTTAGTACCTAAAACAAGGTGTTTCGTTCTTACTGTACATATAGTCCAATAAGCGGAGCGACGTCGGGGCACACTTGTCCTAAACTCATCTGCACCTTTTTATGTCGCTTATCCTGAATGAGGGTTTGAATCATGATATAACCCGAGGTTAAAAGCGCAAACATTCCAGATAGCGCTTTGGTACGCCTCGAACTGGTTTTGGGTTAAACGGATAGATAACGTCAATTTTTATTTAGTTTTTCGAGCTAGACATTTCATTGATTGTCTTACTGCAAAACTCTCGCCAAACCTAGCCGTGTGGCATAATTAATAATAGATTCATCTTGAGGATTGACTAAAACACGACGTGTATTTTTTTGAACTGATATCCAGCACCCATAAGCCCTTTGAACACAGGCATCCTAAGAAAAAAAAAGAAAAAAAATGTTTACTGCAGAACCGACACGTGTTCGTCTGTGACCAATGTAAGAATGTGTCTTCCCTCGAAAAAATTGACACTCCATGCTAGCGTTGAAATCTCTGTGTAACCCACTTGTAAGTTACTTGTTATTCTTTTCTTCACGACACACCAACATTTATTTCTGGTAGAGAAAAGGCCTATTTGTTCCATTAACCTTAGGTTTCGATTGTAATAAACTCTAGGATAAAAATTTATCGTGGTAAAATTCAATATAATTTGCTTTTAATATTAGTTTAACAAATTATAGCGTTAATGCAATTTTATGTCCATTCTATTATTTTGTTATTTTTTTACCCTCTTTATACATTGCGGACTTTGCGTTGAAACTTGTCTGTTTACTACAGGGTGACAGGGTGCCCAGCGATCAGGGAATATCAGGTAATCAGGGAAAAGTCAACGTATTTTACGTTCAGAAAAATATCAGGGAAATAGGAAATTTAGCGAAAAATACTGGAATTTAAAAAAAAATCGTGTAAAACTTAAAAATGCCAACAAGAAAAAAGAAGGTAACGCAAGAAATGATGTCATATGAATTGTTTTCGTGTTCCATTGAAAGGTCTATTTAATCAGGAGAAGAATGCGAGTCAAACAGATCAGGGAAAAATCGGGGACTATTTGGCTCAGGGAATTCGCTGGTCACCCTGGTTTATTATCTCTTGGTATATCGGTTTTTCTATCAATCTGACCTCAATTCGCTTGCTAAAATAGGCCTATACAGTTGGAATTCATTGGAAACATGTTTTCTAGGAGCTTCGTCAATTTCCCTCGTGTTTCAAGGTCATGTTACACTGTCAGTTATAGAAGTTGCATACTTCACCTCTTTTTTTCCCACCCGGTTTAGCTTTTTCACTACGTTAAGTTGGATTAACGGCATAAAACCGAAGGGGGTATTTTACATCGGCAACTCTAGCTGACAAGCAATATCAGGCTTGTCAAAAAGGCATAAGTCCCATGTGGCTTGTGCCTCTGGTATCACCTCGCTCGGCTCTTCAGCAGAAGGTAAAACATAAATGTAAGAAATTGCAACCTTTAAAATTTACAGTGTACCGACAAATCAACCTTTGCTTTCGGCTGGGAAGAGAACTTGTGTACTGTGAATGTACTTTGGTGAAAGTACTATCGTTACTGTCGCGAACGAAACGTATACGAGCTTTGAGACTCATTCAACTTGTGTGGGAAGAAACGCTCAGCTGTTGTACTGAACGCTCAATCCAGCAGACTTTTGAGATTAAGCGATGAGTCAGGAATGCATGTTTGGTTTGTGCCTGAAAAACTTGCATAACCTGTTCCTTCTTGTCTTTGTGTTGTTTTTGATAGTACGAAAACTTAATTGATATGGAAAAGTGATTCGTTGTTTAAATTTAGGTTAGTTTAACTCACGCCGTTAGGAACTCAAGCAAGGTAATGCACAGCAAACGTAAGCTTGGAATGATGTAAAGCACGGTTTACTTAAAGTAGTTGCTTTATAAATCTAGGCTAACCTAAGCTAGCGATTTTGCTAATTGTGATTTAAGCTCGGTATTTACGAATGTGAAGCACTCAAGAGACATAATTTCTGCACACAAAGTCTTTGGTTGAAAACGAATCAATCGTTATTTTTTCTTTTTTGAATAAAATGCTGGGGAAAATAGAGGATTTTATTTAACAGTCTGTGGAAACAAAATGAGTGAATAGTCACTGGAAGAAAAACAGTCTTAACTGGATTCAATCAATCAACCGGTTTTTATTGGTTTTCCAGTGATTTCCACTGATACAAGATATCACTGTTTTCTTTGCACTTGTTAAGTTCAGTCCGCGACATCCACTATTTCATGCCTTCGAAGTGGTCCATGGACCATTAGCACTTCTTTCTGATGGAAGCCGCTCTACGTAATTGGTATAAAATGTATATTTTAAATTGATGAGTAACACTTTACAAAGTGTCCAGTCAATCTCAAAATAAAATACCATTTTTCAAAATATCAAGCGATTATTATTTTTGCTGATTGTAATCATTACTATTTTTACGAAGTGACTATTCACACGCTGCCCCGTTTAATCTATTAGGTTGGCTGTTGTGCGTCCAATTCAAGTCACCTTCCATTTAAAATGGATTAGGTTGGTTTCCGTGCGTTCGAGTGTCCCTTGTATTAATAACACAGGCGTGCGAATATAACTGGTCTTATTTTTAATGTCAAGCATTCTTGAACAAATAAAAGTGAGCCTGACATGCTAGTTGCCAAACCGAGCGGAGGGCTATACCCACTTTTACCTAAGCGTCTGTGGGTTCTTAATCCTTCTCTTGCAATATGTTGAAACAGCTTAGAGAAACAGTGGTAGAAAATGCTTCAGTTTAAACTTATGCGCCATGATGTTTTTTTTTTTAGTACCATTCTCTTAGATTAAGGATGTTTGATCGCTTCATGCTAGTAAAGTTCAACTTAAGCTTTAAAATCGGTGTAGAAAAAATCGGAAAGCAATCAAAGCCATTCCTTTTGCTTAAATAAATCGTCCCAATTTAAATCCGACCGAAACTCAAGATTCTTTCAACTTTATAGAGACGCAAGAGTTGCTGATTTAACTCATCCTCGTGCCAAAACGTGCTGTTTTAGAGGTTTTTTGTGCAATTTTTCTGTAAAATGATCGACGAGAAATTGATTATTTTGGCTAAGTGTGTTGATTTTAGGGTATTCAACTACAGAGGAAGTTTTTTTTACTGCAATTTCCGGGTTACTTTTTCCACAAACCGCTAACTGGTATTTTTAGGAAAGTGCCCATATGGAACGTGTAAAATTCGCAACCTTTAGCTCCTCGAAATTTAAGAATCACTTCGGTAACCGGGTCCAAAATTTTAACCTACCATGCAGGACCATGTCAGCTTCAAGTTTTTAGAGTTAAAACGACTGAAACCGGTGACGGCTAGAGCGATCAAATATCCTTAAGTGCTCTGCAATCCAAAGTAATGAAAACAGCCTCTTTGCAGACAGCTGAAATTAGCCTATCCATAAAATTGTCGCTCTCAAGAAACGTAATCAGTTTCTGCGAACCGTTGCATTACTCATTTATCAGAAAAAAAGCTGAAAAATGTTTAGAGGCGACTGAAAAAAGTAGAAGTATAGCCTGTTTGCAGCGCGGCAGGAGGACGCCGCTGTAAACAGGCCCGACAGTGAACTGCCGCTGACCTGCCTCGCCTCTTCAGCTTACACATCCAGTGGCAGTGACCATGAGCCAGAATATTGCCCGTCGCGGCCAGCTCTCACTGCCGGCTTCATCTCCGTGCGGATTCCACGACGTGGACGCATACTTTTTCTCTGGAATATCTCTGTTATCCGCTTACTTGCCTCTATGATTATCAATCGCTCTTTGATTCTATGAAACAGACTGCTGCAAACGATACTCTGTGAATTTTAAGGATGTTTGATCGCTTTAACCGTCACCGGTTTCCGTCGTTAAAATTCTCCAAACTTAGAGCTGGCATGGTCGTGCATGGTTGTTTAAAATTTTGGACTTGGTTACCGCAGTGATTTTTAAATTTATAGGAGCTGAATTTGTCGAATTTCCAACGGTATCATGGACACCAACCTAAAAATACCATTTTTCAACATTTTGTGAAAAAAATATTTCGGAAGTTGCTGAAAAAATTAAAAAAAAAACCGTCTCAATTGTTAAATACTTTGAAGTTAAGACATAAAGCCAAAAGTCCATTTTAAAAATATTTGTGCAATATTTGGACAAAATCAATTTTGTCCAAATATTGAAAAAAAAACCTCTAAATTAACGCGTTTCGGCGCGGGGATAGGTCAATCAGCAACTCTTGCATCCCTATAAAATTGAAAGAATCTTGATTTTCGATCGGATTCAAATTGGGATGACTTACGCAAAGGGAATGGTTTTGATTGCGTTACGAATTTTTTTTACATTGATTTTAAAATTTTAACTGGACTTCACTAGTTTTAAGCGATAAAACATCATTAATACATAGGATGCATTTTTCCACCTCTTATTGTGTGCTACTTTTCGTTGTTCAGCCGAGTCGAGCGATACTGGAATGAGGCACACAGCGTTATAGTAACTTCACTGATCATCGCCAAGTCTCATGCTTGTTTACCTAGACATAGTGAGATTCCTCTGATTATTCTCTGTGAACACCGTGTTTTTCGTGCTACTGGAAAATTAGTGAAATCTCAATGAAAAACAGTCGAATTTCAGCGTTAGTGGAAGTTTATTTTGGAAAGTATTTTGTTTTGGTTAGTTCTATTCGCACGCCTATGTTAATTAATACAAGGGAGACTTGAACGCTCGGAATCCAACCTAATATATTTAAATGGGAGGTGACTTGAACGCACGGAAACCTACCTTATACATTTTAAATGAAGCAGCATGTGAATAGTCCCTTTTTTTCTTGAAACGAGCAAAATGTTCATAGTTTTTCAGCAAAATTACACCATTTTTTAGTGAGAATTCACTGTATTTCAGTGAAGAGCTATGTGTAGCATTATCAAAGGAGGACGTTCAAGAAGTGCATTCAATTCATATAGTTCCTCAAAAGGTCTATCTGATCGGAAAGTCGCCATGTAATGTGAGGTGTATTTTCTGGTTCACCCTGTGCTTGCAACCAAAATGGGCTTTAAGAAAATCATCATTTTTGTAACTATTTTTTAAAATTTTCATACCATGGAAATATTTTTTCCAAGCATGAAACGGATTACGTACGAGTTCATAATAGATAGGCTAATTTAACGTTAACATTCGTTTATATTTAAAAAAACGAGCGCGTGCCCGCCCGATTTCTTTTGGCTTGTAATTTTTAAGGTGTCTGCGGCCATTTGGAAGAGTGATCACATGCGTGTGAAATTGCCTGAAACTATTGCCAATTATTTATGCGTGCTTTTTAATTCAACTAAACGAAGTTGAGACTCTGATTGAAAAGCCCGCCTCATTAACGCTCCTTGATTTTTAAAAGTTTTTTTTTCAGAAAGCAGAAAAACATTCAGTGAAAAACATTCAAAGATTTGATGCTTCGACCCGAGGAAGTAGTTCAATACACCAAGCAGAGATGCAGTCTGCAACTTTTGGTATTCAAACACATTTTTTTAATAACTCATAATGACGACGACTTACAAGATTTGCTGCCACCCAGTCGTTATCAGGAGACAATTTCACGTCGATTTCATATATTGAACGTTACTTTTGGACCAGTATCTTCAGAGTGACGACAGCATATATCCGGACATACGGACTCACACGAAACTATAAAGCCCTTCGCCTGGAAGGAGGCGGACTTAAAAATCACAATTTTCAAGCGGAACAAATGGACGATTTGGTATAACCTGCAGTAGAAATGTTTTTATCGGGAGCTTCCTAATTACTAAACGGACATTGGTCGAAGTCAACGTCTCTCCCGCTTAACTGAAACGCCCGACTAATTTAAATACTGTTGCCTCCTTTAAGTTTCACTTTCCCTCGTGTCAGTTCTAATCTACGCGGCAGTTTAAACAGTTATTAAGGTGTACTTTCTTGTTGTGTCGGAGCGAGTTAAATTGACATTTCCTTGGAAAAAATATAAATCCAATACGGATGTTCGGAACTTTCCGACAGCAAGTTGGGCGCTTTTGGACACATACAGTCCAAAGCTGAGCTCCACGGCGTTTTCTCTCTCCTTTGAGCGGACATGCAGGACAGTCTGACGTCATTTATTCGTGTCCGTTGGCTGATGTCGCTAGAGTGAAATTTCGGTCCGAGGTTCAAATTACTTCTTGAACGGCCTCCTGCTGCATTTGGAACATTTCTTGAACGAAAAGTTGGAAGCCATAATGTCCTTATGAGAATATTTTTCTTTGTTTTTCTTTAATTTATGTATTTATTTTTGAATGATCACAATCAATTGAAAAGGGAAATCAAAGATTTTTCTCGAAGTCCACATATTTACTTTTTTCTTTTCTATTTTCCTACGTCTCTTTTGCAAATTTTCACGCTAACAAAATCCTACAAAT
>Ga0058701_10006081_pt1 | contig 10122 bp, 6 predicted proteins | sample AgamicOrMae_FD_97039 | JGI IMG/M metagenome (GOLD analysis project Ga0058701, IMG submission 97039) | Agave microbial communities from Guanajuato, Mexico - Or.Ma.e | ecosystem: Host-associated > Plants > Phyllosphere > Phylloplane/Leaf | place: Guanajuato, Mexico | collected 2012-06-04 | reverse complement strand
GCGACAATCGGATAGTAAAAGGGAGTATTGTCTGCATGACTACAAGTCTTCCTATATTTATTAAAAGTGAAGAAAAAAAGTTGAACTTGTTGAACATGATCATAACCTTAATCCCACTTTCAAAATGGGGACATTTAGTTGAAACCGTCTAGTGTAACGCGTTTGAATCCTGTGTTAATGCCGTGGCGAAATGCTTCTCATCCGAAAAGCGTTGATTGAGGAAATGTGGATGTGTATTTATCTTTGTCCTGTTTACTCTTAGAGTTCCGCAGCCGTACTACGGAAATGTTTGCTTTCGAAATATACCCCGTTGACAATGAAACAGGGGACATTAAAATCGAATCTCTCCCCGTATTGTCTTTCCCCTTTTTATACACACTTCTTGCGCTCAGGGCGGTTTCCTGTACAGGGGGAAAAAGTTTGGGAGTTGTCAGAATTTCAGTATCGCGGGCGAGATAGTTACACTGTTTCGAGACCTTTAAGTACGCATCAATCATCCATCAACAAAGGATTGAAGTTGCCGGTTCGTCAGCCTAAGTCCGTCTCATCCTGTCGGGCTTGAAGGGCAGGCAACCCGCTTCACAGTCTCGCGGCCTTCGAGAGTTAGGCAACTAACCTGGCAAGTATGTCGTATGGGCTGCCTATCATTTTATACTGAAAACACGAATCAAATCGCGTGTTTTATGTGAGGGTAGCCATAGTTTTGATCATTACACTATTCTCCTTTTTACATTATCGAACGTGCCCAAAGACATATGCAAGCATTGTGCTGTGTATCAGCTCCTGCACTGAGATTTAGCTATTTGGCGAGACCCGTAGAGAGGTGTTCCACTTATGCGGCATTCATCTTAGTTCTGGGGGAAATGTTCTAAGTTAGCAAGTCCGCGGTTCCAACAAGGTCAAGGAATGAAACAGATCAGGGAGTCAGTGAAAATAAAGAGGCCAGTGAAGTAGAGACAAAGCCAGAAAAAAAGACGAAGTATTTCAAAAAATGAAGAAAAAATGTATGAAACAAAGAGCTTTCACTGAGAAAATCCGCTGTAATTTAACACGTTCTTGTTTACCAGTCGATAGAAGAATCTGAATAACTGCTCATTATTTTATGAGTAGGCTACCTTTATCAAGGATGTTCCAACAGATCCGTCAAAATAAGACAAAGACCTGAAATCCTACCGCTAGGTTTAGAACATGTATCGTCATCATACTTCCAAGTTGGAAGAACTTTGACCGTTTAGTTTTTCAGGTGTACAGGGTTCCCATAATAATAAACTAACGGGAAGTTCTCCAAGCAATTCTCACAGTCGAGACGGTATGTGTTTAGTATGTGGAATAAGACGTATCCTGTTTCAAAGTGAGTCTGTTGCTCACATACTCATCCAATACCGTACCTTCGGTATCGGAAGCATATGGGGACCACATAATCACTTTAAAATCAGACAGGTCTTTTTCCACATACTCGACAAATACCCTTCGGATCTCTAAGAAAAAACAGACTGAAGAGACTGCTCACATACAGTATACATACTCCATGTAAAGCCCACATATCGTTCACATACCAGTCACATACTATTTCGTTTAGTCAAGGGAGACAATGGAAATATGGCAAAACTTGAGAAATTAAACCTAATAAAGAAACTCAAAAATGTTTTTAAAGTTTTCATCAGTAATTTATATTGACACCTCCAAACGAGTGCTTTAATCGAAACATTCAAAATGGTCGAAACGGCCACCCCGACACTTCTAACGCTCAATTAGTCGTTAAAAATTTCTCTACTTTTTCGAGATCTTGACACTTTGAGTTGAAGTCATTTATTTCCGACGTCTAAACAGCCGTTCCCTATTTTAACTCGCTGCCCAAGGGTTGGAAATGCAAACAATATTAACATGGTAATTAAAGCTCTCTAAACGGTTGTGTGTAGATGTGTATATTTGCACTATAAAAGGAGGCAAGATCGAATGTTTGAGAAGAAAGATCCCATGTAAGCCTCCTTTCTTTTTGGTTTTCCTGAATTCCTCTCGGCCAACGCTGCCTGGAGACACAGGAGCATGTCTAAGGTAATTACTTGGTAATTATGTAAATATGGAAGTTGGAGTTATTTTTGACCATCGTTTCAACATGTCGAGACTGTTTTTCAATGAAGGCGTATGCTAAAAGCTTGGCTCAAGAGGTCGGTGTTAATCTCTTTTTATTATTGGTAATCGGAAATTGAAAATCGTTTTACTTCGACAAGATTAATCAATTTTAAATGATTTAATGGCAAGTCTGTTTATTGAAAAATGCCTCAGATTTTCTTTACATATGATCCACATTTGTCAAATTCACTCGTGTTATCAGATTGAACAAAAACTAATTTTTTTTTTCGCAAAACGGACGCATTTTTAACCCACTACCGCCCAGTCATGCCATTCGGCAACAGAAAAAGTTATTTTAGACGATCTTTTTAGTTCAGTACTTACACAATCTAAAAAATATCACCCCTCTGGAAATCTGAAATTGGATTATTTAGGCATTTTTCAAAACTTAAAATTGCATATTTTAATCGGAAAAATTCTTTTAATTTCTCTTAAGCTGAATTTCACTCAAAAAATAATTTTAATGAAATAAAAATTAAAATTTAATAAAATAAAAAAAAAGAAAATAATTGTGATCGCTCTTACGGTTTAAACGATTTTCACGCAAATATTGCGTATGAGACGTACCAATAGTGATGTATAGCTGCGAAAACTAATATTCTATAACGCCTTTTATTGCGCACCATACTGCGCCATAACACAATTACGCTAATAAATACGTTCTTTAGGGTACTTCATTATTTGCGTAAAGCTTACGTGACCATACTCCGCAATCATTAGCTAATCTTTACGCACCATGTATTCTGATTCCTGAGTGATTTTTGTATTATTCAGAAATGAGCATTCCAAAATTTCAGCAACTTAAAAATCTAGTAGACCGCGGAATTTTTCATCTCTCATGGATATTTTTTTTTCGGTGTGGTTCAAAAACAAAAGTCGGAATTTGGCTTTAATACAAAAGAAAGGGTGGAAAACGCACATGAGCGCTGCAAGTCAAACAAGCCAAGGCATTTACGATGAAAAGTTGCAATATCGCTGGGGCAACGCCCCTCGTAGTCTTTGCTTAACGAAATACGCTAAAGGAACAATACGTGGGTTTGTGTTGTGGTCACTACGCCTCCTAACCCTAGGGCTTAGCAGCCGTTCTCCCTGCACCTGCCGTTATCTTTGCCATTCACTGTCCTTGGTAAATCCTCGAATTCGAACTCGAATTTACGTCTTCGAAGTGGATATTATTCGCAGGTTTTAGTCAGTGTACGATGGGTGCAATAATTCATCGCGTTTTTTTATGTTATTATTTTTGTTTACAAATCTGCGATCAGCCGGTAACTCAGAAAAACTTTTGGGTGTAGATTTTTCGATTGGTGTATGATTGATTTTTGGCAGACTAGACAAAACTACGGTACGGTGCCTTTTCTTTTTTTTTTCTTTTTTCATTTTTTTCTTCAAGAAAGTGGTTTTGTTATGAAAAGAATAGGTTGAATAATGCTCGCTTACTAGGTCCGATTCTCCTAAAGAAATAGCTTTCAATGGTGTTCAATTCAGGTGACGTTAGTTGATTTGATTTAGCTATGGGAAAGTTTTGAACACATAATTAATTAAGCATATTATAAATAATAAATTGGTGTTGTTGGCTTTGTTGGTCGAATTGAAGTAGATTAGGATGCATCAGGTAAGGTTCAGTTCGTTTAAGGCACCTAAAATAATCTCTCTTGAGTAGAACGCTCTACTAATCAACACAGCAGCAGTTGCTTGACAATGCCAGACAAGACAACGGCGAAAAAACGCTTAAAAAACAACATTTTACTCGGTCTTTATGCATAGTTAATTTTTTAAACAATTTCTTCTTTAAATATTAAGAGAAAACTCACACGATTTGTTTTTGGTTTTCAGATTTTGCCTTCAGCCTGGCAACGAACCATCTGCTCAAACTTCTTGCCAACATATTCTGCAGGTTAGCCCTCCCATCAATTATGTTATTGTAGTGTTAAGTAGAAATACCACGTGCAGTGCTTCAAAACCTCGAGTATGATCTCTAGTGTAGATATACATGATATTTTCTACACTTCTGAAGACTTATGCTGTGCTCCCAGTTAGGCAACTTTGTTAGCATTGACGTCATGTTGGCTGCCTAACCCATTTTTCCAGTATATGTAATATAATTCAATGAACTTTAATATTATTTTAATAAACCGTATGTTAATTGACATTTTCATAAGTCCATGTACGCTTTTTTGCGCGTTTCAGAAAATGTTTGGTGCATCAGCCAGTCTTATTTACTTAAGTCATTCGTGCCCGTACCTCATATCCGCTCAGTAAATGCTGTGCATTGTTACCAACCTTTCAACATATCCGCCATTTTGATTGTCTACCTGATTCCTTTTATCTTTCACAACAACTCAAAATATATGCACAACTACTGTAATTTCTTCTATTTTGAAGTAGATGTTAGTACCTCTCTAAGACAACGTTAATTTCTTTTTCCTATCCTTATTTTTCTTCTTATTGCTGGTCAACCCTTTTTTAGACGGACTACAAAGACTAATTTCGTGAATTGGGGTCCACCTAATTAAACGTCGATTAATTGCGTACAGGCTACGTAATTGAATTGTCGTGGAAAGAGCATTTTAGAACGAGTTTTGGGGAAGGTCTAGTCGTTGCATGCAATTAATCGGCTTGTGTTACTCAAAATTATTTTTTCGGTTGCTTTGTTGAGGGTTAGGCAATCTGTTTGGCGTTGGTGTACAAAGGGTTGCGTGACGTACAGGGGCACGAGTCGTATTTGGAACATTGACCCTTATTACCTCGTATTTGGTTATGATGGAAAGAACAGAGTCACGCCAAAAAAAAAGTTGCACATTTTCTTGGCGTTTTAGCCGTCAAATTAAACTGGGCGATTTGTGAAAAATGAGAGGGTAGTGTCACAACACCAAATTAGGTGGCTGTAAGCTATGAAGCACAAGCTATTACAAAGCACGTAAAATAAATTTCTCGCTAAACTATTACATGAATAACTCGTCCTAATTTTGGTCGTTTTGTGTCCTTGACCTTTTTTAAAATTGTTCTACGCAGAGGAAAGCAACTGGGTATGTGCGATCTAAACGTGGCCTTACACCAAAAAATAATGAGTGTTGAAGTATAATTTTAAAACATGTATTAAATTATGAAACTTTAACCTAAGCTCTGAGATACTGCGTTAGAACACTTTTTTTCTTCTTTTAAAAATGTCAATGAAATGAATCGATATCTGCTCATTTTAACCCACTACCGCCCAACGATGCCGTTTGGAGACAGAAAATAATATTTTAGTAGAGGATCTTTTTGGTTCAGTGTTGTCACAATTGAAAAAAATATTCCCCGTCTGGAAATACGAAATTTAATAATTTAGGCATTTTTTAAAGCTTAAAATTGCGCAATTGAATGGGAAAAATCCTTCGAATTTCTCTTTACTTTTTCATGACTCTAAATACTTTGGGCTGTTATGGGTTAAACCATAAAAACAATCTTTGATGTTAAAATTACGATTCTTATCTGTTTTTTTTCTAGTGAAAATAGATTATTAATTAAATAAAGAAGGAACAGTTTCTCGTTGTTACTTTTTAAGCCAAATCCATTGTTTCTCAAATTTTAAAATTTTATTTTTGTAGAACTCTAATTTAACTTATTATTGTACCGAAAACAAGTTTTCGAAATACCCACTGTTACTTTGAAAAAAGTAGGTTTGTTCAACCGCGGCTTACCGCAGTGGAAAATATTTTATCATTTTGATTTGGGCTAATCCTTTTATTTTGAGCCATCCGATTAACTTAACACCGCGACCAGAAATTTGGTTTTATCGGCGTTGTCTACCTAATCATAAGGACTACAAACTTCCCTCGTGTTAGTCCATTGAAGACAGGCTGGTGACAAAACGTCAAAATTTTGATGGACGTTGCGGAAGCAGCTGTTAATGAAGTTTGTCTAATTAGGATTGGCGGGCGGGCCGGCCGCCGTACGTGTTGGTAGCGCCCCCTGCCGCCCCCCTCCCCTCCCCCTCTCTCCGTCCCACAGCCCCAGGAAACGGCATAATCCGCGGCTAACACGATCGAATCTTCTCAAACGATATTCCGGCAACGCCACGCGGTGCAACCAACAGCCACAACATGTTAATTGCCGTGTTTCAAACTTTCACGTCAAACGTAGAAAACAAGTAGTTATTTATATTCCGGAAATACAACACTTTTTCTTTTTTGCACTTAAACCTTTAACTCTTCCGAAAGAGTGAGTTTTCCACCGCGCTAGTTTTTCGCATTGCACGCATATTGGAATACGAGAGATCCAATGCGAAAACGTTTTCTAATCTTTGGATAGAAGTCCAGTTCTTCTTGATGTAGAGTAATTATGTCTAATTGCTTTTATTATCATTATTTAGCCGATAGGGAAATGGTTGTAATTGTAAAAAAATCGATATCGAGATGAGGAATTTTCACGTTTTGAGATCGAAACAGGGGACGGAAAAGCTTGTTTCCGATTTGGCTAAAAAGTGCTCTCTCTGTGCTCTTTGCTCTGGAGTCTGAGCACAGCTCAAAGTAAAGCACCTATTTTGACTTGAGTCAAGCTAATTTGACTTGAATCGAAGGCTCTCATAATTTCTTGGCCTTGGCAGTAACTTAATCTAAACTGTTGTCGCAGTTTGTAATATCTCCTACATCACTTAGCGGTGCACAACCTACACTCCAACCATTTAACGTACACCGCAAAAATACTCTATATCCACTGCTACGAAGATCTATACAAAGATTTTATGTTGAAAGATTGTATTATCCGTTCGGCCGCAGTCAAAGAGACGGGATCTAAGTTATTATTGGGAAGAAATAGGTTTATTTGTACCAACGAAAGCACATCTATGGATTTTTTTCTGCATTTTTTTTGTATATTTTAATGCAGAGTTGAATTTAATAATGAAGGGAGGGAACAGTATTGATAAGAAAGCCGAGATTTCCGCACCTTTCGACGTTTCCCCTTAATTTTCTTTCCCCTCCGTGCGTTGCCTTTCTTTGTGTCGAGATTTTTGCGTTGAGAAGTGCCCTTTAATCAACTATACGCCATGGTTTACTTTGGAGAGCTCGCGAGGAGAAGCTCTTCAAATCTGGAGTCCCAGTGCAGACGTATCGAACCAATAGGGATATATTTGTGGTCGACCAACCCCATTCAGGTGAAATTTGCTTGTGTGCTGCCCTCTGCACGTTACTTTTCGCATTTTCTCTCTCTTGTTTTCTACAGGACGTCTAGGTTAGCGAACTGACTGTTGAGAAAGGTGCAGGCCACCTTACCCATCGTAGTCAAGTATTTTGTCGCTTACTCTTCGATTGTAGAGTATGCGAGAAGTAAGCGCCATCAGGCTTTGGGACAGTTATAGCGGACGCACTTTTAGCGGATAGGTAGAGTGAGGCAAGACACTTAACCGGATATGTTAATCTCACTAACGCGGTTTACTTCATCCTCGTGATGGAATGAAAGCTTAAGGGTTGATCGTACTGTTTGAAATTTGAACCTTTACAACTAACAGTGCAGAATTACTTTTAGGTATCTTTGATTTTAGCTTCTCTGACGATTTTGTTCGGGATACTATCACAAACGTATAAATAAACTCAAAGTTTTCGGGTGAATAGTCGATATAACGAGCACGCTCTATGCAAGAAAGACTATTAATGTTTAACGAGCAGTCTTCTTTGTTATTACAAGTGCCGGGCGCAAAGAGTATACCTATCGGAATATTTCAGTGAATGCTCAGTGCTTTGTGGTGAATATTGCTTGATTAATAGGCATGCACTTCACTTTTAATTTGACGAAAGTGAAAGTGTAAGCATTTGCGCTCAATGATTTCCTTTTAATTTAAAATATGCAAAAGTAGTGCTGTCGAGTGATGAGAAAAGCAAGTTGGGTAGCTGTCATAAGCGCCAAAAACCACAAGCGCCAACGCCGCACGCCCCAATCCGTAACCGCTAAACGAGAAAAGTCGCAAACGCCAAAGGTCTTAACCGCAATACTAACGGTATTGCGGTAAAGAGTATACCTAACCTAACCTAACTTAGCCTAACCTACTTTAACCTAACTTGACCTAACCTAACCTATACGAACTTTGGCGTTTGCGACTTTACTCGTTTGGTGGTTACGGACTAGCGCTTGCGGCGTTGGCGCTTGTGGTTTTTGGCGCTATCGAATGCCCCCCGTTGTAGTGTATTTACACGCAGAGAATTTTACGAACGTGTGATCTTAAATATCCTTAAGGATCATCGCCGGATAATAAGCATGGAGAGACCTTGACGAACTCGTAAAGTACCGCATTGTTCTTTGAATCAAGCACTGTCACGTGAAATAGCAGTTATTTTTAATGAATTAAAAGCAAATTCAGAGGTTTCCCATCAAAACCTTTTGTAGAGCGCTTCTTTGTGTTCATTGAAATAATGTGTAAGAATAATTAACTCCAGAATACTTAATGTAGGTCACTCTGACCTACACATTTTGTGCGCGCGCTTCTCCAATCCGCTTTAAAGCCTCTCTGCTTCTCAGGGTTGTGCTTTATAGTTGGTCAGCCTTTCCTTTTGTAATACATAGAAATTAATTTGGTAAAATTAAAAAGGGATTTGAGTATTCGTGCCAAATTCCGTATTTTAAACAATATTTCTTATTTGATATCAAAGGTTCAAGTCGAAGCACTGGTGGTCTCGTGATTGATACTTCTTCAAATAGCGGCTCTATTTTAATGGAACAGAGGTATTTTTGGAAGTACTTCGAGTAATAGAATGTGATAATTTTAAGTGAATGCGTTCGCTATATTGACTGTACAGTGGGCCACAAAAGTCACGACCCCTGCTTCCATAAGAAATACATAGAAGCAGGGGTCATTACTTTTGAGGCTCACTGTACACGGAAGAGAATGGTTTCGTTCCGGCAACAAAATTAGGGACAACAAGTAAATTTTTTGCTGCTGCAACCAAAAATTTTGCTGCAGCAACCAAACGTTTTGTTGATAGAACTAAACATTTTGTTGTAACAAAATATTTTTGCCATTCCTATTTTAACAAATGATTTTGTTGGTATAAGAAAACCTTTTCGACCGTGTAAAAGAACGGCTGATTGATGTCTGTGGCGTCGCCTAGCTGTTTCCAAGTACTACAGATATGTTATCACAAGCACCTTTGAATTTGAGGAAAAAAAGACATCAGAAATAAAACCACGATCTGTCTAGTATAACGCTCTCTTTTGGATTACCGGGTTAAACTTTAAGTCTCGCTTTTAAACGTTTTAATGGCGGACCTTTCATTTAGCACTCAAGACAAATGAGGCGACATCCGGTGCGGCACTGCCGAGAAATGGCGCGAAAATTCAAAAATTGTAAATTGAGCGTCGTTTGTAATGGTTTGGTTGGTATTGTGATCTGGGAAAATCAGAAAGAATCGAGTAATCGTGTGAATTGAAGGTCCGCCCTCTAAAACGGTCCTATTGTGATTCGTGCTTGAAATAACGAGAACGCCTTACAGAAAGTTGGAGTGACAAAAAAGAATTTTTTCGGTGCACATTTCCGTTTTCCGGAGATTTTCAATCATTTTCTCGCGGGAGAAATGAACTGTGCATTGCCGGAAGGAAAAGGAAACCATCATGACTTTTCCAATGGCTTTTCTTTTTGTTGTGTGGAAATAGTCAATTTTCTTGGCTGGAGACTATTTGTCTAAGACTACGACGTATTTGCCTTGCTTCGTGTTCTTTCAATATCATGCTCTCGACTCAAATCTTTACTCTACAACGGAAATGGCTACCGAATTTGTGCGCATTTTAAGTAAAATAATAACTCTTACGTAAACCGATATTGGGTCATTTACGCCCATTTTAAAAATATTAAACCCTCCAAGTCTTGTAAACCTTTCGCTTGAAACTTACCATAATCTAAGTACAAATTAGTTTTGATACGTGTGCGGCTTGGGAACTTCTTTATCATTGAGTTATTAGAAAAAATGCAAGACTTCTGGTTCCCAATATCGCGATCTTAAATCATCACAGAATTTAACT
>Ga0058701_10006080_pt1 | contig 10123 bp, 3 predicted proteins | sample AgamicOrMae_FD_97039 | JGI IMG/M metagenome (GOLD analysis project Ga0058701, IMG submission 97039) | Agave microbial communities from Guanajuato, Mexico - Or.Ma.e | ecosystem: Host-associated > Plants > Phyllosphere > Phylloplane/Leaf | place: Guanajuato, Mexico | collected 2012-06-04 | reverse complement strand
TCTGACCAGCAGCTCGCCCGTGCCGACCAGCAGCAGTGACCAGGAGGACCAGGAGGCCACTCTGGTGAACATCAGCCAGCTGGTTGACGACGAGTGCGCGCCAGACGAGGCGACGGAGAACGCGCTGAGTCAGGCCAACGACTTGCCTGCCGAGCTTCCAGCGGTTGCCGAGCAGCAGCAACAGTCTCCCGCTGGCCCGACGGAAGTCAGGCAGCAGTTGGAGACGAGCGAGCTCGTCTCCGAGACAGTAACCAGCCAAGAGGGCGCTCCTAAGCTCGCCCACGAGCCCCAACACGCCACAGAGGTCGCAAGCAAGTCTGAGCAGCAGCAACAGGTTGCTCAGGAGACCGGAAGTGGGCCGGAAGTGGCTGGAGATCTCGTTGAGGCTAAGGGCGAGGAGAAGCTAACAGAGAAGGAGCTGAAGAGGCGCGCGAAGGAGGAGGCGAAGCTGAGGAAGAAGGAGGAGAAGGAGGCGAAGAAGCGGGCCGAGATGGAGAAGAAGAGGCTCGCTGAAGAGGAGAAGAGGCGCAAGAAGGGCGAGTTGGCGGAGGCGAAGAGGTTGGAAAAGTTGGCGAAGAAGCAGGCGAAGGAGGCGGAAAAGGAGGCCAAGCGGAGGGTTAAGTTGGAGAAGAGGGCGAGCAAGACGACGACGACGGTTGAAGACGAGGGAGAGAAGAGGAGAGACGAGCCGCAGGAAGTGGCCGCAAGTGATGCATTGGAGGAGGAAAAGGAGCAGCCAGAGGGGAAGAAGAGCACGACGACCATCAAGACGACCAGCACGGTTTCCATCAGAAAGGGCAGTGATAGTGAGCGGCAAGCAGGAGGCATCGACCTTGAGAATGGAAACACACTAAACGCTCAAGAGGGGCCCTCTAAGGGTGCCTTGGACACCAAGACCGAGACAATTGTTACCACGAGCACCGGAAGTGAGGCGGGCGACCAGTTGCATGTTGACACGAGCAACATGACGCCGGTGAATGAGGAGACGGAGGTGGAGAAGATTGTGGAGGAGGAGGTGGGCGAGGATGGAACGGTGACGAAGAGGACCAAGGTGGTGGAGACTAAGTACGTGACTATGCGGCAGGAGGAGATTAGGATGGGCGAGCGGCGCGACATTCCGCTTGAGGAGTGGAACAAGATGCAGGCGGCCGAGCAGCAGCAGCAGCTTGACACTCTGCGAGGAGCCAGAAGTGGCTCCAGTTCGTCCACCGAGTCGATGGTGAAACAGATCAAAGTTCAGGTGGAGAGAAGCACTAAGGACAAGCAGCAGTTGTCAACTGTTGCCGCCGTTCAGCCACACTTTAGCTCAGCCAGACCAGTGGCCCCCTTTGAGCACAAAGAGTTGGACCAAATCTGCGCCACTCCGTCCTACTTTTCGCCCCTAGTCAGACCGGCCGAGTTGAAGGAGGATCTGTCGCCGAAACGGGAGCTGAAGTTGCGCTTCAAGCTTAACAAGAAGCTCATCAAGAGGGCCCACAGGTTGGCCAAGGGCGAGGCCAAGCGGGCGAGCAAGGAGCAAAAGAGGGCCCAGTCGGAGATTGCCGTTTGCGACGAGGCTGCCAAGGAGGCCTGCAAGGAGCTCAAGCGAGCGGTGAGGGAGAGCAAGCGGGCGAGCAAGGAGGCCGAAAAGATGCACAAAAAGATGGACAAGGTGGACAAAAAGTTGAGTAAGCGGGCGGAAAAGTTGGAGAAGCGCCAGAGGAAGCTGGACAAACGGGCAGCAAAGTTGGCCAAAAAGGCGGCCAAGAAGCAAGAGAAACAAGCTCAAAAGGAGGATAAGAAGAACAAAAAGCGCAGCACTTCGCCCTCGTCCGCCTCTTCCGGTTCCGGTTCGGGTTCCAAGCGGGCGAGCATAAGGCGCGAGGACATTGGCCAGCCGGTGCTAAGGTCCAGCTCGCGCATGTCCATCGGAGGCGCCGAGATAATTGTGCACCGGCCGGGCGAGGATTCTGCCTTGCCGCCCGGCCAGCAAGCGGAAGCAGTGGTTGCCGAGGGGCAGCCAGAGAGTGTCTCCAAGGGCGAGACTGGCGCCAAGTCGGGCAGCAAGCAGAGTCTTGAGGGGCCAGAGACTGAGGTGGAAGGCCAGAGGGAGGCCGAAAAGGAGGAGGACGACGAGTTGGTGATCGACGTGGTTGGAGATGACGAGCACTTGAACGAGGCCGAGCAAAGTGTCGAGTCTGGCCACGCTCAAGACAAGCCGCATTTGGTCTCGGTGGCTGTGGAACAGCGAGCCGAGTGAAAGGGCAGTCGCAGATGCAAGACAATGACAAGAAGAATTGCAAAGACAACAGCAACAAGAACAGCGAAACAAACTAGTAAAATTGTGCTTCCGTCTGGTCGAATTGATCTCTTTACAGCTATTTTTATTGTTAAAAACTCCAGTTTTTTGGATCCATTGATGGAAATTGTGCAAAGTTCAAATACAAGAAACAAGCAAAGAAAAAGCTCACCAAAAAAAACAACAAACAAACAAAAACTCATAAAAAAACACCCTCTGCCTCCTCGTTGTCTGTCTCTGTTGCCACCTTTCGTGACCATTTTTTCCACTCGAAAAAGCCGATAATTGACCGCAAAGATCTCGGTGTTCAACAAGACGAAAGCCTTTTCGGAGTGTCCAATCCATTTTGGTCAAACTGAGGATTGTTTCCTTCACCTGAGTTCTAGGTAATATCTGCTCGACTCTGAGATGTTGGTCTCTCGTTCTGCCGAACGAGAAAGTCTGATCAGGTGTTCTGTTCTATTGCAGACCAAAGAGGCAGACAGTCGCTCTTGTGCAAAGCTGTACACTATCTAGGAGACTATCATGACCATTAGTTGATTGTACATCAATTACACAGAAGACGTTTGGCGTCTGATCGAGCAAATTGAGCAAATTGAGCTAATTGAGCCAATTTTGCCAATTCAAGCACCACCTCAGGGTGATTGTCTCACCCCGAAAGTAACAACATTCAGTCAATGCATACAATCTTTCACCCATCCATTCACTCAATCTTCCTTCTCTCTCGGAAGCACTAAGCTCATAAGCTCAGATCCTTATCACAAGCACAATAAAAAAAGCAAACAAATCTGTTCCATTTCCTCTCGTTCACTGTTGTCACATGTTGCTTCAGACTGATTTTTCTCAAAAATTTCCGCCCAGTGGCGCCATCTACTTTCGCTCGCCAGACTCACTCTCGACATTATGGCTCAATGGCATCACAATCTCCGTGCATCAATTGACCTGTAGACACAGGCGTCTAGACACACTCAGTCTAACCAAAACAAAACTCAATCTCTCATTTGGCCAAATTTAAAATTTTAAAATTTCAAAACAAAAAACAAAAACAACCACTCCCAATCGACTTTCTGCCCGAAATTTGGGCCATGAAACCCAATGCTGAATTTCATGCTGCAACCCATTCCAAACAGGCCCAATCGGTGCCCAGCGAGCTGCCCATGAAGCTGTTCGGCTCGCTGACGGCCATCACCTTCAGTCCCATCGTGACGATTGAGCCTCGGCGGAGGAAGTTCCACTGTCCCATAAGGCTGAAGATTCCGCTTCCGGCAGGTTACCGTTCGGAGTTGGGCGAGAATCTGCGCCTCCTGTGCAGCATCAGTGGCGGTCAGAGCAAGGCCGTGTGGGAGGATGTGACGGGCAGCACTCCGTTGTCGATCACCAGCGACAAGTGTCTCCTGTTCACCACCACCGTTTCGGCCCGCTTCTGGCTGGTCCACTGCCAGAGGCAGCAGAGGTGCAAGGAGGCGGCCCGCTTTGCGCAGGAACTCTGGCGCCACCTCATCAGGGCGCCCTTCATGGCCCGGTTCGTGTTGTTTGCCAAGCGGCGCGACATAAACGAGGCCCAAGTGCGCGCCTTCTGCATGACCGACGACAAGGAGGAGCGCACCCTCGAGGTGCAGGAGCACTACACTTTGGTGGCAAAGTCGCGCGAGGTCGAGGTCCTGGAGGGCCAGTGGTTGTATCTGGAGTTTGGGGGCAACTTGTTGTTGGCCGGCGACCACGGCAGGCAACAGATGCTCAACTCGCGCACGCTCATCAACGAGCAGCTGGCCCTAAGCTTCCGGGCCTTCGAGGAGAACCGGCTGGCCTTTTTGGTGCGCCTGAAGGAGGTGGGCCAGGAGGCGAGTGGGCGCATCGCATTCATGGAGGACTCGCTCAAGTGGTTGGCCTCACTCAACTGGCAACAGCGCGCCCTCCTCAACCAGCGCAGAAGGAGAGCTGTGTGCACGCTTGGCGTCCAGCTGCCGCCCATGTGCGTCCATTACGACAACATTCTGGGCACCCCAAAGCGCAACTCCTACTATGCGGCCGCCAAAATAGGCGCCCTCTCGCTCACAGACATCGCCCAGCTGCTGGCCCAGCCGCCAAGCTCGCTGTCTGGCGGCCTTGGCGAGCAGCAAAGCGGTGCAGCCGAGCTCGACTCGTTGGCCGGAAGTCAGCTGAGCGAGCCAGAGGGCGCCCTTGGGGCGTCTTCCGGCTCGAGGCTGGCCCACACGAGCGCCAGAGACCAGGGCCGGCTGGCCGACTGGATGGAGCTGGCGCCGCGCATTGGAATTCCGCGCGACGAGGTTGAGTTCATCGCCGAACACTGCAGCCAGGAGGCGGCCACTTCCGGCGCAGTTTCTAGCCAGCAGCAGCATCAGGTGTCGGCCGGGCTGCTGCTGCTGATGCACTGGTTCCGGCTGGCCAACGGCGAGGACCGCGACCAGGACTTGGCGCGCGGCCTGCTGGCCATTGGCCGGGGGGACATTGTGCAGCGGCTGGAGTTCCAAGTGGAGCCCAAACGGATGAGCCGCTCAACCATGGAGCTGCTCAGGGAGATCGAGGCCATTCCCGTGCGCAGCTCGGAGAATTTGTACGCCGGCTCTGAGCTGTCGGCCGGACGCGCCTCGAGCACGCGCGCCAGCAGTCCCGCCCGGGGCGCCTCCCTGCGCCGCCTGGACCAGGAGGGCCAGCAGCTGGCGACCAGCGTCGGCCAACACCAGAGGGCGGGCTCCGCCAGTCTGGGCCAGCTGAACCAGCGCGCGCTCTCGGCCAACCGCGCCACTCTCAACGACGCAAACAGGCCAGGTAAGTAGTGCTGGAAACCTAGTGGAAGGCCACCCTTCAGCCCTTCTCTTTAGCTCATTCGCCCTTAGCTCATTCGCCCTCAGCTCTCAGACCTGAGCTCTCAAGCCGCAGCAAGCCCTCAGCGAGCAGCAAGCGAGCACCCAGCGAGCAGCAAGCGAGCAGCAAGCCCAAATGGCCCTTGGCAAATCGATGCTCGTCGGCGGGGAACATTAATTTCCCCTTCCGGTTGCCGGTGGCTGATTGCTGTTTGCTGCCCTTTGTAGGCTTCAATGTCCTGCGCGCACTGAGCAGGCCCACAGCGCGCCAACCTGCACTGAGCGGCGCCCCAAGCAGACCTTCCGGGCGCCCCCCGAGCTTAGGTGCGCCGCCAGAGGGGCCTCAGACGGGCCCAAATCGCGCCAAATCGGTTCATTAGAATGCTTCCGCTTGCCAGAGGGCCACTCGGGCGCCTCCTCGTTGGGCCGGCGCCACTTTGGGGCCCATTTCTCCGCCGATTTCCGGCCAACTTTCGCCCCAGCTCAGCTCGAACCGCGCGCCCACAGACGAGCCTTCTCTTCTCGCAGCCTCCAAATTGGGCCGCCCTCCAAATGGACCAGCCAGCCAGCGGCCACTCTTAGGCTTGGGCGCCCCTCGCAGACTGACCCTGGCACTTGGGGGCACCCCTTTGAACTCGGCGGGCCAGCAGCCACAAGGAGCGGCCCTCGCGCCTCGTTTGGCACCAAGATTTGGCCGGCGGACCCTTTTTCGCATGCGTCAGCCGAGCGCGACGGCAAAGGCGAGCGGCAAAGGCCAGAGGAGCGCTGGCCGCTCGCCAGTGGGCAGCTAGAGGCTAGAGGCTGCTCTTGGCGGGCGAGCGAAAGTTTGGCCCGGCTCCAGAGCGGGCGGAAGCGGGCCGACAAATAGACGTGGATGCTTCTTAGCGGCTCGACACTGCGGGCGACCAGTGCAGATTATTCCGGCGCATTGGGCGCGCGCGCGGAGACTTACCATTGCCGCGCTGCTGCACAGGCCGCCCATCTCGTGCAGCAGCAGCAGCAGTGCTTAGCTGCGGGCCGCTCTGCTTGCTGGGCGCAAGTAGCCAAACTGGCCGCTGCTGCTGCACACTGGCCGCCCGTTGGGATGAAATTTCACTTTTGTTATTATTATTTTTATTATTATTACGATTTCTATTATTGCCCCAGCTGCTTTTGGGGCCGTCGAGTGAGTGAGAGCCTGTTTGTAGAGGCTGGGAGTGCTCGCGGGTGAAAGGACGCAGTAAAGCACAGGCAAAAGCGCACAAAGAGCGCCCTTTCTCGTGGGGGCGGCCCACTTGCAGATGCTCTCGCGCGATAGGCGAGCGGAAATTGAGGCGCACACAGAGAGACAGACAGACAGAGTGAGCGGCGAGGATATCAGATGGCAAGATGGGCGCCAGATAGAGAGAAGGAGGAGGAGGAATTCGAGTGAAGCGAGCGCGAGCAGGAGAATGGGAGAAAAGAGTTGGGGGCCGATGAGTTGAGTGTGATAAAGTTGGTGTGTTTTGCGTTGACATGCTTTGGATGTAAAGCGAGCGAGTGGGAGCAGGCAAAAAAGGGGACCGAAAAGGGAGAAACCACAGCGAGCAGGAAACGCCAGAGGGCAGCCGCGGGCGCCCACTCGAGAGGAGAGGTTGACAAGTTGGCGCTCTGCTGCCATTGGCTTGCGGGTCTCGCGCTGGTCCAACTCGCTCGGCTGCTTGCTTGCTTGCTTGCTGCTTGTTGGCCACCAGCCACAACAAAGGTTCGCCGCCCGCTTTTGCTTTTGCTTCAACAAAAGCAAAAGCAGAAGCAAGAGCGGACAACTGTGTCTCGGGAGCACCAGCCAGAGACAGTCGTCGAGAGCGGGTTGCACTTTGGGCATAAAGTTGCCTGATTTTGGGCCCCCATTTGGGGCTTGTCTGCGTGACAAGGCGGCCAGCCAGCGAGGCTGCTTGTTGGGCGCCGGGCGAGCGCCAAAAGCAAACGGAACTGAAGCGAGTCGAATGGAGCGGAATTGAGCGAAACTGAAGCGAACGGGAAGCAAAATAGGGGCAGGAATAAGAGCTCGCTCGCAATCGCATGTTGGATCTGCGGCCGTGAAGAGTGGCCGAGGGAGAAAGAGAGAGAGAGAGAGACAGTCTAGGGACGAGACGACTGCAACAGCGGCGGTGGCGGCTGCAACAGACTAGCGCCGGCCACACAGACTGAGTGCAGCCAGCAGAGTGGGGGCGATGTTTTGCACAGTTGTGAACAGTTGTGAGCACAATTCAGCGTCACACACACACACGCAGGTGGTGGTCGTTGGCGAGCTTGTTGTTGTTGGGTGAACAAGTGAGCAAGAGTGAAGAGAAGTGGGCAAAAGTGAGCAAGTGTGCTCACAACTCGAGTTGGAGCTTAGGAGAGTTGGAGGAATAACAGCGAGGAATGTCAATGAGCCGCCAGCCGGCGCGAACAATCGACCACTCGATTGTTATCGGACAAAATTGAACGCCCCAATTTGGTGCGCCTTTTGCCCATGCGGCTCGCCCAAAGTGCCACTCGAATGGAACCTTCGAACGAGTCTCAAACAAATGTCATACTTTTGCATCTATCGAAACTGTCCGCGTTGAATACTCGTCTGGCTTAGGAATAACAAACAGTCTGCCTTCGGGGGAGAATAAGTTTCAAAAGGAGAGAACACTTTTCCTCTTCTCTCTGGCCCAGACAAACCTGGCAAGCTTGAACTAACAGGAAAACCAACAGACACACACAAGCAAGACCTTAGCTGAACAGTCGCGCTGCTGGTCCAACAGTTCGCCAGCAGATAGAGCTGAGGGCAATCGTGAAAAGAGTTGTCGCCATTAGTCAGAATTAGCAGACAGTAGTTAGCATAATAATTAGCATAAACGGCTGAACGGCTTCAGGCCCACCGAGCGCAAATCGGCGGCCTTTCATTGGGCTAGCTTGAGGCACGTCCACTTTTTGTGTCCCTTTTCAGCGCCTTAGCTTAGGAGTAGCATAGAGTTAGAGTTAGACTGAACAGGCAGAGCTTAGCTTAGCTTAGATCGAACGAGCACCATTTGCACGCCCAGAACCACACTAACACAGTCACACCACAATTTGGGCCCAATTTGGCGCCAAAGTTCCGGAAATAAAATTCACCCAAGTTTCCTCCAGCGACCAAGAGACAGATTCGAGCTCGGGCCAAGTTGGCCCAGCACTGAAACAGCAGACCTCCTCTCAAGCAGACACAGTGATGGACAAGAACCACGAAGAGCAGATTAGACAGTCTGTGGTGGTGGGCCACCAGGCGCCAGTTAGAGTGGCCCAGAAGGAGGTGGAATCGGTCGACTTGGAGCAACGGGCAACTCTGAGCACTCTGGCGGACAATCTGACGGAGGATTGTCTCAATGAGGCGCTGGATTCACTGGGCGAACCATCAGACAGTTTGGCCGAGGGGAACACTCGTTGTTTGCAGCTTTCGGCTGGCGGCGAGTGAGCGAAATTTGGTGACAAAGTTAGGTGCCAATTTTAGTGAAATTTGCCCACTTTATGCCCACTTTCTCGGCTCACAAGATTCCTGGTCAACTGCAAACTGGAACTGGCGCCCACTTGCTTTGGTTTGGCCAAGAAAAGAGTGAAAATTTGGGCCAGAAAAACAAGAGGCGCCAACGAAGAGCCGCATGTCAATTCTCCTTGTTGTGCTAATTATGCCGGCCAAGCTTGGCAAGAGACGCATTAAAGAGTTGAGCTAATCGTCGTTAGCCACATTCGTTAGTTGCTTCCTTGAAGCCAGACGAGGAGGACAAATGGGCAAGAGATCGGCCAGAAGGGGCCAAAAGGGGGCGCCTAAGCTCCTCGCGGCTAGCTTGTATTATGCAGCAATTGCAGTTTGGCCAATCCTCTGGAAGAGTTGACGGCCACTTCCAGTTGTGGCCACTTGTTCTGGACACATGTGAGTGCGCCTCTGTGATCTAATGGACCAATTTGGCTATTTAGTCTGACCTCAGTCGCCATTAGATCTGAGCGAGCGGAAAAGTCAGACCGATTTCTGATTGCGGCCAGCCAATTCGTCCAATCTATCTGGACCCAAGACTATCTTAGGTCATTAATTTCGTATCGCCGTGGGCAAATGTTGACACTCTCTCATTGAATGCGGGGCCAACTGAGCGCAACATCTTATCTCGATTTTGGAGATCTTATCCCGAACTTCTTGCTGAGGCCGCGAGATGAACTTAGGCCGCCTTCAGCTCGAGCGGATTGACCAAAAAATAGCTGAGGGCCAAAAAAGGGCCAATCTTTCCCATTATTCTCCACCCGCAACTAATCGCAACTGTCAACACAATTCCATCTCTCAAACCCCATTCAATTGTCCAGATTGGAACCGAAACGAAGAGCAGTTCGAGCGTATTGACCATTCGGAATTGGCCTTGAGTCCAGCTGGAGACTCGGCCATTTCTTCAACCAGCAAGCGCCAACGAAGGAGAAGAGGTAAGTGCAGATGAACAAATGAAATGTCAATTCATTTTGGCCAAAACAGAGAACTAAACTCCTTCTCAAAAAGACGGAACCCAAGAGAAAATCAGTTCAGTTAAACAATCACTCCCCCTCCTCCCAGAACAACCACTTTTGCCACAAACTTTGCATGAATGCCATAGATTTTCGTTTTCTAATTTGATTATCTCCTTATTTTACACCCCATTCCTCCAGGTTGATTGCCAAATACTATGAGTGAAGGCGTCAGAACAGGTCGATGGCGCCCCATAACTAAAGTGCCACATTGAATGTACAGAGAGTAGTCTGATCAAACGACGACTGACTTCAGAATGATTGGACTCGAAAATGATCGACCCATTCGAGCCGCCGATGCAATATTTGCAATATTTAGCCGCCATTTCGATGGAACATTTCCTATTGAATTATCGATTTGTAAGCAACAAGAAGGAGGCCTGAGAGTTGGGCGAAATTGTCTCATGAACTCTTGGCGGTGAAATAAAGGAAACACGAATATGAGCAATATGTTCAAGAAAAAGAGCAAAGAAAAAACAGATCACGATTCATCAATCTCACGAAACAATTG
>Ga0058701_10006079_pt1 | contig 10123 bp, 5 predicted proteins | sample AgamicOrMae_FD_97039 | JGI IMG/M metagenome (GOLD analysis project Ga0058701, IMG submission 97039) | Agave microbial communities from Guanajuato, Mexico - Or.Ma.e | ecosystem: Host-associated > Plants > Phyllosphere > Phylloplane/Leaf | place: Guanajuato, Mexico | collected 2012-06-04 | reverse complement strand
CTCTTTAATAATTACGCTCTTTCTTTTTTTATATATCATGTCTAAAGCAAGAATGGGACGACATAAAACAGAGTGTCGATTTTACTGGCATTTGGGGAATGCATATCAGATATAATAGGTACAGTACATGTATGTTCGATATAGGATTTCGACTGCACGACAGTGGGGAGACCAAACAGGTATCTTGTCACCCAAAGGGATCTCCTTATTAGTCACGATAGAGGCTTTTCTTTACTCAGTACCTCAATTTCCCACAAATATATAGCTGCATTCCGTAGTGCAACCACAATAAACTTCTGCTCGGTTCGAATGAATAAGATCTCGTTGGTTTAGTTGCACCCAGACAAGTTAGAGTGCCTGCGGCAGACGTCGAACTGGGAACACCTTGGGAAAGTGACGGAAGTCCCCATCTTCCCCTCCCCTCTTCTTCTTCCCCTCTTCTCCTTTCCCCCTCCCCTCTTCTTCGCCCCAAAAACACGCTGGCAGGTCGGCGCAGGGAATTACTTGGTTTCGTACAGGGGGCGTGATTGCGTTCCCCCTCCCCCTCCAATGGAGAGGTAATTACAGCCCAACATACAGGCGTGCACAGTTTCTGAAACGATGCCTTCCTCTTAACTGCAAACTGTGTCTTGTTTACAAGTATTGCATGAGTCTTCATTATCAGCTAACTTTTCGACCAGGAATTATTGTTATTATCAAACACGTTTCTGGGGCAGACTTGCGAGGTGCCTTTGTAAGGAAACAGAAGAGCCAAAATTGTAAGACAAGGCTGCTCCTCAATAATTTCGATTTAAAAGTAGAAGGAATTCACTGGTGGGAATGATCTTCAAAATTACAAAATCTGGAGCACCATGATACATATACGAAAAAGACACATACTGGATTTTTTTTATTAAACACATACAGTATACGCAGAAGGGGGTATATTTTTAAAATATTTTTTTTCTAACTTAACTTAAACTGACCTAAACTAACCTTACCTAACCATTTATTTTATTATTGCATTATGAATCTTTTCCCGTAAATGTCTTTCATTTTCATTTAGGAAAAAATATGTTTTTGGTATATATCTTTTTGTGTACCACGTCGTTACTTGGGTCGACAAGTTTTTTTTTATGTCTGAAGAAGTTCTACAATACAGAGATTTACAGCTTGTGAGATTCTAAACAACATTGCCTATAATTATTGAGATATTGCCTAAACCTTGGCCTTAGGTGGATCTGTTAAACGTGATTACTTATGGTTGAATTTTCGAATTTCAGTCGTTGATAGACACACTCACCATAACACACTGCAGAGATTTTCCATGCAGAGAAAGCTAAGCTGAGCGCGGGGTAATTGGAAAAATTCATAGGTACATGACAAGAGCTTTCTGGGGGGCCGTAAACGGTTGGGAGCGGGGGGAGGGGGAGGGGGTTTCAGCCTTGCAGGATTGCTTCCATTTACGTGGAGAGAATATAAAAACATGTGCAGAGAAGAGGTTCATGGAGCCAAATACCTTGTATCCACAATTCATTCTCTGGAAGATCGGGGAGAGATCCTTATCTCTTCCGCTGCGGCCGCTGCACGGGAGAGCACAGCAGCCTCGATGCACACAATTCTTTCTTCCGACTGATTGGCCGCAAACTTATATTTATTCTACTGGGTGTTGTGTTTCCGGGCTACGAGGATACTTTCGGTTCGAGAAACAGGCCGCAAATGCTGAAAAACATGGGTTTTGTTTCGATCCTTCCAAAGAAAAGCTAAAAACCATTTTTTTTTTTGTTTGAATTACGCTGGTAGATTGTGATGTTACCTCTCAGGGAGGTTAACCCACCACCGCCCAGCGGTGCCGTTCGGCAATAGAAACAAATATTTTAGAGAATCTTTTCAGTTCAGTATTGTAATAATTTAAAAATTATCGCCCCTTTGGAAACCTGCAATTAATTATTTAGGCATTTTCTAAAGCTTAAAGTTGCGTATTTTAATAGAAAAAAAATCCTTTCAATTTCTCTTAAGCCGAATTTCACTCCAAATACTTTATTGAGGTATGGGTTAGGTTACAACTTGGGTTAAAACCGCTGCGTTGTAATTAAACCCATTCCGTTAAAAGTGATGTTCAGATAACGTTGTGCAATGTTAAGCTAGCTCACTGTAGGTTGAATGGACCTGTAAGCGCTGGAACGAAAGCTTGGCTTGATGGAAAAGCCGTTGTCTGCACGCTGCTAAGAGATAAATACAAACATTCCTGCCTGTCAAAACTAACGTATGCACATGTTCTCCGAGACAGTTTCTTGCAGTCATATGCTCCAAATTCCGTCTTTTATATTGTTGGGAACGCAAAAGGCTGAAACTTTTCCTCGGTGCGGTGTTGCGCCGGGTGTCCGCTTACATATGGAAAGAAAAGTGCCTCAGAGGGGACAGGTCTTAAAATGAACAATCATGGCCTCCCTTGGGACAGCTACATGGGCTCCCTACTCTTCCTCATGGGTACAAGGTTGCTTCGCTCCAAAAGGAGCCTATTAAAATCCTCATAAAACAGGAAACTTTCTTCTAATAATGGGCCAAAAATACATCGTTTTTTTATTTTTTTTATTTTATTTTGAGCTCGAAAGTTTGCAATGAACTTAGTCTTTTTTTTCTGGCTCACGGAGAAAATGACTTTGTTGCCTGAACAAAACGTTTTCTTAACATAGCCTCAGCAAACCAAAATTGGTTCTCTTATTCGAGGGTGATATTACACATTTTCATAAAATAACCCCAGTTTGAAGGAAGTAAAGCCTTTGTGTGGGGTTAACTTTACCTAAAGACATGTTCTATTTACCCGCCACCCTGCTTGTAAAATAATGACAACCTGGGGGTTAAAACCACTGCGTCGTAATTTAACACAGTTTGCTTTAATAGTTCAACCCTATTTCTACATTAGTGATCAGTGAGGTAGTCGAAACACTTGACCGCCTGTTGCCCACACGGCCTTGTAGAGATCATCACTGCAGAATGTCGTTTCCTCTTTTACGAGGTGGTTTAGGGAGGCGAAAGGCGGATGTTGCGAGTCCCCAAGGGACATGATCACGGTCCGGGACTGAGCTGGGGAACGTCTCTGATGGGCGAGTAGAGAGTCATGATTTCGGTACCCATCAACGACGTGCCCATCCATCAGTGGGACCTAACGTCATCGGACCGCAAAATAGCGTACGAAACACGATACTTTGCCCAAGTGGACGGCCCCGTCGTCACAGCCCCGAGGAAACCTCCCTCAACGTAGGCCGTGCAAGGCGCAGGAATGGTTTTAGATGTTGTGCCACAAATAAGCTACAACAGTGCCAATTTAGCTTGCCAACGTCCAGTACCTGAGGGCAGAAAGCGCGGTGTGTACCGGGGGGGGGGAAGCTAAAGCCGGGAGGGGGTAGTTATTGAGAAAGGGCTAATTGGAAGGAAAGGGCAAGACGGGGATTAAGGTATGGGCTTGCCGGGAGGGTTGGGGTTGACAGAACGTGTTGATAACGGTAGCTAGGAGCACTTGTAGGGGCACGCTTGTGAAAGATGTCTGGAAACATCTAGTTTGCGAGTCATACAGGCTTGCTTAGGACTTGAGAACTGCCTCTTAGCTAAGGCCATGCGAAAGCTCTTGAATGATGTTGAACGCCCTTTCCTATTATTGTTTGGCGAGAGCCTGTGCTGGAGGGCGAAAAGCCTAATTGATTGGAGTGAACCAATAATGGAAACTGGCGTTAATGAGCGAGTGTAGCCAATTAAGCTCTTTGCCAAGAACCCATGTAATGACACTCGTAAAAGTACCTTGGTCTTGCATGATCCTTTGCTGTTGAAAGAGCCTGAGTAAGTAGCCTAGGTTTTTGGGTACCTAAAAAATATTGGAGGTTACAGGTTTTTCCTCTTTTGTTTAACCATGAGAAGAAGGCATACTTCTCAAGGTATAACTTTTCGTGATTATCTAGACAGGAACTAAGTTGAAGCGAAGCAGAGGACCCTAACGTAACACTTCGTCGTTAACTTTTTATCGTGGCAAACCATTACAGGATTTACTGATGTTTACCAAAGATACAGAGGGCTAGAATCGACTCAGGAGTTAAAACCAGTAAGCATATAATCTTAAAAGGTATCTGCATATATGCCTTCTTGATATTTTGAAGATTCTTTTTATTATGTGCACAAAATCGTATCACTGATTTTATCCTTTTTTTAGCAATATTATTTTTCAAAAAAGGACGCAAAAGTTAGGCAACCCGAGCGCGCCAACGGTATTGCACGACTAGTTGCCTACCTTCCGCAAGTTCCCGTTTTTTGTGTACAAGAGAAAATTTAACAACGGTTTTACAGATTATGTCGAGATAACATTTTACCTTTAAATGATTTTTTAAAAAGATAGTCCAAGAAAAGTTTGCGCGCGAAGAGCATAAAAAAGTATAAAAAAAGGTCTTCTTTGTTTTCTCTTTTTTTCAGTCGGTAAAAATCAGCAGTGTTTGACGTTTGTACGTCGCTGTTGTTTATTCAACATTGCGAAGGCACCAATACGGCATTCTCCCCGGACAACCTTTATGAGAAACACAAGCACCGAAGAATACAGAAAAACTTTCCGATTTCCAATCCCTGGAGCTAAACCTCTCAGCCGGCGCGTCACAACCGCACGCAATCCATTTCTTCCTAACAGTCCACTCTCTCGGCATAACCAAACGAGAGACGCCGTAATTTAAAAGGTTCCCGCCAAGGAAAAAAAAAGCCAGAGATAAAGTATCCGGTCCGACAGATGATAAAGAAAGAGCATCGGAAAACCGACCAATGAGAAAGCCACCACACAGCGCCATGTGAAATATCCTTTATCTAATGAAACGCGGGCCTCAGACTAAGAATAACATGAAAGGAGTAACAGTGCAACATATACAAGGCAGCGCTTTGAAACGGTGAGCAACGAGAGGGCTGTGAGCTGGTTCGCCTTCCCGCCCTTAATGATTCACAGAGAACATACAAAAGCAAAGAAGCGGTCAAAATCTCGGCTATACAGCGAGCCTTACGGTCACTGCTCACACGATCAAAATATACTGCTTCTCTTGTGTCAACGTCACGGAATATGGAGCGCGGGTGCCCTAGCATAACAGGTAGCTGCCCACCGGCGGGAAAAGAAATCGATAGAGCATCTCTCATGCTGTTAAAAAAAGAAGGCCCTTTTTTTAGCGACGTCATACCTGTTTTCGGTATGTACTTCTAACACTTATTCACATCAGCTCGTTTTAGGTCGATTAACGAAAAAAAATATAAAAAAAATTGGTGACGTTTATTATTTTAGTCCCGATCTCCCGTCGCGCAGAGCGCACAAGAACAGGGTGCATAACTAAATTTAACCTAGGTTAACCTGGCCTAACGATCGTTAATCCTCATGCCATTTATTTCCATTTATTTCTGGAAAGTGACAAGTGACTATTCACACGTTGCCCCATTTAATTAAGGTTGATTTCCGATCGTTCAAATCACATCCCATTCAAAAAGCATTAGGTTGGTTCCCATGCGTTCGAGTCTCCCCCTGTTTTAACATAGGCGTGCGAATAGAACTAACTTTATTTCTAATTGAGTAGTCCCGCCGAAATGTGACATAAGGCGACCATTGAGTTGAGCGATAGTGACGCGAGGCACAAGACAAGTAACCTAACCCAACCTAACCTCGGTAAACCTAACCTAGGTTAACCTATCTTATTGATTGTATATCGCTTATCATAGCATAATTTAATGGAAGGTTGAATCACGGTTGAACACAAAAAAGTAGAGAATTCCATCTTTGATATTCAAAGCATCAGTAATACAGCCATCAGTCACTAAAGAAACTATTTGAGTCGCCATTTTACCCGCAACAACGCGACTTTTAAACTGTTCGAAAACGATAAAACCTGAAATTGCGGTATCGTGTAATGCCGTATCAACCCTGGATCGAGAATCCATACCAAGTCAATGCATGGATATCCATAGAAATCCAAGAATATCCAAATGGGTATCCATAAAAGCATGGATGATTGAAGACTGACCTCCATAAAACATGGATATCTATTTATGGATATTTATTGTTTACGGATATCCATTGCGGAATGTCCTTGCATGGAAACCCGTGCTTGGATATCAATGTGGATGTCCACGTTTGTATGGATAATAGAAGACTAACATCCAAAAATCATGGATATCCATGTTGATATCCGTGGATTTTTGGAAATCCATGCATGGATTTGCTATTGATTCTCGGACCAGGGAATAAATAGCTCTCACTGAGCCATATTATTTAATAAAGAGGTTTATCACGAAAACGAACCGTCACACCAGTTTTACTATCCAACAAAAATCAGGATTCATTTTGAACGGCGTACGCACCGTATTCCATAACCTTAGTGGCTGTCCACCTGCAGGGAAACCAATCGATTCTGTGCGCACCCCTAAAAAGCGACCGGTCAAAAAATAAGCGGCAACATTCGTTCATAAGAGGGTGCATTCCCGTATTACGTTTAAGGGCAGCTGCCGATAAAAGGAGGGGGGAGGAGGGGCTACTTACCGAGCCACTTGTGACCCTTGGGCTGGATGCCCGTCCTGGAACACCACCAAGACTGAGACATTAAACCGCCAAGTTTTCCCATAAATTTGCGCGACAGGCTTAGGGCTGCCTGTTTACATGCAAACGCTTCAGCATAGGGTATGTATAGCGGGCGGAAAATTCTTTCATACCTGCATGACCGCGGGCCCTAGGGGACGTGAACGTCAATTCAAGATTGTGGAAGCAAAGTGTTGTTAGCTTTAGGATTAGGTTAAGGGAAATTTCTTCCCGGTGGGGAAAAATAGGTCTTTATCTGCAAAGCGGGTTGTTTTATAGCTATGGACTTGCTTTATAGGAAATTAACCCATAACAGCCCTAAGTATTTGGAGTGAAATTTAGCTGAAGAGAAGTTGGAAGGATTTTTTCCATTAAAATAAAAAATTTTAAGCTTTTGGAAAATGCCTAAATTGTTAGATTTCAGGTTTCCAGAGGAGTGATATTTTTTAAAGTGTGACTATACTGAACTGAAAAGATCCTCTAAAATAAATTTTCCTGTTGCCGAACAGCATCGCTGGGCGGTAGTGGGTTATAAAGGAACGAACTTTGCGTTGGAGAGATTTACACTAAATAGACCTAGCCGGACACTATTTACTTTTTCTAGAAATAAAACTGCCAAAACTTTTTAAAAAGAGGATTAAAAACTTCCCCCAGTTCTTTTTAGGTATCAAGGTAGAGGGAAGATCGTATTCTGAATATGTTTTAGGTTGGTTCTATTTGCACGCCTATATTAATACACGGGAGACTTGAACGCATAGAAACCAATCTAATACATTTTAAATGGGGCAGCGTGAGAATAGTCACTTCGTATTTTTTAAGATATCCCTGTGATCTCTATGAATAACCACATCAACAGAGAACTGAACGAGACATTCACATCGATATGGTTATTGATAGGTTTATCATCAAAAATGACCCAAATTACGATCTCCTCCTGTTTCACATTCGTACCCAAAACAAAATGAGGGAATACCTAAAACAGGGTTCGGTTTGTGAGCTCTTCTAGTCCTGCACGTGTTTTAGGTACGAGAATAGGAAAGGAGTAACTAGTATTTTGTTCCCAAGGTAATTACAACGCTACTAGGAATGAGAACTTAATATACGAGTGCACTTTTCAGTGGAATCATTAGCGCTTATTACTAATCCTGTAAATGCAGAATCACGAAGTAAATTCAATCCTACAGCAGCAACATATGATCATATTTCTTAAGAGCTGGCTGATAATTGCGTTTCAGAGTGCGTTCAATTGGTATCTACTAACTTGCTCTACTACTTGTTTTGTAGATCTGGATAGACTAGTAATACTCTCTAAACTTTTCCTTTAGATTACCCCAGGAAAAAAAAACTTAAAATATAGGAGCTAGAAAAAGTGATTCTGATTTGGTCAAAGTAGAACATAGATCGAATCGGTGTTACATGCGCCAAAGGTATGAAAACCAACGAAGATCTACTTATAAAAAAAAGGTCGTGGGACTTATTCACACGCCACGGGCCACCATGGTCTTTGAATGTTTCATGATAGATGGCTGACCATTAAGCTAAACATTCATAAGACCATCGATAGAGCGGCAATCTTTCAAGCAGAAATATTTGTCTCGACAGCTAAGGGAAGTTTTATCGATTTTCCATTAACGTAATTTAATATAAAATACTGCCTTCGATTTAACTATACGAACACTGAACTAAAAATCGATTATCCTATATCGACTGTTTTTACGCTAAATTCTAATACTTCACAAAATCTCAAACGATAATTGTCATATTTTTGTGGTCCAGATATTCTAACTAAACAACTGCTGCGTCATGAAAATTCAAGCTAGACAATCTTCCAGGTTTAAAAGGGTATGAAATTTAAACTCCAAACTATCGTGATGCATTTGTAGTTAACACTAAAAGTTTTGTAACCCCTATACCCGCAAACCTCCATGAGAAATGTGACAAAAACTCAACAGTAACAAATTAAATCTACGGGGTTTTTCATGTCTGGAAAGTGTACAATATTACCAAATCCCGACGCATCCTTGCAATTCAAGAAAGCTAATATTGCAGCTGTCACCGAACTCTGAGCTTTTATCATCCACAATGGTATAACTGATCTTATTCACTCAATTTTTATAATAAGAAAGATAAAGAGAAAAAATATCAATTATTGAATTAGAGGAGTCATGAGTTTAAATTATTTTAAAATAAAATTTAAGCTCAGATACAATAACGTGAAAGTACAATATACCATGGATTCTTTGAGCCTTAGTAGCACTGACACCGCTCTGTCGACTCCAGTGCAATGATTGTACTTTACAGCGCAATAGAGTGGGCGACATGTACCTTTGATAGCTCATTTCATTGTTGCACCTGACATTTGCGTCACAGGACTTGAAAAGAAAATAGGTCAATGTAACTTAGCTAGAGTGCTCGGTTTCGGCCCATAAAAAGAACTCGCAAGACATGCCTGCAAGGTAACATGAAACTTACACTTGCATAGAAGCAGAAACTCTCTTCAAGAACCTTACTATTGGCCGAGTTTGAAATATTCCCATATACGTTGGCAATGGGGAATCTATCGGTTTTGACATGGGGAGGTGTAATATGCAAAGAATATCTATACAAAACCGTGGTCATTTAGGAAGTTGAGATGAAGCTGCATAGCAGGAATATGAAGGTTATAGCAGTTTTGAAAGGCGAGAAAATAATGTAAATATTCCTTTTTTTGTCATCTTGATGTGATGTCAATTTCAATTTCATTTCCTAATTTCAATTCGATACCCTGGGTGCGAACCGGTAACAATACTTAATATTTTACCACAACGGGCTGTTGAATAATATCGTTAACAAAAAACAGCTCTTCGTGCTAGCGGGAGGCGTCGACTGCCATGTCACCGTTGCATCCCACCAATCAGCGTTATTGCTGGTTTCATGCATACCACAAATCATTGCACACCGCGGGAATAAGATGTCGCCGCTCTCCTTGCGAGGCTCTACACTTCGCGCCCTTGTTGTCCAAATAGTTATTTTCCGGCTGACTGGCGTTTTGAGAGGTGTTGGTTGAAGAGCAGACTGTTATCCGCTTTCGATTCACCTCAACAGAGGAAACGCTCGCAGCATAAAAGTCCGACCAGCGACTGTGTTGCAATAACAATAGTCTAGCAATGGGGTCTCGAAGTGGATAGGTTAAGTGAGGTTTAGTTTGGTGAATTCATTATGGGACAGATAAGCTTAAAATGAATTATAATTAAGTATGTACTGGTAAAAAGGATAAAAGGGTTGAAAAAGGTGGAAGAGATAAATATGGAACAAGATATTAGTTAACGCTAGGAAAAGTTTATTACTTCTTAACGTTTTAAAGTACGCAAAGTGGGGGCATTCGATAGCGCCAAAAACCACAAGCGCCAACGCCGCAAGCGCCAGTCCGTAACCGCCAAACGAGAAAAGTCGCAAATGCCAAAGGTCGTATAGGTTAGGTCAAGTTAGGTTAGGTTAGGCTAAGTTAGGTTAAGTTAGGTTAGGTAAGGTTAGTATTGCGGTTAAGACCTTTGGCGTTTGCGACTTTTCTCATTTGCCGGT
>Ga0058701_10006078_pt1 | contig 10123 bp, 5 predicted proteins | sample AgamicOrMae_FD_97039 | JGI IMG/M metagenome (GOLD analysis project Ga0058701, IMG submission 97039) | Agave microbial communities from Guanajuato, Mexico - Or.Ma.e | ecosystem: Host-associated > Plants > Phyllosphere > Phylloplane/Leaf | place: Guanajuato, Mexico | collected 2012-06-04 | reverse complement strand
TAGTAGTCTAGCGATAGGCGTTGTTTTCTAGCATTTGGGAAAATTTCTTGGGCTAAATAAAATATTCCTTCAAGAAGCGACCTTCTTATTGTTAGACCAAGATTCCGAAAAATCTTAGCCGAAGATAAGTATTTTTAGACTTCTTTTAAGTTTAAGACAATGTCTTTTCCTGGAATTTTTAAAAAAATGTATTTCGGCGCAAGAAGAAGGTGCTTCTGTAGTTTTTTTTTCGAGAAAAAATATTTTCTAATTTTCGTGTTCCGTTAAAGCTCGTCACAGATTGGGTTTCACTTAAACTCACTTTCAATCGATTATAAGCAGGATTCGACTATGACGAACAAATTTCTTCGGTCTGTCAAAGCTCGTTATAAACGGTTCTGTGACTTCATCTACAGCAAACGCTGTCGGTGAACTTCAATGGACCTGTCTTTATCAGCCGGAACTAATCGTTTGGGGCCGCGCATTATTCGCATCGAGGACAAAAAGTTCTTTCCTTGAAACAAAAGTTCAAGTCAATGGTGCTCCTGTGGGTTACGATCCCAAGTCAAAACACACGCAGACTTAACAAAGCTAAATACTCCAGGAGTGAAAGCAAGTGAATTTTGGATTTAATTGCGACGGAGTGAATATTACGCACCCTTTAAAAGGTTTTCGAGAACAAGTCCTTGTTTGGAATGAAAAACAATCCAAAACAAAGTCGCTTGGGGGGGATGCAGTGTTGCCAAATTTCGTGACTTCGTTACTTTTAATCGCGGTTAACTTAATAATCTATAGAGAATCACACGATCAGCCTCATTTTGGATTGCTCAGCTCGAAAGCGATCCATAACATACCCAACTTGCTTGGTTATCTCTAATGGTTACCAAGATAATCGCGGTTTAAATTGGCGAAATCTCGAGATCTGGCCATACTGGGGGGATACCGTACTCATTATGGCGGTTGTGGGAGAGAATACAGTACACTTCAGCGAGGTTAAAGAATGGCCGAATAATCAACCTTATTTTTGAACTGATCTAGTTATGATGAGTTCTTTCTATTGATATGTTCAATCCGCGGTCCATCTTAAAAGATATAACGACGAAACATGGCGAGACTCATGTTCAGAGCATTTTTTGGGTATATTTCATCAAGACTTAAAAACAAATAAAGAATTTATCGGAGAAAAGCAGACAGTCAAGGTTAGAAATATTAATTAACAATTATTTACTTCCTGGGCACTCCTTAATGTCTCATGCCGCTTTTTGAGGTACAAGGGATCAAAGAGTATAAGAACCAACTCTACCCATAATTTAAAAAAAAAAACAATACTTTTTATTTTTCGATTTATATTTTTCGATTCCCACCCAACACAACCATAATTTCGAATGATTTTTGACCAAAGTCATAACAGTTAAGAAAGGCCTAGCTCCTGAGAGACTTCCTCAAAAGCTCCCCCCCCCCTTTTTCTTTTTCTTTGCAAATATCATACCATCAGAGACATTGACAAGGTACATCAACATAGGCGGTAATCAACAACATACATCAACATCAACGAAGGCGGTTCTTAAAATGAAAAATTATCAATTTGCCAGGCACGTTTTGATACATAATGCAGTCTTTTTTATTTGACATTAATTTTTTATTTTTGATTGATTGATTTTAATTTTCAAAAGATTTTTAGATACCTGATGAGGCCCGCCCACTAAGAGGGTGATGATTCGCAGTAATAAATAAGGAAGCTAGGGGAAAAAAACTTCTGCATTTTTTTTCCGTTATCAGGAAATAATTTTGAGAGACGTAGCGAAAGCGTCGAAAAAGTTTCACAAAGGTTTTAATTATTCTTGTAAAGCCCTGCCCTAGTCAATATCGCATATTCCACTACCTGCAGATAGTAAACTTGTGGAATTCCAGCAAAGGAATGCGCCGTCGAAATCTCGACGCATGAGCATAGTGGAATGTGACAACCCATAATTTTGCTCTCAACTTGACAAGAGCATGCTTGGAACATCCGTAAAGTTAGGAGAATAACTTCGAGTGACCATAATGTACAGCCTCTTAAAAATATTTGAATGCATTTCCCCTAATTTTTAAGCTTTTCGACAACCGTAAAAAAATGAAAAAAAAAAATGTCTTGCCGCCTTTACGTCAGCAGGACGAGTAGCTCACAAATAAATCAAATCGCTCAAATTTCAAGCTTTCTTTGAACTAACGCAATCAACCTCAATTTTCGGGCTCATATAGCGTAAAAGCCATTGACGCTAGAAGTTGAAACAAGATGTCCTGCTAACTTCACGGCGGCAGAACAAGGGGGAGCTCAAAAAAGTAAATATACTCAAATTTTGAGCCTTTTTTGAGCTTTTAACAGCAACTATAGTATTCCCAATATTTGAGCTTCGATAAGAAACGTGAAAATTGCATTCGAAAAGATGCTGGGTAGTCGGCCAAAAAAATTAACTGTCTGAAACAATTATTGAATTATCATCAAGGAAGGAATGGGGTTCTTGACAATGTCTCATGAAGTGCATTTTTACAAAGATCAATTAAAATGAAAAACAATGGTGAAAACCGCACTTCCATGCATTCTGGCAACCGCTCAAAAAGTAACTTCAAAGTTGCTCTATCTTGTTGGTTTTCATTTCAAAACACTGCGCCATGTTGTGACGTTAAAACCGTGCCATAACATAAACCTAGCAAGACGCCGCGAGCTGCGCTAGTCATGTTGGGTTGCTGCAAACGAGTTCTGCAACTGCTTTCTGTGATGTTCACAGTGACATGTGCTAACAAAATTCATCGATCATAACTAATTCGAAATATTTAAGGATCATAGTATGAAAATGATAACAAGTATAAAGAAGCAGTGGTGAATCAAGAGTGGTACTAACATAATTGAATCAAAACAATGGCTCTTCCTTATCCCTTCAGCGTATACTAAACTTAATTCCGGGCAAAGGTTCAAGCTAAGATACAGTTATTGAATAAAAAAACAATATTTCTGTCGAAAAACCGGTCTACTTATTTTTTATGGTCGTAAGTTACCTTAGTCAGTCGGTGGGTGGAAACGCAGGTTAGGATGCATTTGATTATTGGCTCAATGTCTAAATTAAACAGGTGTAGCAAAAAATCGTCGGTTCAAATGTGGATTGTGGTTTGTGTTTGTTACGCATGCCGGCTAACTTATGATAAGAGTCCTTTAACACTTACACATTTGTTTGTCGCTGATCTCACCGTGTTTTCTTCCGTCCACCGCATTACCAAATGAGCCATCGAATGTGCTTATCCTTTTCTCACACCGGTTGAAACCGAATTCAACTATAAGGACGTTTAAACCCCGACCTCTACTGAATATGTTGCTGGCAGAAACGAAAACAAAACAGAGCACACTAACCATATAGACACCGCACAGAAAGAGGGAGACAACCAAGCCTGTCGTGTCGTCATAGGCGTTCGACAGACTTCGGGTCCCTCCGCGTGTGGTCGGGTAGAGCTCATTTTAAACAAACTTTGATTGTCGATTTAAATTCATCTGATGCACTTACAGTCTTAAAAATGTTGCGTAGAGCCTTCATTTCAACTATAATTTCATGTTATCAGTATTTTGGAATTCTGGGATATTTTCAAGACCCCATTACTGTGTACCGGTACAAGACCGATTTCCACTTTTTGTCTATCAAGAGTATCGTCGATTTTAGGACGGAAACATCGGACTTCTGGGGGAGAGTCCGCGTCCTGTCTTGTTAAGAACTTATCTTCGCCTCTTACACAGGTCTGATTTTCGCGTTTCAAAATGGATGATGCTAGTTCAAAGAAGTTAGGATGACACAATTTTCATTTCTCGATTAAAACTCATTAAGGGTTTAAATTTCATAGCCGTATTATCCACTGTAATGAGAGACCTGAGCGCGGCCTGAATATGATAGGACAACCTTTTCGAATATTGACTTTTTTCTTTTTTTTTTCTTATCAAAGTTAAAAATTTGGAAATTTGGAAAAAAGATCAACAAACCTCAAAATTTGAAAGTGTCCCCTTTCTTTTTTTTCTGTATTTTTTGTTTGTTTTGTACTTGAAAGTTTTTTAAAAAAGCTCAAGATTTTAGTGAGATATGTTTGTTTGTATTTTTAATCTTCTACTTGTCCTGGTAACGAGAAGCTGGCGAAGTATTTGTTTCTGAATGTATTTTTTTATTGTCGTTTTTTAAACTAGAAAAATGGAGAATTCATTTTTTTAAAGCTCAAAATTACGGTATTCTTTATTTTATTCTTACTTTTTCTTTGACCTCGAAGTTGTCCTGCCAACTTTTCGGACGTATGCTCCGAGTGACTTGTTAAGTAGGCAACCACGAGACATGAGCGTCATCCGGTTGCCTACCTTTTGGCGCTCGACGGAATGAAGCCGAAGCGCGCAGCTGCGTGGATGGCGGATTTGAAAGCATCTTCAATTTTGGATGTTGCAGAAAACGTCTCATTTACTTGATTATAAAAAAAAATCAAGCTAAAAGTATTTAAATAGTTAAATGTATGCTTCCATAAATTAAATAATATTTTTCTTTTTGTCGGTATTTTACTGTTTTGAACAGCCGGAACTCGGTTAATGTTAGACAGTAAAAATCTACTGTTTTAAACAGTAGATTTTACTGACAGTTTACGCCGGAGCAGTTCTCTCTTCGAAGTGAGACCGAGCAATAGACGCTAGCGAACATATTTACTGTTTACGCTAATTCTTCTACTCTTCATTTCAATTCACTGTTTCATGGGTCAGTACACAGCGCAAACAGTACATAACAAACATATATTGTTCACATTAAATTTTTATTGTTCTAATTTAAGGGAGTAAAGGAATACTTGCAATTGAACAAAATATCGAAAATTTCAAAATATTTAAGAATCATATTTGTATCGGAAATTTTATGCCGGATATATTTCAATGCGGTATAAAACATGTTTGAAATACTTTTAAAAATTCAACTGTTGTAAAATAACTTTATTTGAATCAACAATTTAAATTTTCCTGCTATTTTTTTAAAAAAAATATTGAAGATGTTTTGTTTTTTTAAGTTTTCTTTAGTTCTGAAACGTGTGCATTATTCCGGATTGAATTCTCCGTTTGGAGTGTATCCAGCCGCGACTATAAGCAGTTTGACAAGAACAACTGTACATGTTTCTCTAACGGATAAACATCGTGATCATCGAGACGATATCCGTTCCTCCGCGGATCATGTTGTCCTTGTTTCGTCGGTTAGGACGTCCTTGGGACGGTTGGATCGGAATGATGTCGTGAGTTAGTGTAAGTTTCTCAATGCTGTGATAGTAAACGGATTTGTTTCACAGGTATTACTGTTGGTGGCGACAACGAGCCTGATAACGGTGTTCGCCTCGGACTCCCCAACCAAAGGAACGCGTTCACGTTTAGCGTTTCCTAAGGTGGGACAGGCCGTGGCCCAGCCCACCGCCCAAGGCCAGGAGAGCAGGTTACCCTTAGGCCGCGGAGTGCTACCCCCTCCACAATCGCAGCCCGTGAGAAGATATGCTGTGCACGAGGACACTGCGCCTGCCGCTTACCATTACCACCACGATCCTGCCTCATTCCACCAAGATGCCGACGTCGCCGCAGCGTATCATCACTGGGACGGCGACGAAGGTCATCACAGCCACCACGATCACTACGTGAGTAATGAAATTGGGTAATCAGAGGGTTCCTTTATACTCATACACTGCCACTTTGAAAGATAATTTCTCATCTCGCGTATACTCCTTTTCTTCGTCGTAAAACCAAGTCGAGCGGAGCGAGGGTGCAAGGCTCGAAACCTAACCAAAACTAAGCTAAGCTTTTACCTTTCCGAGGGCAATTTTGATTTGGCTCACTTCTCGGCAGTAATTGCTGCTGATAAAGAAGTGAGCGGCATTAGGCTGATGACAGCGATAACGAAGAGTCACCTAAGGTCACCTAATCTAGGTTATCCTGACAAAACCTTTGTTAACCAAAGCTAACCTACGCATTGCTTAACACAAAATGAAAACTTAAACCAGGGTGGAACTATGGAACATAGGAGGTGGAAAATGTTACCCTTCAGTGTAGTAATACCGTGTCATTAGCGCCAAAATTACCCGTAAGTGGTTTTAAAATGACCGTTCGTGGTGTTTTGGAGTGGGTACGGTAACCGTCGGCTTGCTCTTCGGTTTTCTAGAGCCCGAATTTAGAATGTTTTCTGTTTTCTTATCACTACTTACCAATTGGCGCAGTGTGTCGAAAGTAACTTGCACCCTGTAATGATTGGTTGCTGCCCCTGTTGTTGGAGTACGGAACAATGTTGGAGACTTAATGGTTTTTCTTTGTCAGGCCCCTCCAAAGTACGCCTACAAGTATTCGGTGCACGACGACCACACAGGCGATTCGAAAAAGGCTTGGGAGCATCGGGATGGTGACGTCACCCACGGGGGATACACTGTCCTTGATCCCGATGGTCACCTCCGGATCGTTGAATACACTGTAACCAAAAAGGGCGGATTCCAAGCTCATGTCCGGCGAGAACCTCACTACTGATCCAGAAAAGAAAACATGAAAAACCTTTTCTTTTTTTGAATTTTAACCAAGGGCTGATTGAAGGGACCCGAGCTGCCAACCGATTCACCTCAAAGAATCGGCGCGTCCGAGTATTAATTGTTTCATCGGTAAGAAGGATTTGGGAGGGCTCTTTTTGAGCATTATTACAATTAGCAGTCGACGCAACGAGTCCAAATACTCTCTCTACCACTCCAAAAATATCTGTCTGTTAATTAAAGGTCGCTCTTATATCTTTTTCCATTAAATCATTAACGCTTTCCTAGAAAAAGTTTTAGCTTGAAACGGCGTTTAATTAACGCCGCCGCATTTTCACTCTCTCCTTATAAATACTTGTACTTGACAATGCGAAACTCAAGCGTTGATCGACGAACGGAATAATGAATACAGTACACATCTCCCGTGAATACGCGTTTTTAAATTACAGAACATTTTAATGGACATGCTTAGAATCCACTTTATCAATTCATACTTGAGCTATTTTCACTCTTTCATCGCCTCATAAAAAATCCTTAATTTTACTTTTTATAAGACTGTAAACTGCAAATGTATATAGTTGGATGCCACGTAGAGACAACCCAGATTTTGGTCTCCAGATTGGATACAAACATTTGGCATAAAAATATCTTGATCTGATCCTAAGGTACAGTATCTCTGTAGATACCTGCCTGTAGAGAAGATTAGTTTAAATTTCTACTTTGTTAAAAAAATAATTTAAAAAACACCACCTAAGTCATCGAACAGAGATCGATAAAAAAATTGAAACCTCGCGCGGAAACCTTGGGAAAAAAATGGGGTGAAGGGTAAAGCATGGGTAAAGCAACCACCTTTGGCTAACAAGAGACACAAGTTCACGGTAAAATCGAGGACACATTCAATGCGCTCACCTGCTTTTAAATGTTTCATTCAAGTTCCCTAACATAATTGGTCTGTCGCGACTATTGAAAACTCGCCCTATTCATGTTCGTGCCCACGACGATGGTAATCAAGTGTTGTACTTCCTTACTTAAACGCATCTTTGCTATCCATAGGGACATTTTTTTAAAGTCTTATTTGCAATTGCCCAACTGTTTGACAGAGATCTCTATAGAAAAGCTGTCGCCGCGATGTAACTCCTCGGTTAAATCTGGAACGGGTACGAATTAAAACATTTATATTAAATGGCTGAGTTTTTTTGTTCTCTCTCCTCATATCCCATCACCCGGGAAACTCTGTGCAATGGGGGCTTACTGTAGTCAACTTCTTCGATCGTGGAAGCAGCATATTGGAGAAGAGGGTATGTCCAAACCAACAAAATATAGTTTCAATTTTTTAAAAAATTACGATGACCCGCATCAGCTGGCACTGGTAGACAATACTTGCCGCATAGCCAAGATACGGATTCCAATAGAATCGATATTCAAGAGAGTAAGAGCTTTGCCAGATAGATGTGGGGACCAATGAATAACCTGTGTTTGGTATATCAACCCCCAAAGAAGTCTCCTCCCTTAGAGGAATACAGTATTCCTCCAAGCTCCTTCATTGCCCTCTTCCGAATCCTGATGTTAACGCCCAATACCATTCCGCACGATTAACCTTAACACTAGAATCTTCAGTCACGACTTGATCTCGACTGTCGGCGTTAGGTGCCTGGCTACACGTACCTACATATCTTTATTGCAAGTAAAACTTGAAATTATTACTCGCTGTATTTTCCAAAAATTCATTCTCGATTTCAGAAATCATTTTCTTTGAGTGCGCCGCGCGATCAATTGCGGATGGGTGGTACTACGGCGATGATACCTCAGGTGCCGTGTGCGTCGCTTCGCTGGTCGCTGCACTCGGCTTGGCGATGAAAGGAGACGACAGGTTGAAAATTCAACCTCGAAAGTCAAGACTGCCAGTGTGGAATGCAACGCTAGTCATTACGGTAGACAGATTCTTTTTCTTTATTGGTCGATTTGTTTTTTATGTACAATTTACAGACGGTGACAACATGAAAAACAAATTCACAAAACATCAACAGCACTCCTTTCTCAGAGACAACATCCTCATAACAAACGCACATTTTTTCTAAAAGAATCTAAAAGAGAGATTGTTTACGAAGCTCATTGAGGAAATTAGCACCTATAAAGTTGGGACACAAATGCCAATAATCATTAATTGACAACACTTACTCTAACGGACCAACTATTCATTACATTCACAGACCAAATCATCATACATAATAAATGTATCTCCAAAATATATTTCGATTTATTATTGAGTTACAGTGGATGGATTCGTAGAGCGGGACGTTACATTCGCTTCGATATTACTACTGCTCGAAGCTCTTAACGTTCTAGAAATCACTCTTGCTTATGTTTGTACCGAGAAATGATTTGTCACCGATGTCAGGAAGGTTACAGTACCGAGTAGGGTGACATCTGCCGACTCGTTCTTTAATTCTTACAGTGCTTACAAATTTTCATTGAATATTTGCGCCTTGTACTGTACTAGCCTACAACGATCCATTACTCTACTAATCGTTTACTCTACAAATCGTCTTACTCTACTTTTGACACGAATCCCATATTTGAAACCGTCACTTTTCAGAGTTAATAACTTTTTGGTGTTAACCTAAAAGATTTACAATCGTTCTAAATGCCGATTCTATATTTTCAAACGACTAACCTAATCGTTGAATCAGTCTTTTCTTTCCGCAGAGAATTTTCTGATATGTTCAGCCAAAGAGATATGATTTCAAAGTGATTTCTATCCGCAAGAACCTCGAGAAAACGTCTTTCAAAAAGGACGAACATTCAATGCAAGGAGAGGTTACCGGTACACTCCAGGTTTGACTTGCATAAACTGGGAGAATCTTTCACCTCGTCTTTCCGCAATTTAAATTTTAAAATAGAGTACGGAAATAAAATAAGACTTGAACCCTATAATTATAATTTTGAGGACTGAACAATACACTAGAGAAAAAAAAAAGTGATTTAAAATAGTCCGCATAAAAAACGGATGCGCCTACAAAGAAGTCTTTTGGATGCCGAACTGGATTCCTCAGCACAATGCATATTTCAGATAACTTAAAGGAAAAAGTCAATCTATGTTTTCCAAGAGATCCTCTTTTAAAGCGTTCCACTGACAATCAAACTGTTGTAATTTGCAAATACAGACTTACTTCTATATTAGTGCGCCTTGATATAACTGGTGCTCGGCGAAGTCGGAAAGCTTCATGACTTATTTCCGAGCTTGGCTACTTTGAGCTCGGTTACCTTGAGCAAGCCTATTCGATAAAATACGCTAATCTAGCCTTGGCTTCAATAAATGAAGGTTTCACTCAAGAATTTAGAGAACTTTCGCTATAGACGTGTATTTTAGTGCGGGAAAGGACGATTCCATAAGGAAAGTGTCAAGCCTCATAAACAAGAGGTAGAGGCAAAGTACTACCAGTCCTGATGGTTGTGATGATAAGGGACAATTCGTCCATTTAATTCGCTTTTTATTGCTTGGTAAAAACAAGAAATTGGGTATTTTACAAGAATTCTCCAGGTACTACGAACTGTATGTCCCCCAAATCAAATAAAAAATAGCCTTCAAGGTAAAGAAAGAAGCTGGTTA
>Ga0058701_10006077_pt1 | contig 10123 bp, 2 predicted proteins | sample AgamicOrMae_FD_97039 | JGI IMG/M metagenome (GOLD analysis project Ga0058701, IMG submission 97039) | Agave microbial communities from Guanajuato, Mexico - Or.Ma.e | ecosystem: Host-associated > Plants > Phyllosphere > Phylloplane/Leaf | place: Guanajuato, Mexico | collected 2012-06-04 | reverse complement strand
TAAGTAGAGTTCAATGGAACATGAAAATCGACTCTGCGCGCACTGCAGGGCGCGAGTATTCAAATCACTCGTGGAGTCGAATTTTCTGCGCATGCAATCTCTCCTCTGTTGTGAGTAAGAAGGTTCACACCGGCCGTGACCTGGAATCGGTGGTGGGCGCCCCCCGATGAAAGGAAAGCGTATTGTCCAGCGCTGGGATCTCATAATAGAGGACCCAGGACCCCCTCAGGATCGAAAGGAGATCCTGAGGGGGGGGAACCGGTGCAACTTTTTTCCATGATCTGGAGAGGCATGTGTCCAGTGCATGCACAGGGCGGTCACAAAACAAAACTGTTTTTCTTCCCCGGAGTGTTGCCATAGGAAAAATCAACAACTTACGCAACCTTTCCGGAAAAACCAGTCTTGCTTTCTGACCGCCCAGGATTTCATATTAATTAACTGCCGGTAACTCATTACACTAAACGTCCTTTATTGGTGCACTACGAAAGCATAAGTCTTACAAAACAATCTATAAAACTTACGATAACTCAACACGACACAGCCAGAACGTTCCTCTTGGCATTCCTGAAACAAAGACAGGCAAAAACATTACATGAGTATCGATACTGCAAATTGTTGGTGGATAACACGTGTAACGAATGTGGAAGTGGACAAGTGGAGGTGGGTAACTTCAGTGGCAACTGTTTACGGCGCGATACTTTTTCAATTCCAAAGTGCCTTGACGAGGTTGTCATTTGCTTGAGTCCTTACGAGTGACGCGTTACTGATGTCAGTGAAGGAACGACCGATAAGTCGTTAAAAGTATGCTTTTGAAACGTTGCAACAAATAAATGATATCCATACATAAACAACAAAAGAATGACATCACAGGTATTCTGACCCTGAATATCCCAATTCTCGCCCTTTTAAACAAAATTTATTAGAAAAGCATCCAAAGGGAGAACGCAGCGGATAAAGCACAAACAGAGTACATAACTGTTTCTTAGATAATTCGTTCCAAGTCTCACAAACATCCCCGCACGACATGGTACAGCTACCACTTCAAACCTCATCGCGTGTTGTAAACTCAAAGATAATTTGGGTGAGCGACACGAGAAAGACGTCACAAAACTTACCCATTTACTTTCGGTGCGATGTCAGCTCTCGCTGGGGGGCCTAAGAGATGCGCAACAGCGGACGAGGCGACATCCGAATGGAAGCGCGCCAGCCACGATGACGCGACGGTGGAACAGCAAAGCGGACGCCCATGAAGATGCAACGCTCAACGCAGCCCTGGAAATACATGGACGAAATTAGCGTTATCGAAAATAAATATGTCGGATACAAACATGTACCCCTTATCAGGGGGCGAAGACAGGTTTGCATGGTTGCCGTGAATATGCCAAGGGTTTTCGTAAATCAAACTTCTCGACCAGATCGTCATTTGCTGAAGTCACGGCGAGGTAATATCAGCAAAGTGAACACCTAAACATTATTTTACTTTCAAAACGTCGAAAGCAAGATATCCTTACATAAATCCAGAATAAAGAAGCAACATAAAGCCAAAAATGAAAATGCTCTCTTATCAGAGAAGAGGCCAGTACAGTGTTTGTATTCAATTCAGCTGTTGAAGACTCAAACCGAAACTCTGAAGGATGCCTAGACGTTTTACATGGCCATATATTCCTCTTAAAGTCAATCCCGCTGGTAACGAATTTTCCCCCCGGTCCCTTTAATTCCGTCATAAACGGGCTTCACTGCAGTTTAAAAAACGTTCGCTCAAGAAGGCATACAAGTGTGGCTGTAAATTTGACCACACCTTGAGAAATCCAAAGTGATGTAGTTGGAGCTACACAGGAAAGATAACACGTACCTTACCATTGTGGTTTCCAGGCGATATGAGCTGTCGTTGGGAGGCCTGGGCGACATGCTGCGGCGAGACGAGGCCAGGACCGCGACGCTGCCTCCAACACAACAAGACGGAATCGGACCGACGCCGACGCGGCGCGACGACCATCAGCAGCAACGCTCCGCCATCAGAGCGCCCTGAACAACAGCAAAGAAACGTATTCAACTAGTATCAGAGACTGTATCTAATCTCCCACCGAGCAAGCTTACATTCTTGTGATGAGAGATGTTTGCATGAATGCTATTAATTAGTACATCAAGGATTTTGCGGGTAATACAAGAAAAAAAAAAGGATATTTCCCTCTCAGGGAAATCACATTATTCTTATGTAGGTACATTTGTCTTATGTAAACACTCTAGTAAATATGAGGGGTAACAAAAGACGTCCACATCACATCCGCGAGGAGGGACATGCAAACATGAGAGAGGGGAAGTCAAAGCTTTGACGACGTCCATTGTTACCGTATCTCTTGTTTCCTACAAATTTCGAATAAGTCAATTTTCTATTATTATGAAAGCTTCTGTTTCTATTATTATGAAAGCCCTTCAGATAACCTTCGAAAGAACTCGATGAAACAAACACAGCTCATAGTTTTTCAGCTATGGAGATTTGAGCGACTTCAAATTCTCGTGAACAAATAACCCATTGAAATCATCGAAAATAAAAATCGAAAACTGTGATCGGGACTTCATGATAAATGAAACCTATTTTCTTCTCCCTATTTATTTTAATACCCATCGGTTTTTGTCCAAAAAAAGGATTATTCTCGGGGAGTGAAGGATCACTGAGGAGGGTTCGTTCCTTCAGAGGAGGCTGAGTGGGTGCCTTCGAGACACTTGTACCACCTGCTTACTATTAGGATTTTATTTGAAAGTTGGCAGGCCACCGCACAGCGTAGGCAACACTCCTTGCAGCTGCGAGCACGCGCTGCCTATCCGTCCATCTCACTTCCTTAACACAACTTCCATCGCCTTTTACGCGAGTAGTCTTACCTTGATGGGATTTTGATTGCGCTATCTTAGCGGTGGCAGCTCCGTCCCTTTTCCTTGCGACGCCATAGCCAGGCCACAGCCAGGCCACAGCCACGTCATGTCGGTTGATAGGAACGGGTCAGGTCCTCATCCACAAACAGCGAAAGAGAACAACTTGCAGCGGAAACTCCAGAGGAAGAGAGACGAGCTGATGCTTGCAGTCCACGAGGGTTCCTCATGTTTGGAGTGCTATCACACGACTCTGAGGTCACAGCAGCAGCATCCCATCGGCAGCCTAGAGAGAAAAAAAGAACGTGATTATCCTTTTCCCTTGAAACAAAGCCGTTGCTATGACCCGACCATGAAACGCTTTCCTTGACAGAACGCTCGTTCATCTACATGAGGTGTCGGGGATAAACGTTTAGCCGGTATGAAAGTAACCTCCGTGGCTAGTATAGACCCTCTCAAATAAAAACTTGTTTTTTTTTTCGCATTACAAACGTGAGGAGGTCTGTGAGAATGGAGACTTTAACGCCGGCCTTGGCCGACTCCGGGTACGTCTGATTGCTAGGATCATATATATTATTGAAAACATTCCTCAAACATGGCAAGAGGGTAGACAGTTTAAAGGACAAATGGTTAGAGAAAATTTTTAAAAGATCAATTAATCAGTTATTTTTAAAATAACTCAATTAATCAGTTATATTTAAAATGTTTAGATTTAAAAAAAAAATGCGGGAAAAGGATGCCTGGAATGATACAGCCCAGCAAGCTTCATGTCCCTCAAATAGAAGATTTTGGAAGATAGGAGTAAGAGTGTAGCCATTAATGCTACTTATTCTACAATGAAAAGCACTGGTAGAATTGTCTGTCACCTCAATCAAACTGATTTGCCTTCCCAAATGAGGAAGGATAAACATAGATAAACAAAGATTGACAGTCCTTTACTTCAGTAAAATTGACAAAACATGATGAATTTTCTGAGGACAAGGAAAACAAAACTAACTGTGCTTAGGTACAGATATGATCCATAGTCACATCCTATTCATAAATAGGCTGTTCTACACAAAAGGGTTATTTTTTTTTTATCTTGACTGCAGGACAGTATAAACAAACACATGGATTTATTATCTTGTACTTGGATAGACAGCTTCATCCTCTTGAAGGTCTCAAAGTTCATGAGGAAAGAAGTAAGCATGACAAAAGAGCACAGCCAAAACAAATAAGATCAGAACTGTATTCATATTTACAAAGCCACCAATAAACTAACACTCTGGAGAGAATATTCTTCAGTGTGCTGTCATAAACACCAGAGGCATGGATAAAATAGTAAGCTTGTGAACTAATTTACCAATCTTGTTACAGTTTTGATATTGCAGGAAAAAATATTATTGAGATGAAGTAAACATGAGAGGAATGTATCCATGAAAAAAAAGAAAAAAACGTTCTTTCTTGATAGACACAGTACAGTGATTTCCCTTATAGAGGCATCCTTACAATTTTCCAATACACTGGATTTGATACTGCTACCAGTCTCATTGAGACAGTGAAAGTGATTTCATGAGGAGGCATTGAAAGCGTTCTCAGCACAAACATTATGGGCAGAGAAAGCTTGGTAACAGCTAAACCAAAATGTTAGGAAGGACAAGATGCTACCAAGTATGACTACCTAGTTGAGTTCAAATAACTCCCTTTCTCTATGCATTTGATTCTATCAAATAAGAGTAACATGGAATAGTTCTGTAAGATTAACTACTTACCACGAGAGCTGTCACTAACATAACCTCATCTAGTCGAGTTAAGAGACGCAGTATGGCATCAGATTGGACTTAGCGGAGGAACATTCCACAGATAACTGACTAATCAGTAACATCTGCAATTTAACATCGGCTTTTTCATCATGCAAATCTACTAAACAATGACGCCTCTGCTCTTTGCTTGGCGTGCGTGGTCTCATATTTTTGAGAAGGAAAGTCTTCGTTTGAATTCATCTTTTCGGAGTTCGCGGTGTGAGAGCAATAAATTGCACTACATAAGTTCTTACGCAACCTTGGAAATCACGAGGGTAATCATTACAGGCACAAAATTTGCACAAAATCAAAATACATAATTATTCGTATTCACTGTTTACAATGTTGCAGCGGGCTGCTTGGGTTCCCAACATTAGAAGCACAAAATTGCACTCTTAAATTCTCCACTATGCACATGATTCCTAAAAAACCATTTCGACAAGGTACTACTTGCTCTGCTTGCTTTTATTAACTAATTATTCATGTGTAAAAATAAGTTTTCGACTGAGATCTGAACAAAAAAATGCTGACGCAAACTGTGGTTGGTACGTTGGCCAAAGCTACGGCGGAGCCAATCAAATCACGACGATAAACGGCCGCGAAAATTCACATTTTTCGAGTGGAGATCTGTCATGCAAGTCATGCAAGATAGTGCAACACTGCATTTTCTGTCTTTCGATTTTCATCCTTCCTTCTTGGCTGCGCATTTCTCTGGCATTCACCACTACAGGCAACACCTATCAATCCGTTTAGGTTAGAAGCAAAATGTAGTAAGCAAGAGCAGATTTTTCGTAATTTGATAAGTACCGCACTTGGAGATCAACGGACCGCAGGCGCATGCAACAAAAAATAGACAGATAGATGCAATGACTGCAAAACAGCTTGAGTCACTCTTAACTGAACTACCTGTACACAACAATGTGCTTTGAAAGAGCAAAACGATTGCAAAATGAACAGTAAAAGAAGGAATGCTTAAAACCAGAGTTGTGAAAAAATAGGAACTCATGATGCGACTTTCGTATCCATCAATTGATCATTCGTACATCAACAATAAGACTCTTCTTATCTCCCTCTTGAATGTATCTAAATCAAGATCGAATACGATTTCGAGAAAAGTTCAAATAAGCACGATTTTATATCCTAAAAGTGTTCCACCAGAATACCTTCCCCTGCCCCTTTTCTACTCCATCTAATTTTCCTGGAGCGTCTCGTAAGGAGAGAGGTGACATCTTATTCACGCAGTGTGTGCTTATTCGTGGGATGCATGAAATCAGCAACGCTAATTGGTGGATGTAACAGTGACGTGGCAGTTGACGCCTCTATGTACGCCTCGTTTTTAGCATCTCTATCAGCAGAGCGCCTGCGGAACGAATCATAGGCAACCTCGATAACAGCTGCGCAATGCGTGTTGTCTAACCTCGGCTCTGAGTACAAGATATCTAAGCACCTCTACCAGCTGAAAGAAATATTTGCAGGATACTGGCCAATAAGTTCATTTTGTTATTGCAATACTAGTTGAAGCCAAGGCTTAAAGCTGAGTGCAGCGGTGCGAACAAAAGCTTCCTCGCTCTCTCGCTCCCTGAGAAGAGCCGCCGCCGGTGTGTCAGACGCGTGAAGTCTTAAAATTGTCTTTAAATTGTCAGCATTGTATTCCTCGTTTATCAGATCACTTCTCCTTTCATTCGATCTTCTGGTCGCAGCTCTTTTCCAGCCCTCTTTTGCTCTCCCAGGAAGCGAGGAAGCTTGTGGTCGCACCGCTGCGGGTTAACGACAACCTTCCTTGCTCCTCTTTTTTTTTTTTCAGCCTTGCCAGGTAATTTAAGTTTTACGACAGAACGCACTAATTATGGCCATGACTAAGGCTGGAAAACAATTGTACAAGTTTGATACACAGTTTAACATGAATATTTTATATAGAAATTAAGTAAGCTTTTAAAAATCTGCGATTGAAAATACCAAGTGAGCAACAGCCATGAAAGAGTGCCTGCCTGCTCTAAGGGACCCCTGTTGCTCTCCATCGCACTTTCAGACGCATTTTTTAAAACAAATTTACGTGATTTCTGATGAAATACGCACGATAAATCGTGTATTCAAGTTGTAGAATTGTTTTCCAGCCTTAGTTTCGGCCATAATATGTGAAATTTGTCATCAAACTTGTGATACCTTGGCGAAACCCAAATTATTATTATTTTTTTAATAAAGAAAAGCAAGGAAGGTTGTGGTAACCTCGCAGGACATATGATAGATTGAGAGGTACGTACGTGCTTACTCCTGGTTTAGCTGATTTCGTCTTAATATTGAAAAAAATAAATATTCAGAACTCAGAAAGAGGCTATTCGTAGTTCATCCACTGCTGCAGAATGTACTTTTAGGAAAAGGAGTGAATATTGGCACCTTTCCATTATGTGCGCCACAGTGAACCCCAAAAAAATGGCAGGTATTTTCCTCTGATATAATAATCCTGTCTAGTGTTCAATTCGCAATATTATTGAAAGTGGAAACTTATTATTAATTTTATTATTGAAAAAAAAATATAAAAAAAAATAAATAATAAAACTGACAAGTTTTCATTAAGAACAGCATGTGGTGCACACATTGAATAAAAAAGGAATTTCACTGACAAAAGCTCATATCACCGAGATAGTTTGAAATAAATATATGAGATACAAGTAAGAGAGGCGCTTATTCCATGAGATAGTCCGACAACCAGGGTTTATCCGAGTCGGAATACTTAATCACTGGAATATCATAATGTAATGGGAAAGGCTGATATTCTTTTCGATGACCAGTTAAGACACTCGACGACAGTCGCTCTTTGCACGTTTCGGCTGTGTGCTCCATCTCAAAAACTCCATCCTCCACCTGAAACAAAATCAAACACTCATTTTGACATCTTCCTTTCGTGTACTTAATATTTTCATAGCTTTACTAATAACTGCCCAAAAGACCGTAAATATTAGTCTGCGATGAATCTACATCCAAAAAATGCGAAACAAGTATGAGACACATTTTTACTTTTTTGCGCGGTCATTTATACAAAAGAATAGTAAAGGAGTCACAAAGTGCCAAAGTGGTCAGGACTGGTTATCAGCCGACTTGTGCGTTACTTCATGCAAATATAGACTTGGAAATACCCTAAAAAGCTACTAAGTATACTCAGGTATGGGCTATCTGCAAGATTACTTGTACTTACCAGAAATTTGGGAAGGAAAAGGACGCCTGCTTCGTAGGAGAGTATCCGCAAAGTCTCACCGAACTGCTTGTTGGTAGCTCTGAATCCCCAAGCCGCTTTGGAAAGATTGGCTGATGTGAGGCAGAACCAAGAGAGGAACGAGCCGCAGGGGGAAAAGCGAGCGTAAGACTTGATGTGAGGCATCGCCTTAGTGCGAAACCGACTGTTGCTCTTCCATTCGCTGAAAGAGAGTCGAAGAAACACTTAAAGCACGATTCAAACATTGAAAAGCTGGAATTGGTGAGGTCCAGTCAATTGAGGCCGAAGAAGAATTTGAGAGTTTGAAGTCGTTGCGGGTCAAATTAAAAACAGAGTTTAGGCGCTTTGGGAGATATTACATCAGGCCTGCCAGTCAACTTTTATCTCATAAAAAGTAATTAGAGCCACAAAAATGATCTATTTTCAAAATTAAAGTTGCGGTGAATGGAAAGACGAAAAAAACAGTAACATTGCAACAAAATTTTGGTCATGAACGACCGGAATTTGTGTGGGTTGGGTTCACTTGGTATAAACAACAGGAATGTCATGTATACTATTCAGTTTTTTTTTTTATCTTAGGCTATAGTTTCATTTGAGAATGTAACTCCAAGAAATTAGACTTGTGAGCTAAGAGCCCCACGCACGAAAAGTGTAGACCAAGCACTCACGGGAGTAAAGAGGGCTTCTGTGGTAGATTTTACATTTCACTTTCAGGGTCGATAAATCGACAAATAGTGCGATAAATAAAGGCTATAGCCATTTTCAGTATCCTTCAATCAATTCCAATCGTCAAAAGTCGAAAATTCAAAAAAATATTTTTGGGCTAAAAATCATAAAAAAAGCAAGGGTACCCCCTGGATTTTTTTTTTAAATTTTTGGGCCAAAATTTCGGTTGTTGAATTTTGAACTTTTAATGATTGGATCCCATTGAGGGAAAATAAAACTGGTTAGAACCGATGCATATTGCTCACTTTGTCCATTTTACGGATTGGGGACAGGGTGAAGTTAGGTTGGACAGGAGGGCATATTTGAAATGCGAGGTAGGAGCACGCAATAGGGGTTCATATTTGAGCATCATTGGTTCTCGAAAACACACTAACTGAAGTAACAAATTCAAAATTAGAAGTACCATAAGAGATTAATGACAAAACAAAATGGTTGAAGGCCATACAATTTTCTTGCTAAAGCAGATGTAAGAGGTTCGTTAACATTGTTATTTCTGAGTTAAAATCAATCAAAAGGACATTCTGTACAGTGGGCCACAAAAGTCATGACCTATGTTTCTATGTATTTCTTATGGTCATGACTTTTGAGCCCAATGTACAAGGAAACTTACTAAAAGAGTTTTTCGATCCAGGGCTGTTTAACGTGAGTGGCACGGCTATAGGGTAGACATCCACCACCAAGTAGTCCATCATGGCTGTTTTTGACATTGTTGTAACTCGGGTAAATCTGCAAAAAGAAGTTATTCGATTAAACCTTTTTCATCGAGATGCTTTTTTTTCTGTCTTTGGCCCAAACTTACCAAGCGAAGTACTGGGCTTCCCAGAGGACCTCCATCCTTGGCTTTGCTTAGACTCATCAAAAACTCGCCGGTTAGCCAAGAAGACGGCTCCGTTCCCAAAGAACCGATTGATGAAAACTGTCCCAAGATGGGCCACGATCGCCATGGGACCCTCTCGCTATCAACGGCAACAGCATGATTCTTCAATATGACTGCCAACCTCTTGTGCCCCCAGTCGTACAATGACGGTCCATGATGACTGCCCGGCACAGACGACACGAAGAAAACTCTAAGAGAAAAAAAAAGAAGAAAAATAGAGGTCTTTTTGAGAAGTCAAAACTGAAAGGTCCTCGAGTGCCCTTGTCGAACTGTATCCTAGTAACATTTTTTTCGGTCTTTCCGAGTTTTATTTCGCTGTAAATTATTCTAGTTGGCATTTTCTCCTTATTCAAAATCTTAATAACACCCTCCTTGCCTGTATTTTAAAGAAAATAGCGACTCCAGTTTAACCAACGAAGAAAATTAATTGCTCTCAAAAAGATACTTCGCAAAATTTCAAGCCGATGGAAAAATAAAGGTACGAACTTTTTTACCAAACCGAAGGTAAAACCTTTTTTTACTCTTCTTTTCTGGACACTAGATATGTGCGCCGGTCGGGTTTTGATCGGCGGCGGCGTCCGGCCGAAAATTTACCGGCGGCGGCGGCGTTTCGGCGTGACGCCGATGATTTTTTTCGGCGACGGCGTGATTTCGGCGTTA
>Ga0058701_10006076_pt1 | contig 10124 bp, 8 predicted proteins | sample AgamicOrMae_FD_97039 | JGI IMG/M metagenome (GOLD analysis project Ga0058701, IMG submission 97039) | Agave microbial communities from Guanajuato, Mexico - Or.Ma.e | ecosystem: Host-associated > Plants > Phyllosphere > Phylloplane/Leaf | place: Guanajuato, Mexico | collected 2012-06-04 | reverse complement strand
TGTCCCGATGTTGTCTGCTGCTCACCTCGAATTTTCAAATCGAAATTTCTGTCAAAATCGGAAGCTTTTGGAGAAGGAATACCCAAGGGAAATTAAAATAAGCTTGCACAATTTTCAAGACTTCCTTTGTGGCATAATTGAGTCACTGCTTTGGTTTGGAGATCAAAAATTGATTTGTACTTGGTTTGTTGACATGCACCCCACGCTCTCTAAATGGCTCTCTACTTTAGAGCTCTATTGACAGTGTGTCTCTCAGGACTATGTTTGATTATGGCAACATTTCCAGGTTCGACACGCGGATCGGCGACAGCAGCGTGGACAGCGCAGCCTCGAGGAGCTCGCTGTCGTCCGACGGCTCGAGGCCCACCACAGCCGGCGAGGTATTCGCCGAGGACCGTAGCGGAGGTGTGACGATGATGAGAAGAGAAGGCGCAACCCTTCTGGCCGGAGCGACCCTGTTGGCTGGCGCCAGCCCGCCCTCAGAAGAGCCGGGAGCGCGGAGAGAGAAGGAGAGTGGCGCCGGCGCCGACGCGGCAGGCGCCGCCTCAGGCGCCGCCCCAGGCGCAAGCCAAGGCGCCAGCAGCTACAACTGGAGGCCCACCGACTGGGCAGGCGTCATGCGTAGGAAGCGGAACAATTCCGGAACAGTGCGAGTTGATTTGGCTTCACCAGAGGACGTGACACTTGATACAGACGCCACTTGTGTTGTCTTCAGCTCCTACGGAACGACGGTTTAGTTAAGCGTCATTGGTAAAGACTTGATAACTTTTATGACGATGGGCACAGGTACTCTACATGGGGCATTCTTTGTCATTCATCGCAAGGTTTTTATGTTCTTTTGGTCGGTAGTTTCGTCATTTGAAATTTGCATTTTTCGTCTTTTGAAATTATTCTTTTTTTTTTTTAACGGGGCTATAATTTTTTGCGATTTGCGGTCGTTGATATGCCGATGATATTTCAGTTGAATATCTCTTTTACGTAGAGCCTATGATAAATGTAATTTTGAAACTTTGGTTTAATATTTTGTTAAAATGGAGTCGTGGTGACCTTTTCTTTTCGGCCTCGCTGACGTATTTTCATTGACAATATGCGGACTACGTAATGATGAATGGGAAGATTCTTCTATCATTTTCGAAGAGCAAGGATTGTGTTTCGGTTCAGCAATTTTTGACGTAGTTTATGAAATTTACAAAATTGCCCCCCGTTGCATCTTAAGCTGACGACGAATGACTGTGAGAGAACAGAATGTCCCATTTAGAGCGCTTTGTTTCTAATCACTTGTCCTATTTGTACTTTAATTTATTGCGAAGCATTTGAATGACATAAGGTGATATTTATGAGGACCGTGCTGTTGTTGTAGGCAAGGTTCTTTCCCGTTATATTTTAAAACTTTTTGACTCATAAACAAAGGTTTTCTATCCCAGAAGTTGTGTCAAACCACTCACGTATTTGCGGTTTTCGCAATCAACAATCTGGTTTAGTGATTTTCTTTTCTAACCGCTTAAGTCGTTTACACGAGAACCTAAAGAATGTTAATTCCTTATGTTACCGTATGAAAGATATGCTGAATCAAAATTAATTGCGTGTTATTATATTGGGACTAACCGATTTTTTTAACATGTATTGTTTTGATTTCTCCTCTGATCTTTAGTTTTTTTAAGTGAGACTGTTCTGCGTAGATGTTTAAATTTTTGTATGAGGAACGGCGATCCCGTTGAATGTCGAAATCTACTCTTTTACCTGCTTCAAATGAAGTTTCTGCTTTTTTTTTTTTAAATCATTATTATTTTTAAAGCAGCCGCTATTTATTCGGCTCAAAAAACCCTCAGCGTGCCCTGCTGCTTAAATAAAGGTTTTCGTCTTGTCCTGTCCCAGCAATTTGCATCACTTCTCATAACTTAACTAAAGAGGTCTTTTTTAAGTAGAAATATCCATTCAGAAGAAAGTTGGGCAAATACTTCACTTTGGGCCAGCCTACCTTTTTCTTAAACTTAGATCTAAATTATTATCTTGCCACTCTAGCCTGTAAAATAATGATCTTAGTACAAAGAACAAAAGCTTTTGTGAAACGTAATTATATTGGATGAATCTAGTGATCAAATGTATGATTATGTTATGACTTCAATTTTTTTATTTTTAAGGGTATCTTTTTATGTGTATTTTATTTCAAAGTTTCTGTATTATGGTGTTGAATTCCATGTGTTAAAAATGACATGGAAATCATTCAATAGATTGTGATAATCTCAATGTGCTTTAAAAAATTTTCTATTGTGTGTATTATGTTTGTAAATTGGTTTATGAATTTCATCCCACAATTTTATACATTGAGCTCCTGAATAAACCATAGTATTGATTCTCTCTAAACGTCGGAAGTTTTTGATACCTGCCCATTTTCCACAGAAATGGCTTACGATGCGTAAAGTTCCGCAATTTTTCTCCGTTCTTTGAAAAGATGTTACCAATAACAGCGGAGATGAAATAAAGGTATTTGAACAGACTTTTACCATCCGCCCTTTAAGCTGGCCAGTGCAACAATGGCTTATGGGAAATGGTACTGGTATGTACTCCGCAAGCCTGTCGCATTATTTAAACTGCTACAATTACCTGATTTAATACAAAAACACCAGAAAACTTTTTGCGAGAATCTTGATTGGGCTATCATAGTCTACTTCATGGTGTAATTATTTTAAGCCATGTGAATGTAGCAGGATGACGTGTTTGATTATAATGCATGAGGGAACTTATTTTACCACCCATGAAAAAGTCTCGAGATGTAAACTCCACAGAGGATTATCATTATAAAAAAATAATAAAAAAATCTTCGTGAGCACAAGGTAAAGCTTATACGCTTTCAGGTGACCTAAAATACATTTATACGGCTTCCGTGTTTTTTGTTTGTTTTTTTTTTTGTTGGGAAAATTGCTTACACCTTAAACGATCCGACGTTTGATTTTTCTAAACTTAATGTTTTTGGGTCTTTTTCTCCCCCCCCTTCAGATTTTCACTGGAAAACGGTTTTATGTGTCAACAAAGGTAAGTGTCCTCTTGTCAAAAGGGAATTAGGCTTAAGAGTAATTTCGCAGTAGCAAAAGAAATTCCAGGTCATTTCAAATGAAACAAAAATCAGGACTAAAGAGATCAGGGCAAATAACTCGCCGCTTTGTTTCCAGCGACGGACAGTAAGCAATTTTCCCCCAGTATTCTTTTTTAACGGAGTTACTTAATGAACAACATTATTTCCTTGGACATAAAGGAAAAGTTATTTTTTATGCGGGCTTACTCCATCTATGCTTCATTTGTTTCGCCCATATTGCGTGAGAGCGTTTGAGAAAATGACATTATTTGTTCAAAAAAGAACATTTGCCATAAGTTAAAATTTTTGTCTTCCGAATTTTTTTTTAATTTTTTAAATTATGAGTTGAAAAATACTACTAATAATAATAATAGCGCCGTGCGCGGACTGGAACAGCAGGAATCTATGAATGTTTAAGGGTTTAAATGTCAAAAACAATGATCAACAAAACGTATCCCCTCTCTCGATTTGTCCCTCAATGGCTATGGTTGGAAATGATTTCAGTATCATTCGTGTTAAAACTATGTTCTTGTATACTCGAAATATTATCCCTTTAATAACTTTTTCAGTGATATTTTGTTAATTTATGGCTTGTCATGCGGGGTGTTTGTTTACGTTTTTCAGGCTGCCCCTTGGACCAAAACACAAATGACCTTGGATGTTTTTGTCACTTTCGCAGTCACGTGATCGAAGCAACCAATCGGGCGGCTTCCCCGTACAGCGTACCCTGCGCGCAAGAAATGCGCAAAAGTGCAGTAACTTCACAAAATGCCGGAATCTAAACCTTTGTTGACAGCTCAAACTGAAAAGCCTAACCATTACTCGTGAGTGGCTTAAAAGTCATTTTTTCAAGTTGCTCGAGGAAGCTAAAATTACGGACTATCGTTTTAGAGAGTTATTTTCACTTGTGTGGTTTATTGTTTTAGGTATCTGAAGGAATTCCGCGTGGATCAGTGTCCCCTATTTCTACAGCACAAATGTACACAACACAGGCCCTATACGTGTTTTCACTGGCATTTTATGAACCAGCGTCGTCGACGGCCAGTACGCAAACGGGACGGCGCATTTAATTATAGTGCCGACAATTATTGTACTAAATTCGATGAAACCACTGGATTGTGCCCTGACGGAGACGAGTAAGTACACCACTCTTTGACCAGTTAGGCCTAACTTCTACTGCTGTTATTGACAATATGATGACATCAGAGTGGCAAATGAGCGTATTGGCGTAATTTATAGTGTTTTTTGAACGATTTTAATCTCTTTAGGACAACTCTCGTAGACCGTGAGAGCTGTTAGTTGTTAATACGCTGTAATCGCAGTAAGCCTAAAAACTAACCATACATTTTGGTTTGTTTTTTTCTATCTCAGCAGAACATCTTAACTCTTGGGCCGTTATTTCGTGTTGCTTTTTTGTAGCTTGTGTTTTTTAGTGGTGGTGTGATTTATTTCGCCCCGTTTTTCCAGTTGCCAGTTTCTACATCGGACAGCTGGTGACACAGAACGTAGATATCACCTTCGCTATTATAAAACATGCATGTGCGTTCATGATACGGATTCGCGAGGATACTGTGTCAAGAATGGACCGCATTGTGCCTTCGCGCACGGTAACAATGACATTAGACCCCCAGTGTTCGATATTAAAGAAATCCAGGTAAAGGTTATGTTTTTATTTGTATTTTTTGGCTCTAAAGTTAGATTTTGATGTGTGAATTGACTAAAAATGACTGGTTGATTGTCATTTAGGCTGCAGAAAATCAAGATGCTGAAGGAAATGGAACCAGCAATGGCCCTAATGTGTTGGACAAAGAGCGGAACTTGATGAATGAAGATCCTAAATGGCAAGGTAAACAAATTAGCAATCACAGTTATTCAGTGAAAGTTTTTCCCATTTCTTATGTTGCGGCTCTAATGCTAGCCTTATTCTGTTTGCAGATACTAACTATGTCCTGGCAAATTATAAAACTGAGCAGTGCAAACGTCCTCCGCGTTTGTGTCGTCAAGGATATGCTTGCCCACAGTTTCATAATTCTCGGGATAAGAGACGAAGTCCCAGGAAGTTCAAGTATAGGTTGGTAACAGTTTGCATTCATTCAGTGTCTTACATTTTTATGTGTCTGACCTTTGACATATTTTGCTTGTGATCAGGTCAACTCCCTGTCCTAGTGTAAAACATGGAGATGAGTGGGGTGAACCTAGCAGCTGCGATGCTGGAGATTCATGTCAGTATTGTCATACTCGAACTGAACAACAATTTCATCCAGAAATTTACAAGTCAACAAAGTGCAATGACGTTCAACAAGCAGGCTATTGCCCAAGAGGGGTATTCTGTGCCTTTGCTCATGTTGACCGTAAGTAATAATTTTCATTTCTGACATAACTGGTAAATTTTGTTTTGCTCTCACACTCTGTATTAATGATTGCTTGATTTCAGAGGAAATGTGTATAGCCAGGGACTTAGCTGCACCTCACGACTCTGGAACAAACTTAGGAGATATCTTGTCAAATGCTCTGCCATCTGTAGACAACCGTCCTCCGACTAAACCGGAAGACAAGGGCAGTGAATCTCCCAATGGTAGTAGCGAAGTCTCGGAATCTGCTTCCACCAGCAGTCTCTGCTCCAATGGATCACACAGCAGGGCACCTGGTGCCCAATTAGCTCACAACAGAGTAGAAAATAATCATTTCCACCCTCAGAACAGTGCACAGGAGTTATTGAATGGGGTATGTATTCTTTTCCTTTTCCTAGCTAGTGTTGATTTTGTAGAAATGCAATTTTAACCGTGAAAATTTCTTTACAGGGTGTCATTCGGAATGACATTGGTATAGACAATGATACAAGTCTGGACACTCAAGAGAAAGATCAACGCAAACAAAGCCTCTATAGAGCATTCTCATCACAAACCAATTCTCTTAATCCACTTGGCCTAGGTATGGGATCATCATTTTATGGCCACAATGATACTATTGAATCAGTCGTAGGTAAGTGTCATAGTATCTCTTTCTTGAACTTATTTGCTGTGATAGTGACTATCTCTAACCTTATCATTTCCACAGGGAATGCTTTAGAAGAGTTGCATTTTGATGATGCTATGAACTTAGCTGCCTCCATAGACCGTGAATATGAGACTGAGTCACCAACTATAGCAAACCCTATCTCTGCTAGTCTCTCAAGCGGCCTCTCTAGTGGTAAGCATCAATTTTCCTAATTGGAGAAATTAGGTGTTAGTAGATAGAGGTCAAATTGTCTAATATTATTTTAGGATTGCTTGTTGGATCTGCACCAGTAAATATCCCTGGGAGTTCTCTAAATGACCGAACCAATTGCTTGGGCAACTTCTCACCTTCTACATCGTCACCTCTCCACCATATCCAATCAAGCTTTCTATCAGCATCACGATTCCCCCATCAGGAATCTCTTGATTCAGTGAGTAGTGTTTCATTCAGCTTTGTTCTTTCATTTTCAAGTTCCTGTTCTAAAGAGTTTTGTTGTGTCAACAGAATCCAGCTTTTCTCAACCACTTACCATTGAGTAGCAGTGCCTCAAAGATATCTGGCAGCCATTTTCCGATGACAAATGTAAACAGTGGCAGTGTGGGGAGTGTTGGTCCAGGGCCTGTTGGTAGCAATCTCTTTGACTTCCATAATTTGTCTCCTGGAAGTCGTGGTCATCCCAGCGTAGCGAACAGCTTCCCCATCAGCCCCTCTATAGCCAACAACTCTCCGTCTGAGGTAACATTTTCATTTAACTGTCGCCTTTTTTTGATCTTTTGGTCCAATTAATGCAGAAGCCAAGGGGCGCAGATTATAGGGAAGATAATCGCCCGAGCTTGCGTGAAGTACTCGTAGCGTCTTAACTGCGTGATTTCGAGGAAGGGGGTCGCGGCTGAATGTTGTACAGGGTCGTCGCGGAGCCGAAAAACGTTTGGAACCACGGACTTTTTTGTTTCATAAAGTACATGAAAGGTATCTAAGTGTGTGCTTATTTTACAGATTCACAAATTGAGAGAAGAATTATCATCTAGTAGATCTAAATTGGCAACTTGGGACGAAAATTTATCTCATCTAAGGTCCGCTTGTGAAGCATGGCAACAGGAGGCCGCAGATAGGGAAAGAAGAGCTAAAGTAGCCGAACTCCAGAGAGACGAGGTGAGTTTCTTAATTTTTTACAAGTGCTCAACGCGACTACTCTTTACTCGACTACTCGGAGACTACTAAAATCGTTTCACCCACATTGAGCATCGATCGCTAATTTCTTGAATTTGATGAAGGGTATTTCAAGTTAACCTGTGCTCACGATATAATATAAGCCAACAGCTGCGCGACAAGCATTTCAGAGGCTTTCATCAGTTAAAAGGAGGTTGGTTTGGAGCTTAGTGCTTCTTCTAAGCTATTGACCGATTTAGGCATGTATCAAGTACCTCTTAAAAGTTCTAAAGTATTTGTGTTTTGGTACTGTATTCGCACGCAATTAAGGAAGATGTTTAAAGCTTTGTTAATGACGAAGTGATAGCTTACGGAATGACTTGGGCGATGTTAACCCCCTGCCTGAGCAGCGTCAAATCGTTGAAGGTCACCGTTCGAACCCCCAATGTGCAGAATTTTGTCTCCTGAAACTGTCGATTCCGCACATTACATTGAGAGAAATCCCCTTAAGTGTCGTTTATGTAACATTAATGTATCGTCTCGACGTAAGCCGGTGGTCTGTAAGACATCCTTTTTTTTTTTGTGCTGTAAAGTAAAATTTCACTTTTTTGTGTGGGCAGTTGTAGCTAGTTAAATTGCGTCGACATCATGATTATTTTACCCTGGAATAGTAAAAGCATGTGTGTATGATTATATATTAATTTATTTTTATTTATTTTGTCAAGGTCTTGAAGCAGTTGAAAGTTCTGCAAATGGAACTGGAGCGTATCCAAAATAATCCGTATGTTCACACCTTGAATAGAGCCTCCGATCTGAGATGTATGTCTATACCTATGCTGAAAGCGCTGCAAGCGCAGCTTCGAACGGATCTGGAAGAAATCGACAAGGTAAGGAAAGCCTAAATGGTTCTTGATGAAATTCCATCCCGACCAGCGTTTCCCCATGTTTAGCTTGTCTGGACTGAAGGGTTTGGTTTTTTCAGGTGCTGTATCACCAAACAGCAGCAAAATGTATGGTTTGTGAAGAGCAAGATAGAAGCGTAACTTTAAGGCCGTGCAATCACCTAGTTCTGTGTATGTTGTGTGCTCCTAAACAGAAAGAATGCCCCTATTGTCAGACCCCTATTTCACCAAATGCCACATCTGTATCACAATAGACCCATAAATGGTTTTGATATCTTTATTCTTAATTGTTCATTTCATGCATCTTTTATAATTTTATTTGTTTTAGTTTGAATTACAGGTATGCTGCTTCTGTGGCTTGGTGCATATTTTTAAGTCTCCTTAGGATTGGAAACAAGTTTATTGAATGTTATTTAATTTTTTTTCGTCTATTTGGGATTGTGGTGTGGCCCTTTTGATGAACTTTCTCGGTTTCACTCCTTACATCAGCAATTGGCTGCCAATTCTCCGAACTGCCAGAAAATACGGCCAGTCGTCTTCTGGCCTTCCTCCGTTATTTATGCAATTTTTTTTTTAATTTCTGTTACATTCCAACTGTTTCTTTCTCGATCAACTGAATACGGAAGCACTCGAATTTTGTTTTGAAATGCCAACAAATCCTTGCCTCGCGTATGTTTTTGACTTCGGCGCTTCCAATCCATGTTTGCTTTGCGTTTGAAATTGGTTGTGAGCTGCGAATTGCGGCGCTCTGTTGGAGGAAAGGGAAGACGATAGCTGGCTCGAACGTGCATCGCAGTCTACGGCGGTCATTATGTGTCTTACCACCCTTTTTTAGACCATGGCTTGGTGCAACACCTGTTAAAGATTATTTTCCACTTCATGTGCACTTTGGTTTGTTTTAGTGGTAAATCATGATTTATAAATTTTATTTTCTAGTGATGTTGATTGGCTGGGTATTTTCCATGTATTTGTGGCTTTGATAAATTGTAAATGTTTTTACATCCCAACTGCCATTTTGAGTAATGAGCCGACTTTCAGTTATGTTTTAGCGTTGTGTCTGACACAAATGTGCTAAGTATAATATTAATGATAGAAGAAGAAAAAATACAGAAACATTTAGGGTAATTTATATTCTTATCTGCATAAAAAAAAAAGTGTAACTGTAACTTAAGTAGTATTGAATAACTGTGTAGATCAGACTGATTTATTTTTCCTGGATCTAATATGTACAAGGAATTAATAAATTATGTAGCAGCTAAAAGATTTTTGTATTTGGTTTGTAGTGGCTTGATCATGCCTGCAACAAGTAAATCTAGAAGCAATATCAAGCAATATTAGTAGGTTATCACCTTTCAAAGATTGACATTTAATATGCATAATGGGAAAGGTCACACAGAAGGCATTTTCCTGTAAACCAAAGTGCAAGGGGAAATGGGACAGCAGTGAGACATTTATCATACGATTACCTTGTAGCTTTGCCATCTTGACATAGAAGTGGGGCATTTCTGGTTTTTAGAACTTCCCATTGGGAACTTCTCATCTTGAAGGTATTCATGAAATATTTTGGAGGCTGGTGCGTACGATATACTCCTTAAATGTCATTATCTCATTTTTGTACCAGTATATTATGACTACTCCATTCTTGATCGCTAGTTATTATCACTTGTATTACGGTTAGTCAAGAACATTGGCCAAGGTTTTGGAATCTTTTGACTTAAATCCACTCCAGTGAGTTTTTAAATATACCTGTGATTTGAGTGCACTGTACTGTTGGTTGCTAAAAGATGCCAGTCGATTTGTAATGACACCAGCATATCAAAGAATTCAAGCCACTTATTTCCGTTCGCTTCTTTGTCCTTCGTGCGTTCATTAATGTACGCTCTTCTCATTCCTTTGGTTTCTTTTTTTCCCGGTTTTCCACTCTCCCATTCTGAAATGGAATGCCTACTCTGCATTTTATCTTTCAGCCCTAAAATGTTGTAGCTTCAACAAATGTATTTGAT
>Ga0058701_10006075_pt1 | contig 10124 bp, 3 predicted proteins | sample AgamicOrMae_FD_97039 | JGI IMG/M metagenome (GOLD analysis project Ga0058701, IMG submission 97039) | Agave microbial communities from Guanajuato, Mexico - Or.Ma.e | ecosystem: Host-associated > Plants > Phyllosphere > Phylloplane/Leaf | place: Guanajuato, Mexico | collected 2012-06-04 | reverse complement strand
TGGTTACGAGGTTTCAAACAGGCCGCTGTGCGATATGCTGTTTCCAACAGACAACTGCCTGTTAGGAGGTTTTAAACCAGCCGCTGGCTGTTAGGAGGTTTTAGTTAGGGACTAACGATATGGTTATTTAGTCCGAAATTCTGTATTTATTCGCCTTGAATCCGAGGTAAAGAACCGTTAAATATAATTACGGTTGAACGACTTGTGCGTTCGTATACAAGGTTCGAGTTAAGTTACAAATACTTGCGGATATAGTTTGCATACTGCAACCGCTAAAATATGTTTTTTAGGTAGGAAATGAAGAACTTGTGCGTGATTTTGTTATTTTAATGCAGTTTCTTAGCGCTATTCAGGAACCTACAGAATAATGATATTTTTTTTCCAAAAATTTGCATTTTTTTTCTAAAAGTGCTTTTCTTTCCTAAGCTGCTAAGATATTATTTTTAAAAAAGTAAAAACTGACAAATACATTTTACTTTTTAGTAAACTAGGAAGATCAGCAGCTATAACTTCGGTCGAATTTTTATCTTCTTGTGGAGAATCTAAAGAATTCGGAGATGGGCTGTGTAATCGATAGAGAGGTGGAGATGCGGTATAGGCTGGCAAGATAGATTTAACTGTTCCGGCCAATATCCGCTGTGGCTGCCCCTTAGGATATCCAATGGTGTTACGCTTCGTTAATAAAAACCACTCTAAAATGGGAAGTTAATTTGCTAACCATCTTCAAACTGGTTTACCGCACCTCAGAAATTTACTCATTTCGGTGACTTTTCAGAGCTGAAGAAAAACGGGCGTTTTTTTAAATTTATGTTTCTTAATACATTTGTTCTTTTTATTTACTTTTCAGTGGTTGCGTTGATACCCTTTTTATTTTAAAATATGCGACCCTTCGTCTCCCGATTCGGCGAATGCGAAGAAATATACTAAACATTTTTATCTACGTGCTCGGCTTACTCTGAATTCAAAGCATATATCGTGGAAATTGAGTTTACACGCCAAAAAATGACTTTGTCACAGTAACAAATATTTGTAACTTTCACAATCGCGCTTTGTTCCTACTACAACCGTATCTGTTGAATTAACAATCATTTGTTGTCGGCTGTACTATTTCCTTGTCACCATTACTTTTTTTTAGTAACTGTAGCTAGATAATAATTGTCTGAAAATTGTGATTTTGACAAAGTCATTTTTTTGCGTATACACTTTATAGCTTAGGTAAAGGTAGCGTAAGGTACATAACTGGGGCATGGGGGCAATGAGCGTTCCATCTTGAAGTCGCTGATGTACGCACTGGTTTGGCAGAGCCATTCCTCTTTGTGGTTCGGAGGTCAGACGGGTATGAATTTTATTTAAATTTAATTAAAGTAGACTTATGTATAACCAGGTCTCACTCTGCCATCGGTCCGCTTGGCTTGGCGACCAAAGGTTGAACTTAGGTAGAAAAGCAACCTTTAAAATTGAAAGTGTGCCTAGCCTTGTTTCAGTGACGCTATCAGAAATCGAAACAAGGCAACCAGTAGACTAAAATTTAAAGGTCGAATTTTTATCATCACCGGATGTCCTTCTTTCCAGACTGAGCGGAGCGAGGCATGATGTACGTAACCGAAGTTAATTTAGTCGGTCAATGAAAGTAAAATTACAAAACATCCATTCTATCATCCTTAACAAAAATCACGCAACGGAAATCTCTTTACGATTTGTGTATTTTAAGCATATGATGCAACATTAGCTTTCGATTTTAAGGAAAATCACCTGTAGAACACCATTTTTGAAAATTTCTTTGAATAAAAGGTTTTTTACTTCCTTAAAAAAAAGAGAGATCCTCTAAGATTTCCTCGCTCTTAACCGAGTTTTGCCCACCGGGCTATCGACCCATCAAAAATTATTAACCTTAATGCAAAATTCTCCCAAAAATCACTTATTTTAAGTAAAAAGGTAAATCTAAATCAGCCTAAAGAAAAAATATGATCGTTTCAAAAACACCATTTTGCAAAATTTTGATTCAAAACGTTTTGATTATTCCCAAAAATTATTTTTTTCAAACTTCCCCTGGGCACAAATCGGTTAAATCTATAAACGTGGTACGCACGGATGTGGGAAATGTGACATTTTAAACCTGTGCGTTTACGGTAAACCCTTCCGTGTCCACAACTGAGACAATGACGCTCGACGAGGATTATTATCTGGTATGAAGTGCAAGTGCGAGGTCGCGAGGTTCGAAGCAGGAACTCTCGGCGGCCCACATTGTCCTTAAAAATGAGACCGGAACTTAAATGGAATGGAGTCCGGTAGGAAGGACTTCGCAAATATGACTTGCTCAAAATTACGGCTCGGACCGCAGCACGTAGTCCATTATTTGGGTGTCCGCCGATTTTGAGGTTGAAATATCCTCGAAATTTTAATGATTAAAAAAAATATGGGATGAGTTGAAATGATGAAGGTTATTCCCAATTACCCAGCAATTTTGTGGATTATGGATATTGCCGGGCGAAACTCTTTTTCTGTATTTATCTATTGAGTTTTTTTTCACAGTGTCACTTTGTATTATCTGTGCTCAACGTTCTTTTTGTTGCCCTTTAATAATCGCTCCCGTGTATTTTTAAACCATACAGCTTTCGCCGATGTTCTCTGTATACTCTGCAAATATTCAATGAATGCCGAAAATCTTCCCAACTGTGGTATACGCAAAAGTCGATCTTATTTTTGTCGCAGGGATGAACTTCAGTTTCTAAACAACTCAACAAAATATTATAAACAACACAAATACCGTTGTAAAAGATTTTTTAAAATGGTTTTCAAGTATTTGTACTATAAAAATTGCCTAAAAGAAGGTCCTGAACCGTAGGAAGTCTATTAGAACACTTAACGTTGGAATCAAAACATTTTACCATTTTTAGTGCGGATTTGAATTATGATTTCCAATTTTTTGAACGCTTTTCTTGACATGGGTTTCGCCTTACAAGTGTTAGCCTAGTGTAATGCGAGCGGTTGGGTTAATCTTTGTCGTTACGTTTTACTTTTGACGCTTCTGTGTTTCTTATTAAATCACACATTAATCATCAGAGATCCGTGCATTAATCGCCCTGAGTTATTAAGTAAATTAGTGTTTATTAGCTGACTATCATTCTCTTCCAGAACCCTTATTAAACAAATAATGGAGAAAACTGCAGTCATCCTGAACTGTGTTTTTAACACAGAAAAAAGGAAAAGCTGATGCCGTTCCACTGTGAAAAGAGAATCTTAATTTCACATGCAACAAAATGTTAAATAATTGGTCTGAAAAAAATGTAGTCTAAATATGCACGGAATTTCAGTCATATCGTTCTTAAAATAAAAAGTTTACAGAAAATAAAAATTTTATCTGGAATTCAGTGCATAATTCGACTGATTTTATTACATTTTTTTCCAGATCAGTGATTCGACTTTTGATGCATCTGAATTTAAGATATTCTTTTTACAGTGTATACTTGTCTTAAAGGAATAGTTTTTGAGCTAGCTTTTCGCGGAATGCTTCTTTCCTTGCATTTTTAAAATCCGATTTTATCGATTTGATTTTACCTATTTTTATCTGTATGCTTTACCATGTTTTCCAAGGTAAAGCCGTGATTTTTCTTTCTTAAAAGTTCAATTCAATCAAAAAACAGATGAATACAATGTTCAGATCGGCCGAAATCGGCGAACGCGAGGTCACGATGAGGCGTAGCGCGCAACTTTCAAGCTGGGCCAAGTTTGCGTTCAAAGTTTCGTCAGAATGATGCGGGTTTCCCGCCTGCAAATGTGCCTGGGAATAGTGGAGAAGGGGGTTCGTAATGTCCGCCGACCAGGGAGGCACTGATCAGCCTAAACCTAGGATGCTGTGGTCCGACTCGCAATATTTTCTTTGCACAAAAGATGCAGCTGTCACTTCCTGAATCAGCGTTTTATCGGAGTTAAAATGACTTGAACGTTTGCGGTCGGATTGGAAGCGATGATAATCTGATGACGTGGGTGGAGCCTAAATATTTCCTAATCGCGATAAGAGTTTTCGATTAAAGACCCCTTTTGTGATAGATTATGTGGCAAGCATCGCCTAGTGCCCGAGATAAACTTTAAACTTATTTCATTTCCCGTTTCTTCTGCAAAATATGGAGTTTATTTGTCCTTTTTTCACCGATTGTTTCATAGTTTTTATCGCGAGAGACATCATCCTAAATTTCCACCAGAAAAAGATATTTCTCTTAAATATTTTTTTTCCAAAACAAATTTTAGTTTTTGCAAGAAATTTTAGTTTTGTGCAAGAAATTGTAGTTTTCTGCAAGAAATTTTAGTTTCCTATAAGCAATTTTAGTTTCCTACGAAAGAAATCGTCCTTTCCGTAAGAGGAGCAACGTAGTTTTGTCGAGGAAAAATATTTCGATTATGTTAAAAGTTCTTTCGCGCAAGAACTCTTGCTGTTGCTTGTTCTGTCATGCGCGAAAGATCTGTGCGGACTTTGTCCTAAGAGAATGTAGTTTGTCATGGGCGAAAGCAGCGCCCTTCACTCGTGCCAAGTTGGGAGTTGGGAGGAAGAAGGAAATAAGTTCCTTCCTTCTGTATTGGGATGGATTTTCTTTCGTCTTATTGTGTTTGCTGTTTCGAATCGAGCGGAGAGAAAGGCGGTTAGAAAACTTGGAGTGAGCGGCCGGCCCACCCCACCGACTCCAAGCGCAGCGTTTTCCTTTCCGGAAACAAAAACATTTCGCCGGAATAAGAATACCTCGCGAACCTTTGGCATTCCCATCGGGAACAGATTTCGGAAACGACGATGTGTTTATCTCGTCATTTGGAGGTATTATCAGAATATCTGTATACGTACCTGAGATGAAAGAATGATGTTTGGGCGGTATGGCATTAGATTTTACCAATACTCCAATTCTCTTCCCATAGCTAGGCTATTCGTCCCCATATATGGGGGGCATATGGGCACAATTGCCATATTTGGCTTATGTGGAGCTTAATAGAACTGTACAGGTATGGCTTATTTTGAAATCCTACACTCAAACCTTTTATTTCTAATGAGTGAGAGAAGGGCGCGCATTTCTCTTGAGGTGAGAGTATCATGATATACCGTACTTCGCTGCAGTATGGGTAGTGTTAGCGCCTGCAGTTGCTCACAGAATATTTACAGATTCAATTTTAGAGAATTTTACAAAAGTGTGTATTTTTTTTATTTCGTTTTTTTTTTTAATGAAAAAAGGAAAGTTTTTGTGGTGTGCTGAAAATTTTACGAATTGGTGTTGAAGACTAATCAGATTTTTTTTGGAGGGCGTGAAGTTTGTATTTAAAATACACCAAAAAGGGAAATATTTTCGTTATTTAGCAAATATTTATCCATTATTTTGAGAAACTGTGTGGGCATAGACGGTTTTGACTGGATATCCTATGTTTACCTTCTTGTAATAGCCTTAACCGTCGGATATTCTTGGTAGGTGTCGTTTTTGTCTCAGAATACATGAAAATTTGTTTATTTGAAAAATATAGTTGAAGGGTATGGTCAAATCTTGGGAGGCGTTTCTGTGTGTGTGAATTCGAGATTCGCGCCACAGAATGTTGTTTATTTCGTACTCGGGTGAACGAACCACAGATTAGTCGCGGAGGACTCGAGATAACCTCAGGGGGTCGTAGAAAGTTCATTCGCTCGAAGCTTGGGTGCGGGAAATCGCGTGCATTTAGGTCGAAGCAAACAGCTGATCGCGATCAGCAGGGCGGAGGGCTCAGCTAGGTAATGCTTAGAGCAGGGCGGTGAACTCTGCCCGGCAAACTCAACAAGGCGGTGGTTTTTCAAAAACTTAAATTACTGTTTGATACAAGACCGAACAGCAACCGAATAAATGTGGGTTCGATTCAATCATAGGAGCCTCGGGGGATACAATAAGTTTACCTATAGTTGAAATAAGTATGAAATGCTTGAATCAAGCCTACTGTACGTTTGATTCAAGCATACGCAAGTAATACGTATGCTCGAATCAAACGTACCGTACAGTAGGCTTGATTCAAGCATGTGATACTTAATTTAATCATATGGTAAACTTACAAGTATATCCCCAAGGATTTTACGCTGGAATCAAACGAACAGCCTTTTTCGGTAAACGATCTCTGTAGTAAATCTTCGAGTAAAATACAGTCGTTTTCTTACTATACCGGAGCTTCGGAAGGTACGTTTTTGGTTTAAAACAGTGAATTTCAGCACTCGAAGCCTTTCACAGAGTAGGCTATGCGCCGTAATCTTTTCTAATTGTAGAGTACTGATTTTTATTATTGTAGCTGTATAACTTTTACGAAACTGACTTTTTGATTTGATAACGCAGCTATCTTCTCAGAATCTAACCATGCGTTTCCTATAATCAAAGTGATTAGTAGCACTCATTTAAAATGCATACAACGTTTCCCATTACAGATGTCCGTAAATGCGAGGCAAACTTGGCAATAGCTTGCTTTTCAGCGAGATTTTACTGATCCGTATTTTGTTTTATTGTTCGTAGGCTTTCCTTAACATGGAGATTTTGTGATCATTATCTCATTTCGTAGCCAAACTAAACTCCGTTTTGATCGCAGTTTACATTTCCTAGTGTTATATACACGTCATCAAGCCGAGGGGAGCGAGTTACAAGGCTTCTAATATAACAACTTTGTTAGCCTATCTTCGCAACGCCCGAAGCCGTTTACCAGTATTGTGCTGCGGGTGCTGTCATAAGCGCCAAAAACCACAAGCGCTAACGCCGCAAGCGCCAATCCGTAACCGCCAAACGAGAAAAGTCGCAAACGCCAAAGGTCTTAACCGCAATACTAACCTTGCCTAACCTAACCTCACTTAACCCAACCTAACTTGACCTAACCTAACCTATGCGAACTTTGGCGTTTGCGACTTCTCTCGTTTGGCGGTTACGGACTGGCGCTTGCGACGTTGGCGTTTGTGGTTTTTGGCGCTATCGAATGCCCCCCTTGTGCTGCTAGATCATGCAAATTCTGGTCATAGATCAGATTTGGAAGTAAAAAGTGATCTTAACATGACGAATTAGATCATAGATGCAAAATGATCTTAGGTCTTTTCGACATGAAAAAAATGAGATTTCTTTTTTTTTTCTTTTTTGGTTCAACTGGTTAGAAATAAAAGCTGCCCCTACTCATACACCGTATGAGCCGTGATTACAAACGCTTTAGTTATACTACTTTATCAGCCATTAACGTTTGTTGTACCTGCTAAAAAAAGTTATTTGGCTGTTAAACAGAGAAGTTTGCATCATATTTTGCCCTTTGCTAACCTTTTAGCAGCCACAGCGAACATCAGCAATACCTGCTGAAAAATTAGCAATCTCCGATAAAATTAGTTTTTGTGCTATATTAATAGTTAACGCCTTAGCTTCCACTGCCAACCTCGTTTTCGTGCGGAAAAAAATGATAGGTGAGAGAGAATATTACATTTCTAGCACTGATACTGACACCGCTATACCATTGTGATATTTGATTCACGTGTCAAATTCAGTGGCGGAATCTTCTCTGCATAGAAAACGTGTCCCAGGATTTTTCCCCCCGAGCCATTCTGGTTGGATTGTAAAAATACAAAGTGACACAATCCAACTCATACCTTTTGACATAACCGGCAGAAGAAAAAAATTAATGAAAAACGTCACTTTCGTTGCCGATTTCGTAAACTCTCGCTAATAATTTATGCCGACTAATCAAACAGGATGTATAATACCTTTAAGAGCGCAAAGTATCAGCTGAGCGAAAGTAGTTTTCTAAACGGGTTTTGGCGATATTTTTGGAAAGTTGTTGCTGGATGTTGTAGGCGCACGGATCTGGAATACTGCTCAGGAAGAGCTGGCCTTGAAGTGGTTGGCGCGGCTGATTGTGAGTTGGCGCCCGGCGCGGCGCCGGCTGCGGCTGCGCCCAGCATTCGCCGAGCGGCGCTGCGCCCGCCGATATCGCCGGCACCGCTGCTCTCACTTATACCGAAGCAAAGTATCACGGAACGCATCGGGTAGCTGTCATAAGCGCCAAAAGCCACAAGCGCCAACGCTGCAAGCGCCAATCCGTAACCGCCAAACGAGAAAAGTCACAAACGCCAAAGGTCTTAACCGCAATACTAACCTTGCCTAACCTAACTTAACCTAACTTAACCTCACTTAACCTAACCTAAGTTAACCTAACCTAACTTGACCTAACGTAACCTATATGAACTTTGGCGTTTGCGACTTTTCTCGTTTGGCGGTTACGGGCTGGCGCTTGCGGCGTTGGCGCTTGTGGTTTTTGGCGCTATCGAATGCCCCCCAACGCATCTATATACGTGATATTGAAATCTACGGGTTCTTGATCACTCAGTAAAATCTTACCCATGGGATATCTCTTAATAACAAAATTACGCTCTTCTTGTTATACCTTAGTTTTTACGGAAGTCTTCCCAACGGATTCTTGCCCAGGGGCAAGAATCCGTTCATCAGTTTCTTATAACGTATCATTTTCTTATAACGGATTCTCACCCAGGGATTTCACTTCGGAAGAGTTGAGGGAACCTAAAAGAATTTTTTTTTCTTAAAAAGAAGAAAAAAATATTCTGACATAAAGTATAATTTGTGGTTCCTAGGTTTCGAACCCCCAATCTTCCCCGGTCGGATGTGAGCATCTGCGCCAATAAATAATGAGCAAGCGGTTTTACTGAGATTCTGTTAACAAGCTTGCATGTAAATTTGGCGGTGAAATGTTTGACAAATAGACACTCCCTACTCACTCTACTCCTAAGATTAAATCAAACAGCGGTAATTTGAAATTGATAAATTGTTGAATCCAGTCAAGGAGTGCGGTCTCATTTTTACATGAAATACAGATTGCAGCGAAGTTTTCGTCGTTGAATAAATTACTTCCCGTGGTTTGAGAGCAGAGCAGCTCGTTTAAATGAAATGGAACAGTCAATTACTTTTTAAACTTTTATTGGTGAGGATTCCCCGGCAACTTCTATAGCGTTTTCGGTCTGCATCAAAACCTTAATGACTTCCGAATGTAAAGTAGATTTTTTTTTTGCGGCTCTTTATTGAAAAGTGCGGCGTTTTGATTTTTTTGACATTATTATTTTTCATAAGTATAATTGATGGCGTAGTTTTGAAAACTACAAAAACAGCAAAACAATTGGGTGTTTTATAAATATTTGTTGTACGTTGGGGGAAAACGCTCTTTGGGATAGAGTGCTCATAAGTTAAACCTTGTTAACTACTATTCCGATTTTTGTCTGATTTCGCGACTCCTTCATTTTTAATCATTGTTACCTTTTGAACCGGTGGAGATAACCTTGTAATTAATCCATTTTCGCTGTGCTTACCTCGAGAGCAATGTAACGCATACCCGGTAGGCTAGGTTATCTCTAATGCTTCTCAAGTTAATCGCAATTAAAACTTCCGAATGTGGCAACACTGTCGCAGAAGCTTCCGTCACTGAGCGAGTGATCTCTCCTTGTGAGACTAACGACGGACTTGGTTTGACAGGTGAGGAGATCGCTTAACTCATCTAATGAGAATATCTGGTTCTACTCACCTGGTTTTGACCTCAGCCCGGTCAGCTGATTTTGAACCAAGCTCTGCGTGACAAGTTTAGAATTAGCCGAAAAATTCGTTGGTACCGTGCGCTAAAGTGTGCTCAATCAAGGAGATGGCGTAAAGATCAGTTTTGACTTAAAACGATATTAAAAGGCCTGCATGTGAACTAAAACCAGATCTGTCAAATGAAGAAACAGTTGCCAAACTCGTGGGGAGATGTTTTTTTTTAATTTTTTTAAAGAAAAGCGTAATTGGAAGAACTTTGGTAATCAACACACGAAAAACGAACGTCTGTTTTAGATAACCCCACGCCTGTTTTAAGGTTAAAGTTATAACAGGGGATTTTTTTTGTTGAAAAAATTATTAATAACCATGTATGAATCGAGAGCTCTCTATACGAAGCCTTTGCATTGACATATTTGTTAAAATGTTTATCTTAAACTAAGAAAAAGCATATAAAAATAACACGCACTTTCCCTCAGTAAAAACCTACCTCTGTTATTTTGTTTGACTACCTCAGTTTGTGAAACTGTTTTAGGTAGTCCCAAACCTGTTTTGGGTTGAAACAAGAGGAGAGCG
>Ga0058701_10006074_pt1 | contig 10124 bp, 9 predicted proteins | sample AgamicOrMae_FD_97039 | JGI IMG/M metagenome (GOLD analysis project Ga0058701, IMG submission 97039) | Agave microbial communities from Guanajuato, Mexico - Or.Ma.e | ecosystem: Host-associated > Plants > Phyllosphere > Phylloplane/Leaf | place: Guanajuato, Mexico | collected 2012-06-04 | reverse complement strand
TGATATAGGTTGGGCTAGGTTGGATGCCTTTTGCCTCGTTCCGCTATCTCTCCGCTCGGCTTGACGATGGAGGGTAGCACCAAATTTAAACCAAAAGGTTGAAAATGCTACCTTAAAAAATTAAAGTGCACCAGCCCCGCATATTGGCATGGGTATTCGCTTTTTCGCATGGTTGATGGATTGCATTTTTCAAGAGATCTTTTGGATTCATACATTTTTTGTGGATTAACAGATTTTTTAAACGAAAATTAGAGATTTTAAGTAAGGTTAGTTTGTAGCTTAAGGACGGTTAGTTTAAGTAAGGTTAGTTTAGGTATAAGATTGGCTTAAGGTAGGCTTATTTAAATTTTCCCAGAAAAAAATCGGTTTGAGGCAGTCCCATGACTGTTTTATGTATGAAAAGATGGAGCGTAATTTGGTTACTTTCAAAGATAAACTAATCCATAACCACAATTTGAATCAGTGAGAGTAACGAAAATTCCTCGAATTTCGGTCAATACAGTACCACTGAAAAAAATCAGTGGTGCTTTATTGACTGAAATTCAGTGAATTTCCTCTGAATCTCAGAGATTCTCGCTGATTCTAATTTAGAGAGCATATTAATTGGGAGCTCTCGATGAGCCCTTTTCATCCAAATGGTTGTTTTAAAGTTTATCTTTAAAAGTAACCTGATTACGCTCTTGTCTCGTTTTGCCTTCATTCCAAAAACAGGTATAGGACTACCCAAACCAGGAAATATTTTTTATTTACTGTGTGTTCAAGTCCTAAGGAAGGTTATTGCTTGAGGAAGGTGAATCATAAAAATTGCAACCTGAAAATTTAAGGCGCTCGCTTGTAGGTTAAACCTCCACATCTGGACCACTCTGATCTCTGGTCCCTATCCCTTCGACTGGAAAATCGTTGCTCATTTTGTTTCCTGCCGCCGCGATAAGTGAAGGGTTATTACTCGAACCTTTCATTTTGGATGCGATGTACTTTGTAATTGAGCGGTATTGGTCCGTGATCCTCAGTTGAAGCGAAGCGTGTGTCACGTGGGAGGAAGCCCTCCCCCCCCCGGCGTGAGGAATGCGCACCGGCGCTCCGCCGCCGCCTGCGTAGGTTCAACCAAACTGGAGCACTTCCATCGTTCCCCACCGCGCCGCAAAGACTCGCTCAAAGCCTTCTTCCATGTGTGTACGATTTTTCAAGCTGCTTAACGCCGAGGTAGATTGTGCGTTCAAGCAAGACTAAATATTTTCATGAAGTGCACTTGTGTTTGTGCTGTTTCTTCCGCAAACATCGGTAAACAAACTTAATTTTAACGAAGTGACTATTCACACGCTGCCCGATTTAAAACGTATTAGTTTGCTTTCCGTGCGTTCAAGTCTCCCTTGTATTAGGCGTGCGAATAGAACTGCACTAATTTCAAAGCGAAACATTGAATTTTTTTTTGTTTTTTTTTTAATTTCATTTTATTCTATTAATTTCAATAACTTATTTTTTCAGCTTGAAACTAAATCATGCTTGAATACAACTGTCCCTCTCCAAGAGTAACATTTTTTTCTTCATTGATTAATTAACCCGCAACAGCCAAAAGTATTTGGGGTGAAATTTAGCTTAAGAGAAATTCGAAGGATTTTTCTCATCAAAATAAGCAATTTCAAGCTTTGGAAAATGCCTAAATTATTGAATACCAGGTTTCCAGAGGGGTGATATTTTTTAAATTGTGATTATACTGAACTGAAAAGATCCCCTAAATCAAGTTTTTCTGTTTCCGAACGGCATCGCTGGGCGATAGTGGATTAATGAATGACCTGGCTCTGCTACAGGTCTTCAAAAAATTCGTCTGCGGGCTGGTCAACCCGAAGAATTCTCTTTTAGTTAAAAAATAACAAGGAAAGAAATTCCGCCGTGTTGAATGAGCGACAAAGACAATCGATGCAGTCGCTTCTGCAGATGAGTCGTGAAAAAAAATCAATGAAACGTCGGACGCGATGAAGGCAAGGCACTTATTCGTGGGTGGAAGGAAATCGACCCATGCGGTGGAGGAGCAAAGAACCCATTCGAGTATTATTGCGTCCGTAGTTTGGAACAAGACGCTGAGCCGCTCGGCACCCACCTCCATTCGCATCGCCAAAATTAGTTTTCCAGTGCTCAACCTACGCAACAGCTATTGAGAGTGAATACACCTTTTTCTTCCTGATCAGCTGGTCTTAACCTCCCCGACAGTTCGAAACGTTCAACCCGACTCTGATCGACGTATAACAAATGTTTCTTCTTACACATGTCATACTTGTCTTACTTTTTAAAGATGGGTAGCTGTCATAAGCGCCAAAAACCACAAGCGCCAACGCCGCAAGCGCCAATCCGTAACCGCCAAACGAGAAAAGTCGCAAGCGACAAAAGTCTTAACCGCAATACTAACCTTGCATAACCTAGCTTAACCTCACTTAACCTAACCTAACTTGACCTAACCTAACCTGTACGAACTTTGGCGTTTGCGACTTTTCTCGTTTAGCGGTTACGGACTAACGCTTGCGGCGGTGGCGCTTGCGGTTATTGGCGCTACGGAATGCCCCCCTTATAGGTATTAAGGCGAAATTTTCAAGGAAAACCCCTTAATTATTTAAGGATTTGATAAATTAAATGCGCTTTTGAAATTTGACGCATACGACTCTCTTTTTTGTAATTAAACAATTATCAGGTTTTGGAATAATTTTGTTTTCAAGGTTCGGCATAGGTACCGAATAGTAAGCCAGTGTGAGCAGAAAATATTTGCGGTACACTCATAATTTTGCTTGTAGTTTGAGAATATTGATTAATTCGGGTCTTTTTGATTGATTGTAGATGAAGTACTATCCTTTTAAGGAAATAGGTCCACGGTGGCACAGTTACATTGAAATTCGCGAAATTAATTATCCGCATGTTGACAGAACAAGTTTTTGATCTATTGAATCGAGCAAGTCGGTCGATTATGTCAAACATGGAAAATTAAATCGACAAGACAGCAGCTGATCTTTAAACCAGTTTGAATGAAAATCTTGTTGAAATGTTTTCGTAATCGTTTTAAATAGACTCATCTTTGTTTAGCGTGAATTTACTGTTCATTAATTCACGTATCCGCGCATTGCTCCACGACGCGAAGTCTCTGTGATTTTTAATTGTCTCCCAAATCCTTTTAGTGGGAGTGATTGTACAGTCGTCAAGGACACAAATAGCTGACATTTTTTCCAGTTTGTGGTGTTACTACTAATGTATTTAGATGGGGGGGGGGTCCCGCGTTTCAGTCTATTTTAATAGTATTGCCAGCCTAAAGTCAAAAGAATCAAAAAACACTTGTAAGCAATTTATGAACAGTAAAAAGTAATTCCTGTTTTGGGTTCCGTTTTACCCGAAAGAGGTACAGTGGGCCACTAAAGTCATGACCCCTGCATCCATGTAATTCTTATGGAAGCAAGGGTCATGACTTTTGTGGCCCACACGCAAAAAATGAAATTGTTGCGTTAACAAAGCTGTTTGTTAAAATAGAACGAGCAAACTAGAATTGTTGTAGTGACAATTTGAATTGTTAAGGTGACAATTTGATTTGTTACGGTGACAATTTGATTTGTTACGGTGACATTTTGAACTGTCTTTTCAAGAACTGAAATTGTCTCCCTTACAATTAAAATTGTCACCACAAGAATTCTAGTTTGCTCGTTCAATATTAAAAAACTGCTTTGTTGAGGCAGCAATTTCATTTTTTACGTGCACTGTACCTGTTTCGGGTAAAACGGGACAAGAGCGCAATTAGGTCAATTTTAGAGATACATTTTTAAAGAACCGTATCAATGAAAAGATCTCGCCGAGAGCTCTCATTTAATATGACCATTGATCGGTTTATATTAAAAAACAACCAAAATACGCTTTACCAGTTTTATACCTTCATACCCAAAAGAGGTATCGGACTACTTAAAACAGGATTTTTTTTTACTGGGTGCCCTCGACTCAACAGTCCATACCAAAAGTCTTGTCACCCTGTCACTCGCAAAAGCCCTTCGGATCACTCCTTTTTTCGGTCTCGACTGTACTATCATAGACAGAAAAAACATCCCCCCCCCTGCAACCACCTAGACATCGGTGCTTTGTGGTTGCCTACCCTAGCTCGGCATCAGCCAATCACCGGCCTGATTCCGAGCTAAGGTAGGCAGCCGCAACGCACCGATGTCAAGGTGGTTGCAGGGGGGCGACGTTTTTTTCTGTCTATGATAGTACAATAGCTACTCCGATGAGCGTATCAGCCATCAAATCAATTGACACGATCATATGCCACAAAACGTCCCGCATCGTCGCGAAGCCAAGGCAGGAAACTGCGGCGTGGCGGAATATCCTAACAGCCTTGCCGGAGCCAGCCCACTCTTTCCGTATTTGGCTTGGTCCGCCGTATGGCCGGCGCGGTGCGGTGTGGGGCGTCCCTGTGGGCCGCACGGCCGGCCTGTTTCGTGGCCCGCACGGCCTGTCTCGCGGCCCGGACGACGACGGCTCGGCCGCGTCGTAGGCGACGGACGGCGCGCGCTCCGGGACGTCAGTGCCAGTCAGTCCAGTGCCAGTCAGTGTCGTGTCGCGGCCCGCATAGGACCCGCACCGAAGGGTGGCCGCGGTGACCCGCACGACGTGAGCATGATTGCTAGGAATCAAGAGCCGTCATGACGCGGCCGCGGCGCGCCGCTGATCGACTTTTCAGCCGCCCGCCCAAATTACACAGTTAATTATGGTTACTGTCGGCTTGACGAGGTTTGGGGTTTCACAGCTGGTTATGCCTTCTCCCCTTTTTAGCTTAGCTTTCCTGATGTTTTTTTATCGGCTGACCCGCACAATATGCTTTTTCTGTATCGAATGTCCTTGCTGCGCGGTGAGAGGGGCTGGATTTTAACTCTGTGGAAATCTACACGGAGAAATGACTCGCTTCAACAAAATATTTCGTTTAGCCTCAGCAAAACAGCATTGTTGTGGTGACAATTTTGATTGTCCCAACAACGTGAATTGTTACCACAACAATTACAGTTGTTGATATCACTTGAAATTGTCAGTACAACAATTCTGGTTTGCTGAGGCTATATTAACAAAATATTTTGTTGAGGCAACAGTCATTTTCTTCGTGTGCTGATTCCCAACACTAATTTTAAATCAAAACCGAACCACTGCTGAAGTGAATCGGTGGTTCGATTTTGACTGAAATCGGTAGATTTCTACTGTTCTGTCTTTAGATTTTTGTGGTCTATCTTTCGTTGCTCGAGCGGAGTGTTACCAAAGAAATGCAGAAGCCACGTAACCTTTTGACGTGAAGTTAGATTGGACTCGCAGAAAATGAAACACCGGTTTTAGGGGGTTATTGCCTTGTGCGGGTGTGAAAATAGTAAGAGAGTATAGTTTGTAGTCTGTTGATTTTTCTAGATAGACCTATGTTCAGTCAGGTAAGTCAAAAGGTTTCAGCGAGAGCTTTCCATAGATGTGGCTGGACATATAAGGCTATCTTGAAAAATTACCCAAATGCAAAATTACCAAACATGAAACAGGCATTTCTTTCTTTTTCTTTCTTTCTTTCTTTTTTTTAACCTCTCGCTTCACTCAGCTAACAAAATAACGAAAGGTGGAATTCAAGAGGTGGGAAATTCAAACACTCCTTTACACTGGTGTCAAGATGTTTTTAGAAACTTATTTCACATTGTTTCTAACGAAGAAAAGCAATTTTTTTATGTGTACCCGAAAAATTGTAATGATCATTTTCAAACATACAATATTTCACGTCAAGATCGGAGAAACTCAATACCAGAACTATAGTCTACATACAGTCTGACCGTGCGCTTTGTTATTTTGCCTCACTGATTATAATAACTTGAGCTCGAGGTGTGATTAGCATTTTTTTTTTACTGTATAGTGATTGCTAATTTTCTTGTGAATGTCACGGTTATGCGTTTTGGTTGTGTGGTATTTCAATTCAACATCTTGCATAACGTTTAGCCTTGTATTACTTGCTTGAGCCCTGAGTATTTTGGCGAAAAAGAGGAATCTAGATTGACTTGGGTCTAAGCGGTTTTACGTAGGAGTGGTAGGAATAGTTGTGCGGTGAGGTTACTTGGGCGCGGATGCGACTCACGAACGTCCGATTTATGCACCGATTTATGGTTTGGTGAAATTTGAGGAAGGATAAGTTTAGCGGTCAAGTTTGCGTTTTTTTCTTCCTTTCGCGATGTAAATTTGAACGGAGTTGCTAGTTACGCCCCTTGCTATTTCTATACTGATGAGATAAACTTCTGTATAGGTTAACCTATGATGTATCCTATGATATATCTTATGCTATATCTTGAGAAGGCTCTTGCTTACCTAAAAAACAAAAGTAGGTCATAGCGGACGATTTATTTTTATTTGTCCGAAAAAACTAAGAATAAAATGTATTAATGATGTTTTTTTTTTAAAAAAAGAACTTTAAATTGATAAAAGGCATTGTATTATGTAACCCATAAGTTTAGGTACAAAGTCAACGTATTGGCCATGGCATTTTCAAAAAGAAGTGAAGCGAAGCGAAAAGAATTTTAGCGAACTCCTTATTTAACGCATCCTAAGTACTTTCCCCAGCACGTTTCGCTAAAAATAATTTTAGCGAAACGTGGGGAAAGTACTAGATCGTGGCCTTCTGCTATGGAAAAAAATGTGAAAAAATTCTTTTAGATCTAGAAAATGAAAAAGGGGGGGGGGGCGTGCTATTCCTAGCATGAAAGGTTAAGCAACTCGCTTTCTGTATCCGTGAAGAGCGATATAAAAGGGATTAGAGCAGCGCAGGTACTGAAACGCGTGAAGCTATCCCACCGTCAAAATCGCCGGAAGATGTCCCTAATCCCTTCATCCCCCCCCCTTCAATTAAACATGACCCCGGGCTAATCCCGCGCAGTTGGCCTAGGTTATCGTTGACCGTTGAAATGTATTAGTGGGCCGTCACGCTGACCAGGGAGAAGTTGTCACACTGGCCAAACTCGGTCACGTGACCACTGTGGCAATCGTGACTGGAATGCTGATTGACCGATGATGTTCCCGCCTGCTCGGCGTCGCCCCTTCGCGCTCCGCACCCTGACCTCCCCCAAGCCAGCTCGTCTCGTCAGCCCTCGTCGCCCGCCAAGTGCGAGACTTGAGGGTTCCAGGTCTTCTTTTCAGTGCCGAAATCTAACTGCGGACACAGTTAAAATAAAGCCCCCGTTTTGGGGAATGCAATACCTGTTTAGGGTATGAACTAAAACGAGGGTAGTGCGTACTTCGGCAATTTTTCAAGATACAGTAGACCTTCAGCCTCATCATTGAAAAGCTCTCGCCGAGACGTTTTGGATGATATGGCTGGGCATAGGCCTATCTTGAAAAGTAACCTAAATACGTAACACCTCCGTTATGGTTTCACACCCGCAGAGCAGGTAGCCAGATCCAGTGGAATATTTACTGAATATCTGTGACCACCTTGCCAATAGGAAATCAGTGAAATTTCACTAAAAATCAGTGAATTAATTTTGAAAAAGGTCGTGGCTTTTCGCCCGTCGGCGAAAATACCTGGAGACTTGAACGCACGTAATGCATTTTAAATGGGAGGTGACTTGAACGCCCGGAACCCAACCTAAAACATTTTATATGGGACTAGTGGGCGAATAGCTACTTCCTTTGAAAAAACAAATGAATAATTGAAAATCAGCGGAGTTTCACTAAATCAGTAATTTTTCGTGAAACGAGAAATCGTACTGTCCTTAGGATTCCACTGGTTATAATTTTAGAGGTTTTTCATGAAGTTTACTGAATTTCCAGTAGCATGAATGATGGAGAATCAGTAGAAATTCACTGGTTCTGGCTAAGAGCCTAATCCTTAGTGCGTCTGAATACTCAGGGCGGACGAGAATCTTTGTTTACGCTCAACGGCGTCTCCAACATCTTAAATTTTGTTTAAAAGCGAAGTTCGTGAGTGTCCTTGACACGATCGGAGCGGCGCTGGTGGTGCGCCTCCCACGCCGTTCAGGAGGTCGGGACTCGGAGTCGGGACTGCGACGTTAGGGCTGGCAGCGGTCAGCAATCGAGACGTCACGGCGTTGCTGTCGCCCACTTCGCAGCCACTTCCGGTGACCGGAACAGCCCGACCGGACCCGAACGCACCCGACCGGACCCGACCGGAGCCAATCAGAGCCGATCAGCTGGACCAGGGTGCCCCCGGCAGACTCTCGCGTCTCCAGCCACCTGTCTCTGATTGCACTTGCGACCCGACCCAAAGGCAGACTTCCCACAGCCCGTTGAAAGAAAGTGGTTTGGGTAGTCCGCCGTAAAGCGATATAAAACGCCTGTTTTAGTTTCCGGAAAGCTAAAGTCTCTTGGACAGCATTTGACAGATTTTTCTCGGGCGTAGTAAAATCGATACACCTACTTTTTTTTTTAATTTGTCCTTGCTTTTGTATCAAAACTGTTTACAGTAAAATGAAACACCTGTTTTAGGGGATTCTGTACGTGTTTTCGGCGTGAAACTTAAAAACGGGGTAGTACGTATTTTAGTAATTTTTCAGTCTAAGTTCAGGCACATCAATGGAAAGCTCACGCCAAGACCTTTTGAATGATATGGCTGAACATAGGCCCATCTTTTTGAAAAAATAAACGAAAATTCGTTCTAACCCCGTTTTGGTTTCACACCCAAAACATGTAAGTATAGAACTCCCTAAAACAGGTGTTTCGTTTTTACAGTGAAGTAATTAGATTGGAATTTTTTTTTAAAAAAAAAAAACGTGTTAGGTTTTCTCAAATTATCCTCGGTTAATCGAGTTTGCGACTCACTACGCAGTAAAAAATCAATTAAAGCCCCGGAAATCAATTTCCTCGCACGTTGAAAGCGAAAACTGAACACAACCAGTCGTTTAGTGGGCAAGTGCCGTTCGTTGCTTTATCGCCGTTGTTTTATCATGAGTCGCCACCCCTTGTCGGAATTATATTTCAGGAAAGGGTGAGAAAATATTGTTTTTCCGCTCTTAAACGCCATGTTCACAGGAGCGTTAAATCCGAGGTGACGTCATATAAAATTATGTTTGACGCGTCCAGGGACCCGCCATAAATGCTCAGCGGACTGTGAAAATGTTCCCCAAGGGCAACGCTACTCTTATTTGCGAATTAATTTATTCAAACAGTGCTCGTCTTGATTACCAACTAGCCGTTGTACAATGTCATTCCATGGCTCTCATGGAACGGGTGTTGCTCAGCATGTCGGCCCCCCGTTTGACATGGGCGGTACGACGCGGCACGCCTCGCGCATCACACCAGTTAACTCTGATTTTTGATACGGTGAAAGTGACGTAGACATTTTTCATGTCGCCCTGCATGGATGTAGGATTTTCATCCTCATCATCTTTCATCGGAAAACCGAGCGGTAGCGGAGCGAGCCATAAGGGTCTTAGCGGTCTCAAGCCTCATACCGCTTACTTCTCAACGGCTGCACTTATTACCTACGAGACATAGTAAAAAACTAACCTCTGTTCTAAGTGTGAATGCAGGATAGGAAAAGAGCGTAATTTGCTTATTTTCGAAGATACTTTAATGAATAACCATATCAATGGAGAGCTCTCACCGAGCCCTTTCCTTTATGGCTTTTTGTCGGACTATCTGGGAAACTAGTGAAAACACGCCAAGTTTCCGTTTAATTTTTACTCTGAAAATGGTATAGGTGTCCCCAAAACAGGAATTATTATCAGTGACTTTAACCTACGTTGACCTAACACTCGTGGTTAGCGTTATGTATTAAGCGATAGTTATCCTCATAATTTTATGAAATGTTGATCCAACAAGCAAGTTAGAACACAGGTGGAAAGTCACGCCTTTGAAACAGTGTGTTTTTGACGAACTGTGTGAATTTTCCTGTGTGGATCCTACTGTTTACATACAAGGATGACCGCTTTAGAAACCACCTGTGTTTTTCATAACTTGAACCTCTTTGGAGCTGCATCACACTAATTTTTTAAGGTAGCATTTTCAACCTTTTGGTTTAAATTTGGTGCTGCCCTCCGTCGTCAAGCCGAGCGGAGAGATAACGGAACGAGGCAAAAGGCATCCAACCTAGCCCAACCTATATCATAAGCAAGCCTCTTGCCGTATACCAAGTT
>Ga0058701_10006073_pt1 | contig 10124 bp, 3 predicted proteins | sample AgamicOrMae_FD_97039 | JGI IMG/M metagenome (GOLD analysis project Ga0058701, IMG submission 97039) | Agave microbial communities from Guanajuato, Mexico - Or.Ma.e | ecosystem: Host-associated > Plants > Phyllosphere > Phylloplane/Leaf | place: Guanajuato, Mexico | collected 2012-06-04 | reverse complement strand
TTGTCGGGCCGGCCGGGCTTCGTCGGGCCCGGCCCGGCATTTCGCGGCCCGCACACCAAAAGCCCGACTCCTTAGGCCCGGCCGGGCTCGGGCGGGCTCAGATCGACTTTTGCACGAGTCTGGGCCCTACCTTCAATCAACCTGTATGGCAAGATACCTAGCTTAAGTTAACCTTCGTTTTCAAAATGGGAGTGTCTGTTGACCCGACTGCACCATTTAAAATGGATTAGGTTCGTTACGTGCATTCAAGTCGTCCTACATTAAGGCATGTCGGGTCAATAGCAACACCGTTTCAAAAAACCTGGTCTATGTAAACCTTGGGTTTCCAAACAGCTTGGCTAACAAGGGGTGTACTACAACTGTCCGCCCACATTTTCTTGAAATTTTCAGGACTGCAAGGTAGGTAATGGTATAGAAAGATACCCAAGCCTCAAATTTGCTGTCAAAATTCATTGTTTATAAGGTAGAAAAAATGCATTTCGGCAGCTAGTTTTGGGCTTTGGCATCTTTCCAAACGACTATCTTCCAGTCCTGAAAGTTTGAAGAAAATCGGGGGCGGCAAGTTAAGGGACTCCCCTTGTAAGTTAACGTAGGTCTTCAAAAAACTTAGTCTAAGAAACTAAATAAAGTGTTATTGCGGTGTAATGTAATAATAACCTAATGATACCTGATATTGCGCTGTGATGCAACTATAAGAAACGTTATTCCTGACATACAAATTCAATAAAATCATATTTAACCCCTAGGGTTGACAGCTTGAAAACCTAAATTTTCTTCACTTTCAAACATTTTTATGTAAGTTTTGGAATCTGGGTGCGTCCCCGGACAACAAAGCGCTCTAAGGAAAGCTCGCCTCGCCAAGCACTCGTTCAACAGCACTCACTTCGCCGGTAAAAATCGATGGAATAGTCAAGGCGTACCTGTTTCGGTATACTGCAGAGAGGAAGGCACACATCTGAGAGCAGGACGATGTCAGGCGTCTCCACGGTTTCCACGGTGCCGTAGTCTACGAAAAACACCTCAACCTGCCAAACGAACGGACATCTTCAGCGTGTGTGTTCAACAGTTCATTCTAAACTTTTCCTGACCGGAGCAACTTTTTCAAAATTCAACGTTGCAAAATAATCCACATCGACATTCACGACACACTACGCGGTAAAAAACTAGCTGTCGAATATATCTTTCTTTAATTTTTCGTCTACGAGTGTTTCCGATTTCATCAAATTTTAGAAATATAAAATGAAATTTTTCGTTAATCAGGGTTATTACGAGTTAAATAGGGACCCTGCCTTCTTAAGGGGAACACAAAACCGTATTTCTTCGTCACATGCTTCAACAATAAGCCTTTGTTTTAGGGGTGAGCTTAAAAACCAAAAACTGGTAGGAAACTTAAAAGGGGAGCACAATATTGTCCGCCCAAGATTTTCTTGAAATTTTCAGGAATGCAAGATATCGGTATGGAAAGGCACCTAGGCCACAAACTTGCTGCCGAAATTCATTTTTACTACTTTAAAAATAGCATTCAATTTTGAACGAATTTTTTTTGATGCAATTTGAAACCATTAATCATTCCTTGTAGAACACCTAAAGATAGCGCCTAAGGCTGAACTTTGAGGATTTTGCGATACTTCAAGCCATTTTTAAGATATTGGCAATTTTTCGTGTTTTCACATTTTATGTTCAATTTTTCACGATGTTTATAGGGTAGAACGATTGCATTCGGTCAGCAAGTTTTGGGCTCGGGAATCTTCCCATACAACTATCTTTAAGTCCAGAAATTTTCAAGAAAATCGGAGGCGGCATGTTAAGGTACTCCAAGGGGTAACGACTCATGATATCCGGTGAACAAATGGCCTTGATATCCGGTTGATATCCTTGATATCCGGCTGTTAGATTCGGTCAAAACATGGCTATTTTCAGCAATTTTTCAAACTTTTTACTCTCTGACCAATGTCTACTGATATCTGGCTAATATTTAGGTATATCCAACTGATAAATTTTTATATTCTGCCGAAATCTATCAGATATTTAATTGAAATGTGGTCAATTTTCTCTTGATATCCGTTTATTATACCTCTGATATCCGACTTATATCCGTCATATCGTGATATTCGGTGTACAGATCACCAGCAAGATGTTACCCCTTTGTACTCCCCTTGTTAGCTATGACTAGGAGAAACTGCGTTTCTCCAGTTTTCTTAACTAAATACATCAACTATACGGCGACATGTGATTTCCAAAACAGCTAATAGGTCATAAGTGGCTGGTAAAATTAAAATTACTTTTCAACCAAGACATTTATTTCCCAACATCTTCATGCTCTTCCTGCTCTTTATACTGAGACGCGATCTCTGGAAAAAGGCGCCTATATCAACAGTCGAGCCCAAAACCTTAAGGATTTATCAGTGTCTGAGAGTTATACTAAGACGATAAAAAAGTAGTGTATCTCATGAGAGCAATACGCCTGATTACGTACCATCCTCAGGTCCTCCGAGGCCTTGATAATGATGGCGCGTCGCCACTGGTTGGGCGCCACTTTGCTCTTGGCCAGGAACAAGACGTTGGGCCGCGGGTTCCGCAGGTGGTGCGCCTTGGGACGAACGGCGTCCTTCACCACGATGCGATTGCTCGCTGCCAGATCTTCCAGGATCTGCTCCAGCCACTGCATGCCGACGGTGTGCATGTACATGTACACTGGACCCCGCTCGCTCACGCTGCCCAGCCGCATGTCCGTCACTCCCCCTTTCTGCAAACATGAAAGCACCTCAGTAAGCTAGCAAAATACGACTCACTTCCTGACATAGCGTTTGCGATCTCTCGACTTCCATCCTGGTTTATCTTCCATTGTAAGGACCATTGGCGTAACTAGAACCAATCTTCTGGGGGGGAGGGGACGAGAAGTACCGCGGGAGTTTCGCCACTGGTAAGGACGACCGGGGAGACCCTTACGCTAACAAAGGGAGCACCTAGACTTGCCACCTACGATTTTTTTTGATACGTTTAGAGTTGAATGAAAAGATACCCAAGCCCAAAACTCTCTGCCAAAATTCGTTTTCACTACCTTAAAAATAGCGTTAAAATTGAAATACAAAATAATATCAAAACACAAAAAAATGTTAACCTTCAAAATGGCTGGAAATACAGCAAAAACCTCAAAATTTGAGCTTTAGACGCTGCTATAAGGTGTCCCACAAGGAAAGACATGGTTTGCCATACGCAAATTGGCTTTGTATTATATCGAAACAAATGTTTTTTGTTCAATAGTGAACGCTATTTTAAGGGTACTAAACATGAATTTTGGCAGCAAGTTTTAGACATGAGTATCTTCCCGTACCGCTGTCTTGCAGTCCTGACAGTTTAAAGAAAATCGGGGCCGGGCAGTTGTGGTACTCCTCTTGTTAGCGACGATACTCTAGGTTCAGGCAATTCCTCCTCACGGCGAAGTGTAAGAAAAGTCAGAAAATGCAACCTAATCAATAGGGCGCAGGCCAAAACTTTCGCCGCTAGTTGGCGCGGCAGTCAGCGTTTGGGATAAAAACGTATGCAATGGCTGGGCAAGGTGCGAGAAAGGCAACAGTTGAAATTCATGAAAAATTAAGAAGTTTGGGGGCCAAAAAGTGACAGACTCCGAGGAAGAACTTGAAGAGAGGTACATGGTGAAGATAAAAAATTACAAATTGACCTCAGTGAATGAAATAAAATTGTGGTTTTTGTTATGATAGTGACCGGTTCGGTTTTCCGACTGATTGCATCTCTTTATTTTTGCTTTGCAGTTCCTAAATTGAACATTAAGCTCGAATTTTCAGTAAGATTGTGTTTTTCGTGTATCTTTGCTTTGTATTAGCAGTTAGTAAACTTTTTGAAGGTTTTTGTGTGCAAGTTCAGCGTTTTAAAAACCAAGTCAACGTCAGGTAGACAACGCCCGGCATTTAAAGCAGCCTAGTTTATTAGTTTTGGCTTTTGATGAGTACCGGTACATTTGTAATGAATAAGACTTAATTTAAAACGTTAAAACTGTTTTTACACACGGAAATGACATAAAAAGTAAACGGCCTTGACGTAAAGCGAACCTAATCTATCCTAACCTCCTCCAACTCGATTTCTTTCAGTTAATTCCGTCAAATACTTTGATTCGGATACAAAGCCTCGTATGACAAAAACCCGAAAAGTTATCTTTTTTTCTCCTTCCGTTTTTGTCTGCCTAGTAAATTAAGCTGCCATAATTTAATGTAATACCACATACCAAACAAGAGAAGTGTTTCGCTCCTTATCGAATTTTCGGTTTGGGAGGTTTAGACTGGGGATCGCGGCCGGCTGTTAACATTCTACTTCACATATTTATAATACAGATAGGCCTAAATGCGAGAAATAACTCCAGGAACACTAGTGTTAAAAATAAAACGTCCGCACCCTTTTTCCAGTTAACATTGGTTAGGGTTAGAGGTACGAAATCAAGCAAGCAAAGGAAGGACAACAATATATGCTAATTTAGAAACATTAAAATCAAAAATATTTGGCCTAGTCACCGTAGAAAAATAAATGTTCACCCCTGATCACTTAATATTGACTTCAGAGGATGGTTGTCCTCCGTACAAAACAAGAAGTGGAAACGTCGACAACATACTGTATAAACAATTATAAGCATACTGAATCACTGAGCTGAACCACTCATCAGTACTTAATGGCACGTATTCTCCCTTTTCAAAATGGTTTCCGCATACTTTTGAAAGTTAAGGCGGTTCACTGGGCACGGAGCCTTTTTTCTCTCGGAAACTAGTAAAAGTGTAACTTGTTTGGGGTGCCCTTCTTTCAATGGACCTTGCATTGGGGTACGCAGCCATACTGGACCATATTATCCATTACAACTCAAAAAAAACAAGCAATTTTAAATTCCGAACCCCTCCGAACCTATGCAAATCCGTATCGGTACCAAGCAACGCACCGAATCCCAAACGCTGACGGCCGCGCCCTCTGGCGGCAGCGGAATCGTCACAGCTTGGCCGCGCGCTATTTAGCGCACTTGTAAAGGCCAACAAGGCTTTCTGCAGCAATCGAGACCGAACACTAACAAGTGTGCTATCGTCCCAAAAGGTATTGTCCGGTTCTAGTCGCGCACGAAGGCTCCGCCTTAAGGGGAAATACATTCCTTCTTGCACGACCAGAACCGGACAGTACCTTTTGGACTGATAGTACAGAGAATCAACTTACCGATGGGCTACCGCCTTGCTGCACGACCAGAGCCGGACAATACCTTTTGGACTGATAGTACAGAGGATCAACTTACCAATGGTAGCTTCGGCGGAGTCAGTTGCTCCACTGCTTCCGTGAGCAATTTCAAGTTAATATTTTCAGGCGTTTCGCGGCTTGTGTCGTAGAGGATGAGGCTGTGGTCCGTGAACTCGTTGCCTCTCTGGACCACCTCCGCGACGAAAGACTTGCCTACTTGGTCTAATAAGGTGGCTCTCGCGCTCGAGTCCTCGCCAATCACCTCCGCGAACGCCAAGCGGCAGCGGATCGCCTGGAAGAACACACAAAACGTGACAATTAAGCTAGTACCACCGAGCTTGGTCGAGTGATCACAATCGCTTAACCCATGCGAGCCCAAAGTATTTGGATTGAAATTTAGCTTAAGAGCTATTGAAAGGATTTTTTTGCATTATAAGACGCATTTTTAAGCTTTGAAAAATGCCTCAATAATTATATTTTAGGTTTCCGGAGAGGTGATATTTTTATACTGCTACAATACCGAACTGAAAAGATCCTCTAAAATAAATTTCTCTGATTCCGAACGGCATCGTTGGGTTAAAATTTCGGTGGCATGTTCTTTAGGAGACGCCGAATTCATTTATTACAAGAAAACCCACTGTCACCGAACTAAAGTTGAAAAAAAAAAACAGGATTGAATTTAACATTGTTCTAATAAGAAAAAGCACACCCTTGCTTTAGTTTATGTGATTTTTTAGGTTTACGCTATGTTTGAGTAATTAGAATTGTCTACAAAACAATATCTAAGATCTTTGCAAGGTGGAGAATGAGAATAAGACTGGGGGAACACGGTTACGTGAACCCGAGGATCTTTCTTGGATGTAGCTAAGTCGCGCAACGCGCCCCTGGCTCTCAGGGGACCTCAACTCTCCTTATCACTCGGGAATCCGCACCGGAACCACTGGAAGTGAGTGTCATGAGGGGGTAACAAGGATGAGGACAAGACGGGGCGAAAAAAGAAGTGCAGATACATGATTAAATGAAGCAGTGCATAAGTAATAAGACAGTACACGGTGTCGATGATGCAATGTATAGAAAAAATAAAATGAGGTATCAACGACCAAATGACAAAATTAGCATTAAAAAGCTTGCTTTAGCCATATTTTCGTAAAATTCGCATTGTGAGTGTTTTTGGAGCTCGTGAACTCGTCCGAAAGCCACACAGGATGAACTTCTAAGTTTAAATGAAAATATAGACACTAACACAAACAAGAAATTTCACAGGATTTGAAGCTACATTTATTTTTATTTTTTTTACCAGTCCCGTGGATCGGGCCGGTTGCGAGTCAACTACCTTAAGTCACCGTTTAGCCAGAACTTTCTGAACATAATGTAGCGCACCGCAAAAGCAAGACCCGATAAGCATTTACACGTCCTAAGGTGGCATTCTAAATAACATTCCAGATATTAACAAACCTGAAATTAAAATTAAAACTAACAAAATTTAAATTATTCCCGATCATCTTGTGAGTTATTTTGACGTAAACATAGCTCCAAACTGACATTACGATCGGTCCAGCGTGACCTCAGGCCTGACAAATACCGGACAGCATAGCGGCGAAGCCAGGCCTGAGGTTACGCTGGATCGATTTTAGGTAGCTAACGACGCGTAATAATTAGAACTCTGCATAACTCCCCTGAAGCGGTTCATCAGGGCTGTCATTCGCTACCATAGGCTAATTTTCGCTAGGGTACTCTAGATATGGGTGCTCGCTTACAATGTTAACTCCACCGAGTAAGCTTGTAGGAACCGCATGTGAAATGCGGGGTCTGAAAGATTGTAAGATTAGACTTTGGGAGGAGTTCAACCCGTTCTTTAAGAACAATTGAGGCCATCAGCACACGAAAACCCCGTAAGCTGACTCCATTGTATTTAATTTATATTTTTTTTCTAAGTTTACTCTTCATTCAGTTTTATAAGCATCAGCTATTTTTTTTTTAAAGGCTGGACATGTCGTGGCAGTACTCATTTCTGGAATGGAGTGTCTATTGACCCGACTGCCCCATTTAAAATGTATTAGGTTGGGTTCCGTGCGTTCAAGTCACCTCCCATTTAAAATACATTAGGTTAGTTACGTGCGTTCAAGTCTCCCAATATTGCATGTCAGGTCAACAGCAACACCCTGTTAGAAATGAGTGAAAATACACTATTTTTACGTGATGTAACTAACGTATTTCGCCTTAGTGCTGAAACTGTTCAGCCCATAAAGCAACGCGCTTGTTGATCATTCGGTTTGGTAAAGGGCACAAACATAAAAGACGAAACTTTTCCTTTTGAGAATATTCTCTGGTTGCCAGAGACATAACCAAATATGTCTGATTGGGGTAGAGCGGATGTTACCTTACGAATGAGAATGTCTACACATTGAAAAGAGTATTCAACAGGGCGTCGTGTAAGGTAGGTGATCGATTCGACTAAAAACTCAAGACACCCGAAGCTATGACACTCCGGTATATAAATACGTTTTTTAGAAAAAAACTTGAAATTTTAGTAACATTAAAAAAAAGTACAGAAATAGTGAGACACGGCTATCTTTCTAAAGTGGTATTCAAAATTCTAGCGGGTACTTGAAAGGTTGGATATCACGTTGATTTCTTGGATAGCCAAGTTTGAAGCTTCAAAGGCTGGACAGATCAATATGGATTTGATGGTCTTGTTTCCAGTAACGTAGGAAATTTTGGGAAGTAAATGAAAGAGGAAAACATATGATGTAATTCAAGACTACCTTTTCCACTAAATGTCTGCCGTGAAGTTGTCACCCTGACAAATTTGAAAGCGAGAAAGAAAACCGAGCGACCGCATACTAACCTCGCATATCCTAGGAGAAGTACGGTAAGCAAGAAAGAATAGGAACAGTTTCAGTACATGATCGTCGAGTACAGTGGGTCGGTAAAGTCATGACCCTTGCTTCCTTAAGAAATACATGGAAGCCGGGGTCATGACTTTTGTGGCCCACTGTACAGCGGTACACTTTTTCACCTTTGGTAGCTTCAGAAACCTGGATATTTTTTTCTCTCGACTCACTCAGTGAAGCTAATCTACAGCTTCACATAACTTGAGAAGTGTGGAAAACACGCTGACTTTCTCATGAAAGCTCGCTGATCCAGGGAGGAAATACTTCCTCCCTGGCTGATCAGTGGTAAACACCATCGGAGCAGGGTTGCCAAATTTTGCGATTGGGAATGCTTTAAACGTAAATATTTCCTTTGATACTAATGATAAAGACATGCGCCGAGCAGGAAATATTCTACAAGTAGCTCAGACCTAAACATTGACTGCCGCATAGGACTAGCTATAACGTCTCAATGAACACTCGCGTTTAAACTTATCAAAGTCGCAAAATTTTGACACTAACGGTAGTTTATTCACAAAGTTTCACTAATAAGTAATATTTGTGGAAGGGATTCCATCTTAAGCACATGCTGGGGGAGGATGGAGCACGCACTGACGGATTTTTTCTTTCCAGTGTAGGTACTTACACATTAAATATTTCGTGAATTGAATATTCATATGGAACAAAAACTACGCAACATTGAAATATTTTGTTGGACTTAACAGAAAGAGTGCAATTGGAGCGATGCGCTTCGCGGGAGTGAGTAGACCCGCTGCACCGCCACTCCTGCGAGGCGCATTTTTAGACGCTCCAATGGCAATCTCCTTGTTAAGTTTAACCGAATATTTCTATGTTGCAGTGTTTGGTGACCTTCAAAGACCTTAACTGTGAAATTTCCAGCCAGATCGGAAATTCACACCCACCAGACTCCCATTGGTAGTACCTTGTTAGTCCATCTCCTTAGTGAAGGAGGTACAACTCAAGAGATGGAAATTCCAATTTTTGCAGTGAGCATAAAACGAGTCGAGACCGTATGGGTCCAATCGCTAATTTTGGCCTTAAAGGGAACTCTTCTCTTAGTACAAAGCACAAGTTTCTGATAAAGCGGCGTTTCTGGTCTTACCTGAGCAGCCAGGAATGTGAAAGTCTGTTCAAGAACGTAGAGACTGCTAACGGGGACGGTGTCTATGTCGCCGTTGTCGATCAGAAGTACGTCCACCATTTCCTCCTCGCCGTTGGCGGGATCCAGAACCTCCGTCACTTGCGCGCGAAGCCAACATTTATCTAAGCAAACCGCGTAATAGTTGTTGACGAGGATCGGCTTAGGGGCATCTTTCTTATTGTCGATCATGTACATCTCCAACTCGTTCAGGACAGCGTCGTACATTCCCTGACAACATTAAAATCGCATTTTGCTTCACTCTTGACACGTCATCCCAGCCACTTTGAGTACGTAGGGAATAATAACTTGACTTGGATGTGTTTATTTTTTACTTTTTTAACCACATGTTTTTTTCTACTGTAAATTAAACTTTTTTTTCCAGAATCACGATGTCTAGCTATTCCCCATTTTTTTATTCATCTAATACTCGGTTTCTCGTTTTTTGCTTTCGGAAATAGAAGGATTTAAAAAAAATCCGGAAATTTAACTTGCTAATGTAAACGTAAATTGGGCTCCTTTTTTTATTTGGACACCCCCCCCACACACAAGAAGTATGGTTTATGAGATATATTTTGTATGTTGAAAGTTAAAAAAAAATGTTTTATCTTTGGAAAAAAAAAAGAGGAAAAAAGGCAAAAACGAACTAAGCAATTTTACTTTTTCAAAAATGATATAATAGAATAAAATTCCCGGATTGAATTGAAAAATTCCCGGAAATTTCCTGTTTCTTTCCCGGTTCATTCGGGGTTATATCATTTGCACGAAGTTTCATTGTAGCGAAGTGTCATATGCGCGTAGTTCATTTACGCCCTGTGCCATTTGCGTGAAGTCTTGTATGCGCGAAAGAAATTTTGCGCGCAGTA
>Ga0058701_10006072_pt1 | contig 10126 bp, 15 predicted proteins | sample AgamicOrMae_FD_97039 | JGI IMG/M metagenome (GOLD analysis project Ga0058701, IMG submission 97039) | Agave microbial communities from Guanajuato, Mexico - Or.Ma.e | ecosystem: Host-associated > Plants > Phyllosphere > Phylloplane/Leaf | place: Guanajuato, Mexico | collected 2012-06-04 | reverse complement strand
GGCTTACTTTTTATACGATTTTATGTGAAATTATAGGTTAATATTAATTACATATAATTATATATAATTATATATGATTATATATAATTATATATGGCCAAGTATGGACGAATCTTAGATATGAGCATATATAATTATACTTGACGGTTTCATATATAATTATATATGATTATATATAACTTTTTTTTTATCGGGAAGTTGAGGCGTGAAAGGATACCTGTTGGCCGTACAGTGAAACAAGGCGCGGATCCGGGGGGGGGGGCACTGGGGAAATGCCCCTCTCCCACTTGGGCACAGAACAAATGGGGAGAATGTGGGAAACGAAGGGGAAAAGAGGAGGAAGAAATGGCGATGATGCACGAACACTTACAAGTAAACTATGCTAACATGCTCATAAAGAATTAAAGAAAGAGTTCTGACCCTTTAACAAAGGACCCCACATTTTCTTTTGACCCGGCAAGTAATTGGTTGAGAGTGACCTCTGCTTGTTCCTGTGTTATAAGACGTTTTGTTTGCTCATTTTACTTGAAGGTGTCCGCGCATCGTTGTTTAAGCACTTTTTTTTATTTCTGGGCATAAAGGCGACAACATTTGAAGCCAGATTGTACTATTTCCACGAAAATAATAAAATATTTCCCACCTACTTTTAACCCACGAAAAGGGGCGAAAGAAATGTTTGGACAGCTAAAACTCCTTCCAGGATCGTCTTTGCAGCTCTTACCTTGCCGTTTCAACGAAAAAAACGAATAAAAATTTTTCACCCCCAACTTTCAGCCCCTAGAAGGAGGTGAAATATTATGACAGCAAAAATTCCTTCAGAGATCGTCTTCGTAGTCCCTTGTAAACCATTTTCACGAAAAAAAAATTGAATAAAAAATTTCACCCCCATCTTTCAACCCCCGAAAAGGGGTGAAAAATGTTATGTTAGCAAAATTTCCTACCAGAATGGTCTTTGTAGTCCTTTCTAAACCATTTTTACACAAAAAATCAAAAACAATTTTTTCGCCCCTAACATTGACACCCCTTTTCCAGGGGTAGTTTTCACCTTCAGCCGATAAAAAAAATACGGAGGTCATCTAGACTATGTATACTTTGATATTCTGTAAGAATTTAATTTTTTTGAATTTGACACCTCGTGAGGTTCCCTTGTAAGAGACAAAATGTCGGACGAATTTTCATGAAATTTCTTCATCAGTTTTCGTCAGCTTTCGTTCGAAACCTGTTAATTATTCTTTAATATTACATATCCTGAGCCGTCAAGCCAATTGAACAGAAACAATTCTTCTGTACGCAAGGCCTATAAAAAAAGGACATGAATGGCCCTTTTGTGATATTTATTCGTGTGTATTATAAGTTAATCGAGTTTGTTGCAATAGCGTCTAACAGTATCCACAACTCTCAACCACGCTCCCTAATTTAGGCTCTCTATGGTGCTCAAGGTAAGAAAGCTGAGAAAGCAAAATTAAAAGAATGGAAACGCCAAATTTATCTAGAGCAAACCGCTTGTGAACTGCGATGTGTGGTAGTTTATGTATGTGTTTTTCCAACTGTTACAAGGAAGAAATGGCGATTGTATGTGTCTTGCTTATAGTGAACGCGGCTGCAATTTCTGTGGTCGCCATGGGTTATTCCACAATGAGACCTCATAAAAAAACAGCCACCTTGTCAAATTATCATCTACAGCCAAAAAAACAAAACAAAAAAAGAACGGTACAAGTGAAAGAAAAGCTAAAAACATTTTACACAAGTTTTTTAAAAAAAAACGAGACTGATAATGCTACAATAGAGTTTAGATAACATGAAAACAGGGCAATTCACATAGACATGATCAAAAGAAGGTATAAACGATTGTTGGTACTGATACACATTTGAAAGGCAAATATATGGATTCAAGCAGAAACAAACTAAATAAAAAGTAAGCAATTATTCGTCGTAAAACGTTAATTTTTAGCCTGAAACTTTGCACGCAATGGCTGCAAGAACAAACTCGAATTGTCCTGTAGAAAACTAGAGAAGCTAGATATTGTCACGTCCAACAACTGCTTACCTAGATCTAGACAAAAAATGTCTGAGGACTGCTTTTTTTTATTTCCAATCGCACTCACGCTGGTCTTATACGAACGCGTAAGTCCGCATGTCTACTTGAAGTAATTAGGCTACCGAAATGGAGTATACGGGTGATTTAGGCACAGATTAAGTAGCTTGTATTCCTCAGCGCGGAGATCGCAACCGACCCGAAGACCAAGTGCTCATGAGAGCCCTCCGGGACTTCAACGTGCCCAAAATCGTCACGGATGACATTCCCGTTTTTATGGGTCTCATCGGCGACCTCTTCCCGGCGCTGGACGTGCCCCGAAAAAGGGACCCGGAGTTTGAGAAGGCTGTGAGGCAAGCTACGGTTGACATGAAGCTTCAGCCCGAAGATAATTTCGTTCTCAAGGTTTGACCCCAAAACAGACCGATTTCGGATTTTTTTTAAAACAATCACTCTTAGCAAGAACTAGTGAAAAGTCACTGGTCACCAGTGACCCAGGTGCCACTCGAAAATTCAGTGGAATCCCACTGGAAATTCAGTGAAATTCCACTGGAAACCAGTGAAAATTTACTGGAAACCAGTTTAACTTCACTGAATGACCAGTGCCACGGCACTGAAATTCCCAGTTGCACCTGGGTCACTGGAGCTTGCTAAGAGTGAAGAGGATTTAAATCTTCGACTTTTTTATTATTCAAAGTAATCTAAGATCGCGTCAATAAGAACAGTTTGATTTTGACGGTTCAACATGAGCGTCGACAATATTCGAGGCGTCCAAAATTTTAATAATCTTTAACTTAACAATGTTGATGACTGTAAATTTGGTATCTTTAATTTTGGTAACTTTAATTTTGGGGTCTTCAATTTGGTATCATCAGTTTTTGGATCTTCAATTTAGGCCTCTTCATTTCTTTGGATATCCAAGATTGTTGATATCTTGAAAACCTTGAATCCTCAGGAATTTGTGATTCGGGAAAAAGTAAAATTGACATTATTTCAACAGATTGTCCAATTAGTTGAGCTTCTGGCAGTGCGACACTCAGTTTTCATCATCGGTTTCGCCGGAACAGGAAAATCAATGGTTTGGAAAACCTTGTACAAAACCTATCAAAACCTGAAGCAAAAACCGGTTTATTCGGACTTGAACCCGAAGGCAGTGACCAACAACGAGCTGTTCGGCATTATAAACCCTGCGACCAGAGAATGGAAAGACGGTAAACAAACTTTATGCTAAAAATTTCGTTTTGAATTTAGCTCGACCTTTCGGTTGACAACTGTTCTTTTTAAAGAAAAATTGGTGGCTTACATGTTCATAAAAGACTCCCCATATTAATGCGTTCATGTCACTGACGGACGAATAACCGAAAAAAATAAACCTTAAAAAAAATCAAAAGGGAAGAGAACCTTTTTTTTAAATTATAATTTTGAACTTTTCTTTTCAGGTTTGTTTTCAGTTTTAATGAGGGACATGGCTAATATGTCAGGAGATGGGCCTAGATGGATCGTTTTTGACGGGGATATTGATCCGATGTGGATAGAATCTCTAAATACTGTCATGGATGACAATAAGGTTAGTACAGGATGAGAAATTAAATGTTTTTATTCGTGAGAGAAAATCGACTATCTCTTTCGGGTGGGAAACCAAGCGTTTCAACTTGTAAGGAAAATAAAATATTGGAATTACTCTTTAAGGTTCTGACACTGGCGAGCAACGAGCGTATAGCTATGACGAAATCGATGAGACTTTTATTCGAGATTTCCAATCTGCGGACAGCTACCCCTGCCACAGTTTCCAGAGCGGGAATCCTTTATATCAATCCGACTGACCTTGGATGGAATCCGTAAGTATCGAGAAAAAGACAACTGCATTGAAACGGCAAGCAATAGAAAGAGACAGCGCCCTCTGTATATGAGTAGGCAACACGCAGTACACCCGAGTCTTTACATTGCATACCCTCTCACTTGTGGACTGGCGGAGACTTAAACGCGCACAACACGCATGTTATCAGTTAACTATCACAAAAGTTTTTAGCCTCTGACATAGCTCATCTGGAGGGACTTCTGAAATCAGCTGAGTACAGACGAGAGCATCAATACTGACAAGTGATTTCATTTTTTTTTTCAAATTTGTGTTGGTACTACCGGTGTAAATAGGGAGGAACTCCCGCGTTTCAGTCGATATCAAGTCCACCAACCTAAATTCGAAAGAGCACAAACTCACTTTCATCTCGTTTCCGTTTCCAGTTACGTCCAGTCCTGGATCGATACCCGCGAGCAGCAAGCAGAAAAGGCAAACTTGCTGATTCTTTTTGATAAATACGTTCCGCCAACCTTGGAAATCTTAAGAACAAAACTGAAGAAAATCACTCCGATCCCAGAAGTCGGCCATATTATGATGTTATGCAACCTGCTTGACTGCTTTTTGACGGACAAGAACGTCCCAAATGACTGTCCGAAGGAATGGTACGAAATTTACTTCGTTTTCAGCTGTGTATGGGCGTTTGGCTCAGCGTTATTCCAAGACCAGGTAAGTCTATTTTCATACTATTTGAAAATTTAATTTAAAAAAAAAATACGAACATAAATTTAGGTAAATGAGGATGGGTTGAGTTCGGCTACGGTGGACAAGGTTAGGTTAGGTTGTATTAGGACGGAAAAGTCCGTAAATATCTCTTGCTTTTCTTCGTGTTTATTCGGTTTTTCAAATTCCTCACAGCTCGTGGACTGGCGGCACGAATTTTCGAAGTGGTGGACCAATGAATTTAAAGCTGTGAAGTTCCCATCAGCAGGAACCGTATTCAACTACTACATTGACCAGGAAACTAAGAAGTTCCTTCCTTGGTCCGACCTGATTCCTGCTTTTGAGTACGATCCCGAAGTTCCGTTACAGGTGAGAAAAAAAAGTTTCATCCCGATAAAATTATTTTCGACTGAAAACTTTTCTGCGTTTTCCAGTCCGTCTTGGTGTACACGGCAGAAACTACTCGACTCCGGTTTTTCATGGATCTCTTCCTGGAAAAGCGGATTCCTGTGATGCTGGTTGGCGGAGCTGGATCCGGAAAAACTGTTGTCGTCTCGGAAAAGCTGACAAGTTTGCCGGAATCGTACGCTGTTACAAACGTTCCGTTCAATTTCTATACTACATCAGGTATACAGCCAAAACGTAGTTGTAGTTTGATTAAAAAATCGATTTAAGTCCTTTCTCGTATCAGTTTTTAGAAAATTGCATAAGAATATTCTTGAATCAAACTGAATAATCTGTAAACGAGGAGTATTTTTTGTCAGAAATGCTGCAGAGAGTTCTGGAAAAACCATTGGAAAAGAAAGCTGGCCGAAACTTTGGACCGCCTGGTAATAAGCGCATGATCTATTTCATTGACGACATGAACATGCCCGAGGTAAATCCACATCGTAAAACGCGGCCCTTCAAAAACATTTATTCATTTTTTGCGTCGTTTCCAGGTGGATAAATACTACACCGTGCAACCACACACCCTCATCCGGCAGCACATAGACTACTCTCATTGGTATGACAGGGCCAAGTTAACGTTAAAGGACATTCATAACTGCCAGTACGTGTCCTGCATGAACCCCACGGCTGGTAGTTTCACTATAGATCCAAGATTACAGAGACATTTCTGCGTATTCGCCGTCAGGTAAGTCACGCATATCGGGGCGTTACGGAAATGCACGAAGCAAGATTCCCCCCACCCGCCTTTCCCCCCATTCCTCACACAAAACTCCTCCCTCCAAGACTCTACCCCCACTCTACCGTGCCCCCCACCATCCAACAGATTTTGTATTATAATTACTGGGTTGTAATATTATATTTTACAAATTGACCCGAATTCAGACAGGGCCCTTGTCCCCCCCCTTTTTTATTTTCGTTAACGAGATGATGTCTTGGCCTTTTTAAAAAAAAAACAGATCATTAAAACCATTTCATTAGTTTAACTTACTATAGGTAAGCGTTGAAAACTTTTTAAGTTTTAAACATGCTTTTCAGTTTTCCCGGAGAGGACGCTCTGACAAGCATTTACACGACTCTACTAATGGGGCATCTCACGCAAGGACATGTTAAATTCCCCCCTCATTGCGTCAAATTAGCCCCGAACATAATTTCGTCAGCGCTCTATCTCCACGGCAAGATCAGCGCCACATTCCTGCCAACAGCTGTAAAGTTCCACTACATCTTTAATCTACGCGATCTGGCAAACATCTTCCAGGTGAGTTAATTGGCACAGAATAGACTGATAGTTCCTTTTCACTGTCTTCAGAGACCGCGGTTGAATGCGTCGTACTTTGTTTAATGACAATTTTCCTGTAGGGCACTTTTCCAAAGATTAATAATCATCCATTTCAGGGCATGCTTTTTACCACTCCGGACGCGGTCCCTGACTCGAACCTCTTTGTTCGTCTATGGATTCACGAAACCACCCGAGTGTACTCGGACAAACTCGTGGACGAAGCCGACCGCGAAGTATTCCGAAAACATCTTCTAGACGCTATCAAAAAAGTCGAGGTAGGCCAACTCGATGTGAATTCAGGTATCTTAGACCTAGACGTAGAGGGATTGCGCTTTCGCACCTTAGCGAAAAACTAGATTCACAATCAGCATGAGAACCGCAAACCCTACACGTCTAAACCGAAAGTTTAAACTAAGTCTTAAAAAGTCTATAAACTAGATGACTTAGAATACAATGGTGTGATTTCTTTCATGCACCTTAGTGTGAGGCTGTGTGTGAGGTGAGTGATCAAGCAATACAGCAAAGCTCGTTTCGCTGGACTAGCAATCTGAAACCGAGTCCGTTTTGCAGGGAGTCGAGGAAGGAGCTGTATTGGAGAAGCCGCTCATGTTTGTCCACTTCGCCGAGGGGATCGGCGAATCAAAATATTTGCAACTCTCGTCGTGGGACATGCTGAACAAACTCCTGATAGAGGCGATGAGTCAGTATAACGACCTAGTAGGAGCTATGAATTTGGTACTATTTGAAGATGCTATGGATCACGTTTGCAGGTAATTTTACTTTGGACTGTACCACATTTACGACACAACCTGAGCTTACTTTTATGCACTTATCGTTGGGTTTTCCTCGCAGAATAACAAGAATTTTGCAAGCACCTCGAGGCAATGCTCTTCTAGTTGGAGTGGGCGGCAGCGGCAAACAGTCCTTATCAAGATTATCGGCGTTCATCTGCAACTTAGACGTTTTCCAAGTCCAGCTCCGGAAAGGATATACCATGGCAGATATGCGAGTGAGAAAGAAAAAAGTTTTTCCGTCTTGGGTAAAACTCTTTTTACGAAATTTTTCCCAATTTGTATTTCGGATTTCTCTGTTTACAGTCTGAGCTTGCAGTCCTGTATCAGAAAGCGGGCTTGAAGCTGCTTGGTATGGTGTTCCTGATGACGGATGCCCAAGTTCCTGAAGAGCGATTCCTGGTGCTGATTAACGATATGCTCGCTTCAGGAGAAATCCCTGATTTGTTTGCTGATGACGAGATGGAAGTCATTATCAATCAGATGAGAGCGGAGGTAAGGGTCTCGAGATTACGCAAACTCTCTCGGAGCGTTCAAAAGGTCGCGCTCACTTCATTACTGTAAATTTTATAAGTTGAATATTGTACCTCTTCTAACACCCCTTCATCCTCCTATTACAATGAAAGGTTGAGCCAGGGTTGAACAAAAGTGTAAAATTCTACGTCATAAAACTGCAAGTTGTCGCCTTTCTTCTATCTGTGACACTCTCTAGGCGTACGTGTGGGCTATGACACCTCACAGGACTTCTTGATTTTGAAGGTTTAAACTAAAAACTTCGTCTCTAGGTTAAGGGCATAGGTCTCCAAGACACCAGAGACAACTGTTGGAGATTCTTCATCAACCGAGTTCGAACGATGTTGAAAACAATTCTGTGCTTCTCTCCGGTTGGTCCGACCCTCCGAACAAGAGCCAGGAAATTCCCTGGAATAGTCAACTGCACCGCCATTAACTGGTTCAGCGACTGGCCGCACGAGGCGCTGCGATCGGTCTCTTTGCGGTTCCTCTCAGATATGGAGGCCTTGCCGGTATGAGAAACGGCTGGACCAGGACTCTAACTTACTTTGCTGTTTGCAACACAATTTTTATTCATACTTGCAGGAGAATCTTCGGAGCCCTGTATCCCTATTCATGGCTTATGTTCATTCTTCGGTGAATGATATATCTACTTCATATCTCATCAACGAAAAGAGATATAATTACACGACTCCAAAATCCTTCTTAGAGCAGATCAACCTTTACGGAAAGCTGTTGACGACCAAGAAAAACGAGTTGGCGGGCATGATAGAACGACTTCAGAGTGGCTTGGAAAAGCTGAAATCTTGTGGAGAGCAGGCAAGTCACAGGATCATTTACAAAAATGACATAAAATTTTATGAAATGGAAAACACATTAAAATTTTAGATATAGTAATACTTTAGGTCGTATTCAACGGAAAACACGTATAGTAACTCAACGTTTTCGTCATAAAGAAAATGTATCAGCAAAGGCTTGAAAAGAGCCCATTGAGAAACAACTAGAATATACTTCAATATAGTGGAGGTCACCATGTACTTTCTTTTTCTTTTCTTTCTTTTTCTCTTCTTTTAAAATGAAAATAATCCGTTGTAAAAGCGGAAACCATGTCACATTGATTTTCAATGTCAGAACAGGTTAAAAATCGTTGCATGTAGTTTTTTTTTTCAATACATTTTCGGGACTAAACGCAGTGTTTCAACTCTAAGCTAATTCCTTATTTTCCAGGTGGACGGGCTGAAAGAAATTCTGGCAGTTCAGGAAGTGGAAGTTAGACAAAAGAACGCCGCGGCAGATGAATTGATAATCGTCGTTAGTAAAGAAACCGAAAAAGTTCAAAAGGAAAAGAATATAGGTAACTATGACGTCGGAAGGAAACAAAACCCTAATAATAACCAATGCAAAAGACGAAACCAGCATTTATCGAGAACATAACTTCTGAAACACCCTAAAGCGCGCAAGAGTAACCGTCACGTTGGCAGCATTTACAGCTTTGGAGGGGGTTGCTGGTTCTGGATTGGTCAGTTGTTCGCCTGGGAGGGGGTACGGCAAGTGCTGCCAACCTAGAGGCTACTCGAGCGATGACAAGTCCTCCGGAACTTTCGCTCACATTGTGTACCTAGAAATGAACTTTTTCTAACGATTGATTTCATTTTTCAGCGGCGGAGGAAGAGAGAAAAGTTATGGTAATCGAGGAGGATGTTGCTGCAAAGCAAAAAGTTTGCGAGCAAGATTTAAAAGCTGCTGAACCTGCTTTGATAGCAGCACAGGAAGCGTTGAACACGCTCAACAAGGTGAGTACACAAGAATCTCTTCGCGCTTCAATCATTTCTCGCGTTTACAAGCTATTCCATCAACCTCTTTTCCATTTTTAACAGACCTTAGTGAAATTGGTTTACTTGAAAAAAAAATCATAGGTTTGAACTAGCTTTTCAAATGTTAACTTTTTATACAGTTAATTAAATTTCGAGAAAGGAAATGTTAGCATCTCTGTTGAAGGAATCGAGGTTATGGATAGTTTTTACTCAATCGATAAAAATGCATTGTATCTTCTGTTTTAGGGCAATCTAACAGAGTTGAAAGCTTTGGCCAATCCACCGTCAGCTGTAGTGAACGTCGTTGCTGCCGCGATGGTGCTACTTTCCCCAAAAGGAAAGATTCCAAAAGACCGGAGCTGGAAAGAGTGCAAGGTAAGTCGCTAAAAGCGGTGGTCTTGAGACCCAGCCAGACGGATAACCTTGCCCCCACCACTCTCAGCACCCACGATTTCTCCTCCCCCACTAGCCGGCTGAATGCCTTCCTTTGCTTGAAGGAATCCATTCGCTTGATCCCTCACTGTAATTTTTTAAGGTAGCATTTTCAACCTTTTAGTTTAAATTTGGTGCTACCCTCCGTCGTCAAGCCGAGCGGGGCGATAGCGAAGCGAGGCACAAGGCACCTAACCTAACTTAACCTAGGGTTACCCAAATAAACGGTCGCCAAGCGGAGCGAGGCACAAGGCACTATACCAAAACTTGGTATACGGCAAGAGGCTTGCTTATGAT
>Ga0058701_10006071_pt1 | contig 10126 bp, 5 predicted proteins | sample AgamicOrMae_FD_97039 | JGI IMG/M metagenome (GOLD analysis project Ga0058701, IMG submission 97039) | Agave microbial communities from Guanajuato, Mexico - Or.Ma.e | ecosystem: Host-associated > Plants > Phyllosphere > Phylloplane/Leaf | place: Guanajuato, Mexico | collected 2012-06-04 | reverse complement strand
TTATGAATTAATACTGTTCCAAGAAGATGAGAGATTCGTGTGAGGACGACATTTATAGTCGAGAGTAAGTCGTTTTATTTTAGACTGGCACTTGAGTCCGTAAAAGTGGATTAAGTGGATGTGTCTTTTTTGGGCAGCTGTCTCGGTTCAGCTGGGAACTCTTCACCTGAATCGATAAAGTCCATTGAAAGGACACAGGAAAACACGGATCGGTCAGACATTACAGGCGTGCAAATGCGGATTGCACTCACTACGAGCCCAAAACTCTGTTCCTCCATTCGCTATTTATCGAAAATTACGCTTTTACGACAATTCATTGCGGATAGAAATGAAAACAAACGAGCTACGCTCGTTTGCTCTTCCCCTGTAATTTTTCTCGTCACTTGTCCCCGTCCTGCAAAAGAACAAACAAAGAAAAAAAGAAAAAAAAGAAAAAGGATAAATAACATGGTGAAAACAAAGAAATACTGGACGGAATCGAAAATATTGGCCTAGCAATGTGTAAAACATCTACCGGTACCTGTTTTTTCTTCTTTTTATATAATCAAAAGTCTGGTTAGGTTATGTTAGACAGAGTTATGACTAGGTAAGGTTATGTTTCGAAGAAACGGCTAGCTGTAATTCAGGCTTGAAATAGGTTACGGGGTAATTTTGTCGCAATATTTTGCGATGATGACACCGTTCAAATTTCGAAACAAAAGGAAATAATCAGGAAAAAGGAAGCATTCACGAAAGGAGCGTTTCAAGCCAAATTTGGAGGTTTCCATTTTTTTGTCTAATTTGACCGTGAGTGATGAGGCGCACAACTAAAACTGACAGACATTATTCCATAAGTAAGAAGCTACCGGTACGCGGAGTGAATAGTACACTGCGCGTGCAACTAACTGGACTAAAACAGTTAATGGACGCTTGAGTTCGAGTCACCTTTCCGTAAGGATACTCTGTTAGGGGTCAAGGAACAACATTCAGGGTTATTTGTTTTTCTTTGTAACCGCATAGGAGGAGAATATTATCCTTCCGAAGTTGTCTGAGAAATAAAAGTATTTATTTGTCCGTAACAATAAATAGATCTTATGCTATGCTACTCATAAATAGTTTGTCCAGACCACACGTTCAAGATTTTCTGTGGGCAGGCACGTTTAGGTCTCATGTTCTTCATTTGCCCGCAGCTTGTCCTATGTCCAGGTCTCCTTTAAGATTCCTCTTGCTGTTAGTTGGGACTGTCCAAAGGTCCAAATTTTTCTCAGTCCAATTCTCTGAACGTTCACGTACCCTTTCCACAGTCCTCGTAGTCTGTTTTTCCTCATACCATATCTCCTACGTGTATATCCTAAATTATCTTCGGTCCAGAAACCCTGTATCTGTACCCAGGTGACTTTGGGCAGATGAGAATGCCATTCTCACCTGCGTAGTAACGCCTGTGCTCGAAAAATATATATGGTCGGTGTTGGGAGAGGGAAAAAATAATAGAAATAAAAAAACTGTGTCCATACACAGCTAATTAGAAATGGCAAATTCAGTTGCGGTGGATTGTGCTTCCCTATCCATTCTCTTATAGTTCAAAAGTTTAGACTAACTTTGTCTCGGAATGCGACAAAATTGATTGACTGGTCCAGCGAAATTGTATCGTTGAGGATGAGCTATTCGCTGCTCTACTTTTCCCAGTTCATCAGGCCCCACCGTAGTGGATCACCCGGTCAGAAAGTAATTGAATATAGAACAGCTAATAAAAAATTGATGCGGCCTTGAAGAGAAACAAACCTCTGAAACCAAACTCCAGTTATTTCATCAATTATAAAGGATTCGCTGATGTCCATGATCTTATGAGCAGTTGACCCGCCAACAAGTGGAGATTTGTTCGACTGGAGGAGAACTGCAAACTTACTCATGGGAGCCGGACGAGCGAATCAGCCACTTTAGCCGCAGATGCCTCCCAGATATCCATGAGAGCTTTCTCAAAAACTTCTCATAAAACACAACCCCAGAAAAAAAGAAGACAGATTTAAGAATGAGCACTTGACATAAAAACCAAGTAATGAAGTTCAAAGCCTCCACTGAGTGATCGTTGAACGTGCGGTGATCTAATAAGCTTCTTCCGCGTTTTGGCATCGCCTCCCTCTTGTGTTTCACCATTCGTTGATTCACGTGACAGCGGAACAAGGCAAGGCACTTACAAACGTAACAAGTTAACCGAACTGTCGATAAGTGTAAAATACCTGTATAGAGAAGCAAGGTAAGTGCACCTAACCTTTGTTAACTAATCGGTCGTATGTGGTTAATCTCATGAAAATTTAAATTTCAAAGTGAGAGTTGCGAAACTTATCAGCACTTCTGTTACTGAAAAACTTCCACCCACATTCGACAGAGGTAATTTACATCAAGTTTATTATGCAAAACCATTCCATACTTTATCACTATACCGAATGACTTTCGTCCCACGAAACCTGTAGAAATATATGAAAAAGAACAACAAGACTTGTTTCCGATTCGAAAATCTTTAAATATGACACGACTGTATGTTTACACACGTTGGTTGGTGTTGAAGGCAATCATGGCCACAATCCTCTACTTTATTTCCGCAATTTTGTATCTCCTCATCCGACATTATGTCCATGCAGACTGACTAAACAATTACTGCTATACCTTCACTAGACGTAAAACACCTGTAAGTACCTCACTTAAGAGGGCGTAATAAGTGATTTGTTATTATAATTACCGATAAAATTATCATGAAATAGCTAAGAGGACGAAGAAGAGCAAGAGATATATGCAGATTAAGTAAAACGCGTTTACTTTCATTTATCCTGTGAGATGCTATACATTCATTTAAATCACCTTGAGTACATCCCTATTAATGCTTTTCCGCTTCAAGTCCCCATTTTTCTCATTGCGTCATCATAATTATCATGGTTTGTCTGATGCACTTGGAGCACTATCCTTCACGGGAGTCGCATATTACAACAATGTCCATTTTCTTGATTCGTACAACATTCGGTTCCTCAGAATCTCAGACTATTCACCGCGTCATTTTAGGTTCAGTTTTTTTTTCCTGCGGCAAAACTCCGTTTATCATAATAATTTTAAAATATGTTCGGCGTCCCTTCGCAGTGTTTTCAACATTAAAATTAAATTTTATGTAGTGGAAACAGCAAAAATTTGTTCGAGCAGGTACGTAACACTAAACGAAAGTATGATTTCCCTTGTGTAATTTCATGCTCAAAAACCAAAAAGTGCGAAGAAAATCATCTTACAGATTGTAATCGTTGAAAGACGAGTCATGCTCTGCAGAGCTTGCAAGGCCAGCATAACCATTATGAAACGTGTCTCCATAAGGAACAGCTGACAAAACAGCAGACCCTATGGACATCTTAGTCGGCAGGTACTGCACTGTGGGTGTTACGGAACAGAGGAAAAAGTGAATTCACATTGGGTGGAGCCCCGTGACCAGCAAACGGTGAAGTCCCCAGTCTTACATCACTCGGTGCTCTACACTCCCAGATGCGTACACGTGAAAAAAAGGTTTCATTTCGTCAATAAATATTTAAATGATTTCATTTTCGAAAAAAAAAAATGCTGCGCCAAAAAGAAAATATTTAGTTGCAGCTACTAAACTTTTGTTTACAAAATATTTTTTGCTGAACTATTTTTCCTCCAAAGAAATTTGTTAGGGTAAGGAATCCTTTCCTCCAGTATACTATATCATGCCTTTGCACATAAATAGTCAAACACGTTTGGAAAGATTAGAGGAGGGAAAATAATATTATTGGCACGAGGTAATAAAACTCAATCTGAGATTTAGGTAATTTTCTCGTGAACAAAAAGAGTATTAATAAAGAGAAGACCTCTTCCGTTGATCGACAGTTCGATTTGCTTCAAAGTTTGCAGACCAAAGTTTGTTCACTGTCCACCTCTTGTGTTCCTCCTTAGTTTGACTTTTACCAAATTATGTGAATAATATACAACATATGCTAGATTGGGCTAGGTTAAGTTTACCTCGTCTTTCTGTTTCATTATTTAACAATTGTTCCACTCGGATTGACCTCGGAAGGTGGAACACAAAGGGTGGAGAATGCAACCTGTTTAGTGTAACCGTCAATACTTTGGTCTAAAACTGATCCATAAGCACTGAATAAAAATAAAAACAAAAAAAGAAGCGATGACCAAGATACTTTGATGCGTTGCGCAATAATAGATGCCATCAAAGATGCCATTGTAGTGACAACCATAGCAACATCATTGCAGAATTGAGTTGTTGCGCAGTGACATCGGATAGTTCACCAGCTAAAAATAGCTGCCAATTCATGTTGCTGAGATTCTAGCGCGTACGACGATCCATGCACAGTGCTGAGCCATCTTGTTTTGTATCACTGTTGCAACAACAAAGAATATCATATTAAAAATATAAAAAGAAGGAAAAAGGCAACTAATCGACTTTTTACGATACTATTTAGCGCATTAATAGAGCTAGTAATTTACTACAGTGAAGTTACTTGAGGTTTCAAGTTCAGTTTAGGTGAGTCGAAACGATGAAATACATTGTAAATATCAAAGATTGCATCTTTTGCCTACTCAATTTTGTTTTGGTTCAACATTAATTAAATTATCTCATGAGAATGAACAACTAGTCGTATAACCATGTGTCTAGTGCTTCGCTTCTTCGTCACTGCTCCACTCAGCTGTCTCCGAGCTCAATAAAGCCGCTGATTACCTCGCAGTGAGAGATGGCAGCAAAGAAGATAACGGAATCAGGCCTGTTGGCCGATAAAAGGTTATGCTAGGTGCCCTCTGCCTTTCCCTGTTCGGCTTGACGGCAAGGCCAGAACACAAGAGGTAGAAACTGCAACCGTTAATCTATTTTTTTATGGGCTTTCGACTCAATGTAAACCTTATTTCACTTAACAATATCTATCAATAATTAATTTGTTCTACTCTACATAAAATGTAACCCTATCTTGTTAGCCTTAAGAGTTCGATCGGTATAGTTGTCGAGTACCTCTTTGCAAAATTTCAATTCATTTTTTTATTAAACCTCTTAAAAGAAATTTTCTCAAGCCTTCCGTGGGCACGAACTGGATAAAATTTCGAATCCATCGTGACGCTATAATGTGGGTGGTAGAGTAATATTAAAAGCAGCTCGAACTTGTAGTAAAGTAATATTAGAAGCAGCACGAGCGTGTAATAAAGTAATATTAGAAGTAGCTCGAACGTGTAGTGAAGTAAAAGTAACTCCGACCATATAGAAAATAAATATTAGAAGCAGCTCGAACGTGTGGTAGAGTAATATTAGAAGCAACTCGAACATGTAGAAAATAAATATTAGAAGCAGCTTGAACGTGTCATCTGCGGAAGTTCAACAACGGGGAAAAAAAACTGTCTTGTTAAAAGAGAATTTTGTCTCCTCTTCCACCAAGTCTAGTTCTTTTGTTGAGTTCTTCTCCTTCCTCTTGATCCAGTCTATAGCAGAAACGACAGTCCTCAAACAAAAATAATCCCCTTTGACCTCTCTCTGCTGAAAGGAACGACATACAAGAAATAACGAAAAATCCACCAAAGGTGTGTATCGACGATAAATAATCCAAGAAATGAAAAACCTTGGAAAGAACTTGTCACTGTATAGAACAATGAAGACACCGCGATTTCTTTGCGACAAAGACGTATCGATCAGATGAATGCAATCATCCAAAGGACAGCTTTCTTTGTCTGAAAAAGGACTTCTTCGAACACTTTGTATAACAAGGCAAAGGAAACTTTTTGTTCTGACGACATCACGTCTTACCAACTGTGTTCCTGATGGTATAACATACTTCCCAGAGATGTAGAAAATGTACTTCAGTCAATAAATACTCGTACATCAGAATGAAAATGATCCCGGGCGAAACCCAAGATATGTTTGTTGGAGAGGGAGTTTTTGATACTGTGAGTAACAAACTATAATTTTTTCTCTTCTTTCTCTATCGGATTTGTTTTTTTCAAGTTTAACTTCGAAAGCTTGTGCTGTGAGAAGTAGCATTCAATGCGGCAGAAACGATCACTCCCATTAGAGGAAGGGAGGTGAGGAAACATCTTTTCGCATAATCAGGAGATTCCGTGGCTATTTCATTTTCAAAGCTAAAAGCGTTCAAAAATGGATGAAATGAGAATGAGTGGATAAAAAGAGGATAATCAATTAGTCCATGTTAAAAAGCTTTTTTAAAAAATTCGGTCGTGAATTTGATGAAAGAGAACGTAAAATATGAACAGTTAAGGAAGCAGGAAACATAATTTAAAGCATAAACATAATAGGGAGGGGAGGCGATTCTCTAGATTAGAACAACTATTAGTGAGGGAAATCAAAAAATTATTGAACGAGCAATGGAGGGTAAAATAGTACTCATAAACTACGTTCACAATGTGATATATATAAAGCAACGGGGCCAAACATAATTACATCAGAGTTTTCTTCAAAAAAATGTTTGTTGGTAGATAGCTTATGAATACTCGTAATTGAGATTTTCAAGGGATTCTTTCATCAAAACTTCAATGGAATATTTCAGTTGACTTTTATTAGGTTTGTTGAAAGTTTACAGGTCTCATCAAAACCCAGGCAAAAGTTTCGTCCGACTTATAAAGGGTAAAATAAACCACGGCTCCTTCACAAGGTTATTCCAAGTTGAAAAACACGCTGCGGACACGGCATTGCCAGAAATTTCATAAAAATTCTCAAAGAAACCAACAAAACATTCAGTGTTGAGGTTATGTGGCATCCCAATGCTCTTGGTGCGGCTTAAACAAGTGTTAGAGGTTCATATTTTTCCAATATTTGAAGTGTTCTTATAGTTAATTCCTTGGTTAAACGATGTGGTGATTAAAGCAAACAAAATCACTTAACCGGCGGAAGAACATGAAATACATTTTCGCACACAATGGAATGTAATTCAATGTGATAAAGAATGTGATAAAGGCGTTCTCTGTTTATTGCATTGAATGTTATTATAAAATAAAAACCTTTTCGACCTTACTTTTCAGTTTTGAAGCTTGCAAATGTTTTATTTGTTACATCCTCTTTAAAGATTTTACCGGACTTGACTGTTACGGTAGGATAACTTACTTAGATGAGGCTAAGTCGAGTGTCTTCTGCGTTGCTCCACTCAGCTAGGTGGCACTAAACAAATTGACATTTTGAACTCTCAAATTCCTCTTCAGGTTTTTCCTTTTTGCTGTTTTTAATTGTGACATAATGCGGGTTGTTATAAAGTTTTGAGGTAGCTGTGAATTTTAAGTTCATGAAAATGTTCATGGCAGGTAAGAGTAGAAGCAATTTACTTGAAACAGTGAAGTAATGTACCTATATGACTTATAATGCGTGCAATATCAGAAGTTACTACCTATTAAACGTGTGCTTAAATGATTAACACAATCAATTATCTACTTGTACACAAGCAAAAGAAACTCAGCGAATTTATTTAATGACGTCTGTCATGCACTAGGATTGCAATGCCAAAGACATCATCGCATTATGCACAATAATACAAGCGAAATATCCTTCCAAGCCGTGATATTCGTGAGGCCTATACTTAGTTCATAACTTGTAAGAAAAGTGCATATATTTCTCCTTGCATTGCTGTGTAAAACGAAATGTTTATGAGAACCCTCTCCCACTTTGAATGGTTCAATGCCACCTTTTACTCGATCTAACATTTTATGAGCACGACAGCACGCTACCTGTTAAAGGGATACATTACTCGAAATAATCGCTGTGTGAGGTGAACGTACTGCGTTTTCTGGGTCATTTTGTGAATGGAAAAATTGAATTAAGTAGCTCATATCCTGTCTTATTTGAACCGGAAGCACGAATAAGCGTTTTTGTATGTGCTTTTCAATTTGTCGCCCTAGCTTATCGTAATATCTTTCTTTGGCTTTTTTTTTCATTGACGTCCTGATTTATGCATGTTACAGTCGCTCCCTTCTAATAAAAATCCACCAGCTGCGAAGTGCTTTTCCGAAAAATCACCAACTGCGAAGTGCCCTTCCTAAAAATCCACCAACTGCTATCTCTTCACACTGCAGTTGGTGGGTTTTTGGATCAAGCACTTTGCAGTTGGTGGATTTTTCGAATCAACACTTCGCAGTTGGTGGATTTTCATTTGGAGGGGTCGCAGTGCGACTGTGTGAGCTGAGAAGACACTATAGCCCCACATTTTCCAGCAGGTACATTCGTCATTCCAGTATTTCTTATCGTGTTGCTTCCTGGGGATCGTTGGTTGAAGTTACGTTTTGTTTTAGATTAGGTAAATATTAGGGTCCTGTAGGTCAGGGTCGGTTAAGTTACGTTAGTTTTTGAAGTTTGTTGAGAGACTCCTGATTTCGTTGCACTTAATCGCCGAAATCTGAGGTGATCTTGAATGATGTTTTTATTGGAGGACTTTGGAACTGAAGAACTTCCGGTTTCTCAGCTTCGTGCCCAATGCCAGAAACTCACTCTCGATATTTGAGTGATTCGCCAGCGCAGGAATGACCTCCTAGGATTTTCACACGCTGCTGAGCAGTCGATGGTCAAGAAACTCCAGCGCTAAAAATATCCGGATGCCCAGAAGAAAAGGTGTAGTGCCCTTCCATATAAACCAGGTCGAATTTTTTCAACGAATTTAGGGAGTCGTTTTAGAGCAAACAGAGTGTTTCGCTCTGGCAAACAAACCCTTTCCTTGAGTCGTCAACGTCCAGCCAATAAAGGGTAGTTCTCGTAAACTCTCTGTGGGACCTAATTTTCAGCGCTTCTGTGCCCGGAAATCAAAACGAGATGTTTGTTGATGTCTCTATCATTAAGACGCACCATGAAAATTGCTAGAAAAAAACTCGAGAGGGTCTTTCTTTGCGATATCATATTTTTTGAGATGTGTTTTCCACTTGTTGTATTCTGCCTCCAGTCCCTTACAACACAGTGACAGGAAAGTGTGGTACAGTTCATCTCATCTAACGTTGTCACGCGTTGTGCCCTTCACGCATCTTCATTACCTGTGGTGGCTCCTGTCGCCAATGAAAAGGGACATCATGCTTATTGACGACTGAGCGAAGCGAATCCCTTGCCTAGCCCAAACTAATTCAACCAATTAATTCGCAAAAATCCGCAGGAGATTCTATGACACACATGGAATGCCATGGAATTCCATAAAATCCCTTGATTCAGTAAGAAGTGATTTCCCCTACGATTTTGGCATGATTGCACATGTATATTGTCCATGGAAAAAATGGTTTCCATAGGGGAGAATCCATCGCGTTTCTATGCTGATTCCCATGGTAAACCTCCATCCAACTTCCGTTCGCACCAGCATTTTGCTTAACTTTGGAGATCTAATAGCTGAATGCTTCTTCCAAACTCGGGGGATGCGAGATGGGGGCGGATGAAACGTTTAGAAATGATTGTAAAAGAATTAAATCTTGTATGTAGGTGATTTTTTCCTTTTTTTATGTTGCTGCTTCTGTATTCAGCTCATCCGGTAATCTATATTATGGCAAAGTTATCAAATTTGAATGTTATCAATCCTCATAGTAATGTTAATTACATATTAAACCTGGGTGAGAAACACGGGGTAGACCCTGAGCACTTCATTGAGGAGGAAAAGCTCGCTGCCTTTCACCATCTACACCAACTTGATCCAAGTAAAATATCCTTAATAACAGCTGGAGTATAAAAGATAGGACCGCACAAAATAATAGAAGCCCTTTTTAAAATAGGGAAACGGCACGAATGCGATTACTCAACGCGGGGACAAAAAAATGAGAAGTGTTATCTGTTTCCTTATACACCACTAGGTCGCCCAGTGATCCGTGTACTAAAATTTCAAAACAAAGAAAGTCACCAAAGGCCGTCTTAGTTTGAGCTGCCAAAAGAGATAAAGATAGTACCGCTTACCGGGATATATTTTTCATCTGACTGAACATGAAACCACGTAACACGGCAATGCTTTTGGTTTACTAATATTCACTAACGGGAAAAATCATCGTTTATCTACCAAAGTTTTGGTAATTTTATTAAATTTTTCGAACCAACAGAGAACCGCAAGATAAATATACCCGTCGAAAGACACATACTTAGTTCGGTAATTGGAAAGAATAAGTACTGTACACATCTTTCAAAAACGACTTCCAC
>Ga0058701_10006070_pt1 | contig 10126 bp, 8 predicted proteins | sample AgamicOrMae_FD_97039 | JGI IMG/M metagenome (GOLD analysis project Ga0058701, IMG submission 97039) | Agave microbial communities from Guanajuato, Mexico - Or.Ma.e | ecosystem: Host-associated > Plants > Phyllosphere > Phylloplane/Leaf | place: Guanajuato, Mexico | collected 2012-06-04 | reverse complement strand
GCGATCGTTCAAGCTCGCTCGCTCGTTTAACGCTCGTTTAAGCTGGTCCACTCGTTCAGCGCTCGTTTGCTAGTGCAACGAGTGACTTCGCTCGTTCATTTACGCTCGCTGCAGATCTCTGCTCTTGGGGACCCGTCGTTCGCCTCACATTTCAGGATGAATCGAGAACTCTTTGAGGTATGCGTTCATTTTTGTAATAATTTTCTTCGGCGTTTAGCTTCACAGCTCACACCGAATATATAGATGACTGAATGGGCATCTTTTTAATTACTATTATTGCAATGCTCTTGGCACATAAGGAAAATGGCAGTGCACCTTTGACAATAGTGTTTTGACTGACGCACAACATAAGAATATCCAAACTAACATGACTAATTGATTCTACTTTTGAAACAGTACAACGATGCCATAAGTTTATTTAGTCTATACCTATCAATAATTAAGCAGAAAATAATATCTAATCTCAAGTAAATTAAATATATGAGCCTTGATCAATCTGGATAAGAGACATGAAGTCCTACCCTCATGTAAGGGGATTTACAAATTTGCCTAACACATATATGTGCACTCTGATGATTATTTCTGTTAAAGGATAACATTTACTTTTGAATCTTGGAAGGGCTACTCCTTAAAAATTGAGTATTGACAATTTATTTTATAGCTACTTTTTTGCTAAATTTTGGGTTTCCTTACTGCCAACTTTTATTGTTCTGTGTGAAGTACAGTGCAATTGGTAAGCTTGCCATCTTACATTGATGTATTTCACCATTGGCTATTATATTGGTATTGTAAAACATATTAGTGGTGATAAAATGTTTACCAATAATGCAGGCATGTTTGGAAGATTTGAGCATGAATGAAAAAAAAGAGGGAAGTTAAATGGGTATTATTCTAGCCAGCAGTAGTAGATCAAATAAAACTATATTTCAAAACTAGATCTGTTATGCCTTTGGTCAGGAAAAGCAGAGAGATCAGGAAAAGCAGAGTTTTGTTCGTCATAACAATAGCATGTTTTCCTCTTGTGACACTGATTGGGCCTTACTTTGATATGTTGACAGATCCTTGTTGTTTTGTTTGGCAACCATCTCGTTCAGAAGAACCGGCTTGTACGCGTTTGTACGGGACTCGACTTGTGCCTGCTCATGACTCTATGGATTCTCGGCAACCTGTGCTCTTTTAGAGTTACAGCATCGGTTTTTGGAGTCGCTAATAGTGTGGTTCATTCAAACTATGTCGTAGTGACTGAAGCTCTGCGAGAACTGTCGGAAAAATTTGTTAAGTGGCCAACTACTGCCGGCAGAGCCCGAACTAAAAACGCCTGTCGAAGGAAAGCTGGCTTTCCGGGCGTAATCGGCATGATGGATGGATCGCTGATTAAAGTGACTGCTCCTTGTGTTCAGAGGGAACAGTATTTCGATCGTCATCACTCTTACTCCATAAATATTCTTGCTGTTTGTGACCGCAGACTGGTATTCACACACTTGTACGTGGGAGAATCTGGTCGGGTTCACGATTCGCGAGTCTTCTCCCGAAGCCCATTGCACGACATTCTTCTAGAAAATAATCAAGCGCTGGGTGAGGATGAGCACATACTTGCAGACAGTGCTTACACACTCACTGATAAGGTATGTATAGCATATCTTATTTGAGAATTTTAAGTTTCCTCAAAAAGTCATAGTTTAGAATTCCTAGGTGACATCAAAATTATAAACATTGATAAAAGAGGCTTAAGGTTGTAATGCTCGTAATCATACCAAGAATGATGACTTGCTCCTTACTTGCCAAAAGTGTTTTCACTTCCCGTTCGTTGATTTTTTTTCTCTGGATTTGGGTTTCAATGAACGGAAAATGTTACTCAAGACTTCTCTTGATTTCTCTCTTCAAGAAGCTCATAACGTTGAATAAATACACAAATAACCAGCAGAAATGATCCTGCGGGTGCAGTGCGACCTGCACTCTCCCAAATTTGGAGACAAATCAAAAGCTGTCAGAGTTAATTTTGTTTCGTATGTTGCAAAGTTTGGACAATCGTTTATACGGAAAATCCATGTATTTTAATATTAAATACATGGTTGCTACAAGGTCATGGAGTCAGGGTACAATGAAGTGGTCAGGATAGTCGGGGAAAAGTCAGGGGAGCTGACGTAAAGTATTAAAAAGGCAGGGGAAACTGAAGTGATGCGTTTTTTTGGGGGGGGGGTTGCTATATCTTTGGATAAAAAATATCCGTTAGCCGAAAAAAAGTGGTCAGGAAAAAATGGACATTCCGTCAGGGAAAGTCGGGGAATTTCAAAATCTACACTTTGTGGCAACCATTTATTATCAAGAGCTGCCTATCAGACAACCCAGTTAAAACAAGAACTGTAATTGCTGATCTTAACCCAGCTATTTTTCCCCCAGGTCTTGGTACCGTATCAGGACAACGGTCGCCTTTCGCCCCGCATGCGCCGGTTCAACTATTTCTTGTCGAGTTTGCGCATGTGCATCGAGCGATCCTTCGGTCATTTGAAGGAGAAGTTTAGAAGACTTTACAGGCTGCAAGTTCGGAATCCTAATTATGCGATAGACCACATCACAGCGTGCCTGATGTTGCATAATTTCATAAAATTGGGCGGCGTGGAACCGGTAAGTTTACAATTCTGTCTCAATCAGGTGTAAGGCACTGACGTCAACCTCAGGCACGAATAAACGCTAACTCGCTTAAAACAGGCCACTCATGTGAACGGTGGATCGTATTGTATCATTGGCGCTGTCAACTCCTCTTCTCTGTCCTAGGTTGGTATGGAATTTCCACCTGCAAACCACGACGACGACCCAGAGTATGGGGACAGGCATCACCCGCTACTTGCGGCAGCGAAGGCAGCAGGTGCACGCAAGAGGGATGCCATCTCATTGCTATTGACACCACCGAACATACCGCTTTGATAGACCCAAGTCGGGTCCGATCCGCCCGCCGGGCACACTGAAAGCTCAATTAAAACCCTTAAATTTTTTTGTCTGTGTATATCGTTTACTCTGTTGGCGGAGAGATTTATGCTACGCCGATTTCAGTTCCTCCAAAAAAACAAAAACAAAAAAAACAACAAAAAAAAACGCAAAATTTGCGAAAGAACGGCAAAAGCAGGTGTTAATGATAGTTTTTTAAGGTTCCTTGTCCGGTGATTCCTTAATTTCTTTTTTATTTTCTCTGTAAAGTTACCGTCCTAAAAACTCCTTTCCGGTAAAGGCGGGGAAATTAGCTAGCCCGGCAACTGCTAGAAAAGTAAAATAAATGTAAATTTTGTAATTTGTGCTAAGATGTTCCTCGTAATATCTGAAACCGAGTCGTATGTTCGCTACGCTTGCGATTTTCAGTGTTTTCGTAGCAAGGTCAACATAAATAGGTTGTTTTATTTTTAACTGATTTTTTTCCTCCTCCCGACTTTCCATTACTATCAGCCAAGTTAAGAAAATAAGGCCACTCCGGTTTAAGAATATTCCAGCGCTTCCGACTAGTCGAAGTTCATTCAAAAATTCAAAGCGGGTGTTAAGAAACTGAAAATTGTTGAAGTTATCGCTTTTGACAAGCGTTTATTTAACCGACCTGTTCTTCGTTTTTTATTTCCACAATAATGTAAGTTTATTTCTTATGTTAAATAATCATTGATTTGACTCACTTCTCTATTAAATGCAGCTGTTTTTAAAAATAACGAAACGGCGGATTGTTGTCAAACATGTCTAAACTGTTTCAAAAACTCCAATCTTTACTGGGAAAAGGTTTTATCGTTCCTCATTTCATCTGAATCAGACGCTATCAATCATAATTCACCAGATTGAGCGTCATTTTTCGGAGCTGCCATGAGAGCTCATGAATTTTTACCCAACTTTAGAATCTAGTTACGTATAAACGGGACGGTGAAATTCTCTTGGACTTCGTCATACGATAAATACACACATTTTGAACTAATCCTGAAAATTTCAAGTCCTTATCTAATTTTATACCATTACGCAAGAATATCCGTGAAGTCATCGTTCAGCTCTATGTTCATGAGCCTTTATCACCTATAGATTCAGTTTTATGTACCGTACAACTCAAGGAACCACATTTAACAGTAATGTGGCATGTTTTGAGATCGTTTTCAGAACTACGCAATGGGCCCTCGTTTGTAAAGTTTGTATGCGGCGTCCTTGTTTACGCGAAAAACTGGTATTTGACAAAACTGGTTTGACGTACCAGATTTTTTCCTATTTTGCAGTATGACAAAATTTTCCTTCGCGACTTTATGTCTTTCGGCAGACAGATAAAAATGTTTTTTTCTTTTTTTTGCGTTTGCTTGTGTCTGAAAATGTCTAATAAACGTAATTAAAGAAGCCGTTTTTTGTTTACTCTGGAAATGCATTCATTAATTTTACCATCTAAAACGGACCTCATCCGTTTCCTTATCCGGTCTTCAATTTTAGGATTTGAAAGAAAGTTGTAGACTATTTGTCAGAAGATCTGGTAAATCCGCATGTTTCGGCAGGACAAGTCAGGATTATGAAGAATTGAGATATTGTATTAACCCCTAAAGTGAAATGAAACTAGCAATGAACGCTCAAGAAAGTGTAAAAAGTCTTTTATTTTTTACGATCAGTCGCTTACGGTTAGGTTTGGTGTGATAAAGAGATCACACATTGACATAGTACAAGTTATAATAAACTGTAAAAGATCACGTACCGTAATTTAAAGGCGATATTGCAATTGTGAGAGACGACCGCTCATTACAAAGCACACCTACTACTAGCATACGTAAATATGAACTTTTAACAAGGGCAGCCAACGCAAGACTAGTTTCTTACCTTGTAAAAAGGAATGTCTTCTTAAGAGTAAGAAGGATATTTTGAAGGCATTATGCTAAGTATCCCTTAATATAACAGCTTAACTAAGAGAGGTCTACTACTAAAAATCTTTGCCTACTTGTCGATAACAAGACAAATTAAAGATGTAATGAATTTTTTTTTAAATTTCAGTCAGTCTTTTTAAAGGCACTAAAGTAAGTATCTTATCACCAATCGATCACAGGCAAGTTCGATAACGGCTCAATACGTGATGGTGATACCCATACGTTTTTAGAATGTAAGAGATCGTACATTAATCAATTGGCAATGCAAACAAAACAATCGGGATAACTCTTGAAAAGTGATCACAAAAGAGTACAGTCTTTTTAAAATCACACACATGCAAAGATTTTCTCCTCCGTGGTGGAGAAGAAATTTTTCAGTCAATTATTCTTCAGCACTTGGCTCTTTCTTTGATTTAGAAGCCATAAGAGACTCGGCCAAGCTCTTCAGCGTTTGGCACATCTCCGTCCTTGACTCTATCACCTCCTTCAATATATCCATCTTTTCCTTGTGCCTTGAAGATGACGCCCTGAATCTTCCCACTCGCACAGCTTCTTCGCCTTCGTCCAACAGCGCTTCGTTTACGGTTGCAACATTCCTCGCGCCTATGGAGTACGTTTTGAATGCTTGGACAGCCACGCTGTCGCCAAGGACCGGTAGCAGGGCTTCATAATGTATCAACCTAGGGAGTAATTAATTATGCTTAATGAAGAGAGAAATTATGCTCCAAAATCAGATTAAACACGTACATATAATGTCATACTGCTTTGGGGACGGCCCAAAATGAGCCAAAGCGCATGATAAATTGTATATGACCTCATTGTCGTTTGAAACCCGGCAAAAAGCCTTGTGATACTTAACACGCGCATTGAACATGCGCAGGCTACATCTGAGGAGTCTCAGCGTACCTAAATATTTTGTTAGTTTTGATACCAGTCTTTAGATGAATTTTGATATTTACTATGTTTTGATATTGACCCCTCTTTCCAGATACGTATAGGCCCAAAAATAACTGAAACAAAACACCCTCGCAGTATGTTGGCGAATGTGTGTGCTTGTCTTTTGTTACTCGGCTAGGGAGATTCTTGATTCACGATAAGAACAAACATTTCTAGCGCATTTTGACCGAAGTCTGACCGGTTAAAGAAATGAAAAAAAAAACGTAACATGCAGACTAACTTCTTAAAAAGTATTTTAAAAAAACAAAAAAAAACGGCGACAAGCAAGCGAGCAGGTTCTATTCCTTATCACGCGGCTCTTTCTTTTATGCGCGACATTCAAATATAGTCGCCCCACCGTAACCTCAAACCCGGCGTATTCTTGCGCCAATAGTAATTTATTCGGGATAAAGTTTAAAAAATACCTTAAATTAGTACTTGTACCGTATAAATAACAACTAACAACAGTTTGGAATAGCCTAAATATCTTTATTTCTATCTGCGTTTGCCAAAAGCGACGAGCGACAGGACCTCACTCCAACAGGGTCAAAACCCGACTGAAACTGAAAGCAGGCCCGGCGAAAGCATAGCCTCATCGAAACAGCTGATTGTAAGTTTACATTTAATCGAACCCCATCCCATGAAAGCAGTTATATAGACTCAAAATAATCTAAGTAATAAATTTGACAAGATGATTTGAAGAAAAATGGGCGTAAAATATCGTAATTATTGATAAAGACACTGGAACTTCTTTTCCTCCGCCAGGCCTGAGGTTACGCTGGGTAAACCGTAGCTATCTTTCGGTGAAGGAGCAGTTTTGCTGTTGGAATAAGGAGTGATTGTACAGGCAAATGATACAAACTTACGCTTTGCGCTAAAAACTACGAATAACACCGTTATGTTTGATGATAGGTATTCTGGTTGCAGTGTTGGGTCCGATAAATTTGTTTCTTATGTAAATACAAAATACCGGAGGTGTTATAATTAAACAAAGAACGACAAAATACCAAAAATATAAAACAATGATTTTCTAATCTACATGAAGGTAAAAGATACCGTAAAAGCTTTCTGTCTAAATAGCTGAAAATATTAATTTATTAAGATTGGTTATGTATAAAAAAGTAAGATTGTATAGATAAGGCCATACATTATGTATGCTTGAAGCGTGCAAGTTCGCTTCATAATGATAATCAGAAAGGCGTAGATACCCCCAAAACGTTTTTTTACCCCCAAGCATCATTCTTCAAAGTTACAAGTCATTATGCTCCAATACTTCAAGCATCATAAATTCCTACCTACACTCACCTGCTTCCCTCCGATCCAGTTCTTGCACGAGCTCTATCGTAGTCCTTGAACTTCGCCTCAAGGGCCTTAAACTGCGTCTTGCAGTTGGCGGGTGTAGCCCACGAATACCCGGCTTCCACCATCTCCTCGCACACCGCTCCCCAGAATACATGGTCTCTGTGGACTGCCCTGTATTCGTCTTTCTTCCTGTTAAGGATACAAATTAGTTCCAGGGTGGGCCCATCGAAGTCGGCAGAAGAAAATCCTGCGAGGGAAAATTACATTAGTTACATAGTCCACGATAAGCTGCCGAACTGAAGAAAAGAGCTCCGTTTTTACTCCTGAGCCACCAACACATCATGCTTGGTTTCCCTATATGCTGTCAACACGTTCAAGTCGTCTCTTAGGCATCTCAAATGCACCACTTAAAACGTTCTGAAACAACGCTATTGTGGCAGACCCAAATAAATCGGCAAGATTTAAACGTAAAAAAAGGACCGACTTATATACAATGGAAAAGCTTTGATGTACCTTTAGTTCTGGCGTTCTCCGCGGTGCAGACTTCCACGACGTCGACCGGAGGGTTGGAGGGTGTCATGTTTTGGGGCCGGGTAGCTCCCGGCTCTTCTCTGAGGTACTTCACATGCGAGCGAAACTTATACCGCTCAGGGAATCGCCTGTAATTCTCCAACACTCTCTTGAAACGACATTTACACTCATCCACAGTCGCAGGTACGTTTTGATCCGCCAGCATTGCGCAAACGACCTCGAAGTTGGCGGTTGTTCCCCTGAATTTCTGGCCTGGTGTCTTTATTTCGACGCACGCGTCGAGCAGTCGACGTGTTCCAGACTCAGTTTCAAGGCAATCCGATACCGTCGACCCTGTCTTATTTCCGTCCACGGATAGTGCGGCCAGTCTTGCGGGGGTGGGGGTCACTAGGACAGGTTGTATTATTAAAGTACTCTTTCCGTACTGGACTGTCCGCAGCCGGCACAATGAAGCCGCCACGTCGGCATCCTGGAACTATGGCACAACGAACAAAATAACATAACTATACCTTGACAGGAAGGTCGGTACTTGGACAACTATGATCCCGCTTAGTTTGATACTTTGAGAGTCAGTGTTTCAAGTGAACGCAGCCTTACCTCAACTAGTAAATACTCGTCTCCCTCGACGCAAGATTTAACATTTACACGGCCGATTTCAGGAATTTCTGTGCTCAGGAAATGCACAAAGTGGTCCTGCAAAGGTAGAAAATGCCACGGTTAATGAACAGGCAATGGACATCTCGATGACTAAACTCATCAACACATGCTGAAAAAGGTCTTTACTAGTCGTGCTTAGCACCCTTTGCGGATTGACTGGGGGACTAATAATATCTTCTGTATTCTGAGATTCTTCCTTTTGATATAGGATTTAAGACATAGTTTTGAAAAAAAAAAAAAGGTTAGACATCACCTTAAACAATGGATCCGGCGTATTGTAAATTTTCACGCAGGGGGACGCACTTGTGCGTTGGCATGTTTGCAGTGGTCTACCCTCGCCGGCAAAACATTACAGCTTCGTCTGCTGTCCTGAACTGCAACAGATAAAAGAACGTGAGAAAAAACTCCAGTGCCAAATTAGGCTACTACAAGACATAATAATATGCGTATGCTCACCTCAACAACAGCACAGTTGTTATTTAAGTCGCAACATGAAATTGCGGAATCCTCGTTACTCCTTATAAGCCCTGTCTCCCGCATTTGTTTGTTGAGGTTAAATAGGAAGTGCTCCTGCGAAAAAAAAAGAAATGCTAGAATTAAATTGATTTCGTGGGACTTAGATTAACTGATTTTCATGGGATTTTCACCTTCACGCTGTGCGCGTGCAAGAAACTGGAACAGTCAATGAAAAATTGAACTGACTGATATGAAATTTTCATTAAAGAATGAAAGAGGACAGTACTAGGGCATCGAAAACCCGGAGCAATTTTACCTTAAATAACGGATTCTTTAAACTCATTATTTCTACAAAAGCTGTGGGAAGCTCTCCAGGCTCCTGATTACTGGTGGGGGATGAATGAGCCTGCAAGGAAATTCAGAAGTGGTACATACATAAAAAAAATTAAATAAATAATAATTTTAAGTCGATTGAGCGCACCTGTAGGCCTACACTATCATCAGCATCGTGGAAGGGCAAGTCGCTGAAACCATTACGAATTTCTTCCACATTCCCTTCAGCACAATCATCTAGAGGGAGGAAACCTTCCAAACCATCGTCGTTACCCAGGAAACAATTCATTGTGTTGTTCACGCAGAGTAAGGACGCAAATAACAAGAAATCTATTTAAACCAGGTTAAAATAAGTCACAAAAATTTCCGTGGATGTCGTGCGGTGGCACAAAATGAAAGTCAGGCAAAGATGATTTCAGTACGGCTATTGACAATACCTTATTATTGGTTGAAGCAGAAGAGCTTTACTTAACAAGTAAAGTAAAGCTCGCCTAGCTGAAGTGATGGTGCTGTGATTTTGGGGTAAATGACTGCTCACTCACATGGTTCAGGGATGAACCTTTGCGTTGAAACCCCAAAATCGGAGTTGAAAAAAAATAATTACCGTGGGAACTGCGGCTACATCAGCTGCGAGACTCCACCCTCCATCCTCAGATTTGTTTGTACCTGTATGCAAGACAACTGAGTAGAAGCAAGCTTAATGTAATGATAAAAATAATAGGCAACAATCCAAAACTCCATTTGAGAATAAAATAAAATGCAAGGCATGTTTGTGGAGGGTCAAGGAAAAAAAAATCTGCAAATCATCATGCCAAGAAAAAAAAAGCAGATTACCCATACTGAAATGTATACCTGATTAATGAGGTTGGGAAACAAAAAAAAAACTACTACAAAATAATTATCTGATAAGTAAGTTAAGTCTCAGGATGCAAAAAAAAAAAAAAAAAAAAAATAAAACCATAATTTTTCATTTAAAAAAAAAAAATAAAAAAAATTACAACTTAAAATTTCATAAAACCCAACCTTCATTATTTGTTGCTCGGTTTTTT
>Ga0058701_10006069_pt1 | contig 10127 bp, 11 predicted proteins | sample AgamicOrMae_FD_97039 | JGI IMG/M metagenome (GOLD analysis project Ga0058701, IMG submission 97039) | Agave microbial communities from Guanajuato, Mexico - Or.Ma.e | ecosystem: Host-associated > Plants > Phyllosphere > Phylloplane/Leaf | place: Guanajuato, Mexico | collected 2012-06-04 | reverse complement strand
GGGGGGGGGGGGGTGGAAAAGAAGCTTCGCCCCACCTGTCGTCCCAAAGAAGAAACAGGAAAAGAGAATCTTCGAGCCAGACGAGCAAAGCGAGGAACATAATCTAATCGCAGCCCAATTCACGAGAAATTAGAAGATTACAGAACAGAGTCCACTTGAGCCAAGCTCGACAACTACGTTTAGCTGGGATCCTCCTGCCGAGCTACTGGACCCTGAACCGAGAGGAAATCCTCACCACCACCTGGAGTACAGCTGGACTCTGCTGTGGTATGCAAGCTTGGATGCGGATCACCTCAGGGAAGCGCAGGAGATAGATCAACTCCGACGCAAGGAAAGTGACGGCTGGAGAACTATCACAGCATTTGTAGAGGAGGCCAACTACCAGGAGGGCGAACTACGGCGGGACATCGAACATGCGGGGCTGTTCAATGCCCGAAGCGGACTTGAATATTTACTAGAATCAATTTGCTCACTGCAACGCACTTGCCCACAGGACGGCACCACCTACGATGGAAGATATCTTACAGAGCTGATGAGCCCGGAGGAAAAGCTCTTCGAGCTCCATCGAATACGCAACCTACCCAGAACCTCACAAAGACGGTACTGTCTTAACGTTAGACAACTCGGCCACACTATCATTTCATCGGAACCGGGCCGACATCAAACTAGTCTCGATGGGCGGCGGAAGCCTCTGTATCAGCAGAAGAAAAGGAAAGAAACTGCCCAGCAGGGCAGTATCCAAATCACGGGCCAGGTTTCTCGTCGAAATTCCAGGATCGCTTGAAACACTCGCGCGGGCCTTCTCAATGATGTCCGGTGTTCGGGCTGATCTTGGCTTTGTCTTCATAGCCTCTACGTGATCGTGAACAGAACCAGTTCGCCTAAAGTTTTCCGCCGTGGATTTGGAAGTGTTTTTATCTGGTTTCCGTTGGTTCTTGTGGTGTGATTTGCCGGACCAGGCTCTTGCAGCTGAAGTCGCATTCTCGTCCCTCTTGAAATGAAGTTCGACCATTTCAGCGCGATCTTGAGGTGAGTATTTTTTCATCTTGTATGGGTAAATGCAAGCCTAAGATGTCCAGACAATGATATTGTCAGTGAGAGCTGAGTATCTGGCTGAAATTTTCTAATTTGCGTACTGAAAATTTTTTTCCCATAGAGTCCTGTACAAAAGTTATATCGATGCCGGAGCGCCTTGTGACTTATAATGAGCATGCACGCAAATGAGCCGCGGGCAACTCAAATTCCTAGAAGTACAGCTACCATCTGCTAGAAGGAAATTTGCATTGAACAAGCCGTTTTTGCAAAATATGAAAAAAAGTTGTGAGTACCCACTGACTCATCCTGTATGTCAACTGTCAATCCGGCAGGGTTAGTCTAAATACTCTAGAATACTCTGATCCCGGACTTCTTAGGATTCCGTCTCAGGGTAGGACCCTAGATCATATACAATAGGGAGCGTATGGGATAATCCTTGCGATCTAGGGTTTCTATAACCAAATGTCTAGTGTAAAGGCCCAGTCGCCAGCCTCAGGGCGGCAGGAGGAAAAAATGAATCAGGCAGTCGGCTGCACCTGCCGCACGCGAGCGCACTCGCGAGCCGCGAGCCTCACAGGTGTAACACCTGACGCTGGCGACCGGCCAAACGATGGGAAGGGAGTCGCTCGCGGAGCGCGTGACAGGTGCAAGGAGAGCGCTCGCAAGCCGCTAGCGGCACAGGTGCAGCACCGGTCCGGAAGATGAGGGGAGGGCGCGCGCCTCGCGCGCGCGACCAGCTGGAGAGCGAAGCGTTGCGACGCCTCGAAAGCGTAGGAGGAACGGAGGGCGTTGTGAGTTTTAGGCACCCCAGCCTATTTTTTCACAACGCACATTTTGAATAAAGAATCGAACGTGTCGAGCAACCGTACCGCGCACTCTCTTCTCTACACAAATTCTGATAGACGCGTAGGAATCAGTGCGTGTCTGATTCCCCCGCGGGAAAAAGTTCTGCGTATCCAACGCCAGGCTGATTCGATGCGCTGCGTGTGCACACCGTTGGATACGAATTGGCAAGAGTGGTTCACAGTGGCATGTACGTAACCGTACTGCGTCAATCCGCGGTAACCCGGGTCTCCATTCGTCGGTGTGGATCGTGCTACCAACTCGCACGTATCTCCGTATGAGCTGGTGCGAAGTGGCGGCGTCGCGCCTTGAGCACACTTCCAGCCTGATCCTACCAGTGGAGTCTACGATCCCGAGCACCCATGTGCGTGTCAATCGACGCCCCCTGTTGTATTTGCGCTGGCCGAGCAGCGCTTCATCAGCCTGTACGATCGTTTCGGGCCCACCCAGTTTCGGGAATTTTTTCGCGCACGATGCAAGCTTTGTTTGTTGATGTTTTTCCGATTTTGCACATTCTGCAGTTATTTATTTATATAAATAACCGCGACAACACTGTGGAGGATCGATCCCCATCTACCGAGCGTGTGATTCGAGAGTTTTTCCCCTCGGTCTGCATACACGCCCCTTTCGTCTCCTGATAAGAATACCCCCGCGCAAAGCTGTACATGATCGTAAGGAGGGTCCCTATGGCCAAATGTGAGCCTTCGAAAATTGTTCCGTGGTACGCCGATATTGTTGTCTTGCATGTACCACATCTCCAATGAGGTACGCGCTTGTCTGCGCGAACTTTCAGTGTACGCTCATCTCCATCTTGAGCGCATACTTCCAGGTCTCGTCGAAGTCCTCTTCGTACACACCATCGCACGCATGAAATACAGTCCTCTCTTAATGCCTGCTTGTTGAGGTCCACTTCATTCCAGTCGTTTGTGGGTGGTGATAGTGTGCGCATGGTTGGTCTTGTTCTGGTTTTTGGTCTTGGTTTTGGTTCGGTTTGGTATGATTTCTGCAAGAAGAGAGTAAGGGATTGTGCGAGAGATTGATCGGACTAGAAAAGAGCGCGCGAGGAGAGAGGTCAAACGAGACGAGTGAAAAAAAAGAGAGAGGGGTGCCTAAAAATCACAACTCCCGAAACGGGTATAGATGCCGATTAAAAACAGCAAATAAAGGAGCTACTTTCTACGAATAAACTGAAGGCTCGATCCCCGTCTATTTCGTAACGCGACTCGTTACACTCGACGCGACAGAGTCGCTCCCACAAAACCCTGGATCCGGTCTGTTCTCCGGGGTCAATAGGCCTACGCGAACTCATTCACTCTCCTCTTCCCTGTACTGCCGTCGTGACCCACCTTGAGTGATCCTGCGAGAACGAAAAAGGGCAGAACTTCGTTCCCGCAGATTCCACCGAACACTGCCACGCTGACACGGCCACTTCTTCGGACATAATTATAGACACGCCCCTCTGCGTCCGAAGAGACCCATTGTGTCCGACGTTGGCAGGCGCTCGATTGAAAGACGCACTCGTCGACGAAAACCGTTCGGACCGCGCCCACTCGCGGCTGACCCGCTCCACCCACTCGACCCGCTCGTCCCGCACGGCTTGGTTCAGTAGTGCTGCTCCCTTGAGGCGTTCCCGGCGCTGCTCCTTTCCCCCCTCGTGAAGCCTTCTATTTACGGTGCGGGGTGTGCATGGCAGATTCTCTATTGCACGGAGGGCACGTGCGCTTAAGCTGGGCTCCTGCTCGATTCTGTGTATGAGGCTGCTATCCTGCTCAGGGGTGGTGGCACGCGGCCAGCCCCCTCCAGTCTTCTTCCCCCACTGGCCTGTTGTGCGGTAGAGCTTAATAATACGCTGGACTGTGCGTAAGTTCACCGTCCCCTCGCGCGCAATTTGTGCGGGATTCACAGGTTGTCAGTGGAAATTGGACGAGGGTCGACCGTGCCTGCGGACTCCAAAGTGGAGTCCGCTTTGGTTCGTGATTCCAGCTGAGGGAGGAGCGACAAAATATCAAAGAGCTAAAAGATTGGTCGTTGTAATGTTCAGGCACCGCTGATATTTCTTTCCATCATTCGCTGCCATCGTTTGGATCAACTCATGCATTGTTTTTTCCCCCTCTCCTACGCGCTTAGCCACTATTTTCGAACGTCATTTATCAGAACCAAACTGCAAGAAACGATATAGAGAAACAATTGAGAGAACCAAACAAGACTTAACCACCCAAAAAAAACCAACATTGAACCACGCCTCCCCACGCACAATTCTCTGGAATGAGGTCGATTTAAACAGAGATGGGTCAACCGAAGACCCACTAGTATACGTGCGCTGGTGTATCGAGAGAGGAATATAGCAGGATATGAAAGAGTGCCCACACGATGGCGGGAGACGGACCCTCAAAATCAGAGCCGGGGGACGTGCAGCTTTTCCGAGCTGCGGAACTTGCAAGCGCAGCACATCAGCGTTGCATCGCTCGATATTTGCAGAATCGCGCTTGACTGTTGGAACACCATCGAAGATGCTACTTGATTTCGCTCGTGGCTACTCATACGAGCACACTGAAGGGGCATGCCGCCGCACTGAACGACAACTAGTCTCTAATGTATCGCTAACGGAGTGGGACAGCATCGTGCTCAAGATTGTCTCGGAGCGCGTGTCTCGATTCCTGAAGATAAGTGGCGTCGGTTGCACGGTGCAAATCCACGAGGCACTTCCCGGCCCCCGCAAGTACCATGTGGGGCGCAGACTGACCCGCACCAGGGTTTTGGGGATGGTCGATAGTTCGAGGCGAATGCGGCTGGAAGTTTTTCCAAAGCGCGAGGCGGCCAAACCACACAGTCTGATTGAGGAACACGTCTGGATGGGGAGTACCATCCACACAATCGAGTGGAAGACGTACAATGGTCTTTCCGAGCTCGGCTACGTCCATGCCACGATCAACCTTCTAGCGGATTGATACATGCAGACGTTCACACTCAGCGAATTGAAGCTGCCTAGCGGTGGATCCGGCGTACGCTCTCGCGGGGAGGTATGAGGCATGCTCTCATGCCGGAGCGACTAGCAGTGTTTGTGTGGAGGCGGGAGTGTGCGAACAGTAAGATGGATGCGTTTGATCCACTCCCAGAGCCTTGCGCGTCTGTGTTGAATGAAAACTGACGAGAGGTGCCTCAGAAATATAACGCCCGAAAGGTTTAATTTTGTGCGAGCTGCTCCAATTGTTCCTTTTTTTTATTAGTCCAGTTGCGGAAGAAAGTTTTGTCACGCACTGTACGCTCAGCTTCGCTCGGTTGTGCCCCTCGCATATTTCATGTTCAAATAACGCTGGGACAGCCTGAAACAAGGCTCTTCCCCGACTCATCACCTTCTCTCTCTGCTTGCTCTTTTTCTAGCCCCCATTCCGCACAGCAACCTTCCCTCACAACAGTGTCAATCCGATGTGTCGTATTCTAAATACGGTGGAATGAATACTTTATTCGATTATGATAATCACTCTCAACTCTTAATTTCTTTCTATGCAGACGCGCTGCTCGCTCACCTTTATCTACAAGATTATTGTCTTTTTTTCTCTAGCTTCTCACCGTCTGCTAAGCATCGTATGCGACATTGCCTCCCTCAAGATAGGACACGGGCGTTCGATGCATGAACTGTAGACCTTTTCGCACCTCGTCGCTTCTCATTGGTAAGGAATATCTCCGCGTTCAGCTTCTTACAGACTCTAAACGGGCCACTACGCTTTACCGCAAATTTCCTCTGGAACCTCTTAGGTTTATCGATATAAACTAATGAACCAACCTTCAATTGTGGCGCCGTTCTCTTCATATTCAATCTTTCCGAGTCGTACTTTTGCTGCTTCATCGTTCGCTCATTGGCAACGTGCCAGTGGTCACTACCAACATCACATAATTCCACCGGCGTAAATCCTGTCTCCCTGTGCTTCGTAGAATTGTAGCGAGAAACAATTTTCGGCACATTCTCGCTCCACTTGTTACCCGGCTCATCAACAGAATATTTGATCATCGCTTCTTTCAAGGTCTTGACAAACCTCTCAGCCAGTACGTTCGAAGCGCCGTAATGGGCTGGAATCAGAATTTGAGTTACATCGCACTTTTCGAGGAATTCTCTGAATTCTGCCGACCTATAGCTAGGTCCATTATCGGTAACAAGAACGATAGGTCTTCCATGTTCCTCGAATGCTCTGACAAAGACTTTGATCACTGCTTCAGTCGTTATTCTTGACATCAAATAAACTTGTGCGGAACGGGTTGTCTTGTCAACAATGACGATTAAGCTAGTGAAGCCCTTACTCTTTGGGAAGGGTCCTGCTAAATCTGAGTGCCATTAGGTGTTTGGAGGACCAGGTGGCTTCGGATGGAAGAATCCGGACCTCCTCACGTGTTGATTAACGAGATTGCAAGCCCGGCATTTCTTCAGATAATGCCGCAATTTAGCGTCTAGCTTCGGAATTGTGTACCTCTTGGATATTGCCTCCTTCATTTTGTTGAGACCAACATGATTTCCCAAATTCTTATGGTATAATCGACTGAAAAGTTTTTTCATTGAACTAGGAGAGGGCTCCGCTTTCAGAACTGTATTGATCTCATCTGTTCGAGACTTCAATCTAGTCAGCGAATCAGCTAGAGTATTCATAGCCCCTTTAACATGCTCTACAACAATGTTGAAATCTTCCAGAAAGAGTAACCATCTTGTATATTTATCAAATACTTGCCTGGACGACTTGAAATACGAGAGAGCGCCACTGTCGGTAACAACTTTGAACTGTCTTCCATAGAGTAATTGTTTAAAGAATTCTACAGATTTGACAATTGCTAGTAGTTCTTTAGTGTAGATGTTGTATTTGGACTGAGTTTCAGTGAGTGTTTTGGAATAATATCCTATGATCCTCAGTTCATCTTTATACTGCGCTAACACTCCTGCGATGGTATGCTCGAGGCATCACAAAACAGAATAGTATCGAGCCCATCATCGAAAAGAAATAATTTTGGACTCGTCATCAGATAAGACTTGAGTGTCCGGAAAGCTGTTTCTTGGCTTTCTAACCATTCCCACTTGGTGTCTTTTTTCCTGAGTACATTTAATGGCTTGCATATGGCTGCATAATTTGGGACGAATCTACTCGCATAATTGGCCAGACCCAAGAAACTCTGGAGCTCAAATTCGTTGGTTGTTCAATTCTGGCAATCGCTTCCACAAACTTTTCATCGCGACTTATCATATTTTTCTGGATTTTGTACGCACAGAAAGTGATACTATTACTCATCAATTTGCATTTGGAGTCCTTTAGCTTTATGTTGAATGCTGAGAGAGTCTCAAAGACTGACTTGATATGACATAAATGCATTGCAGTATTTTTCGAGAAGATAATTATGTCATCAAAATATGCCTTAGCGTATTGACCATGGTTTTGCAGAATTCGATCCATCAAGCGTTGGAAAATTGCTGGAGCGTTCTTCAAGCCGAAAGGCATTCGATTCCACTCGAATAACCCGACGAATACCAGATTTGCGGCTTTGAATTAGGGTCGATAGTCTGGACGTAAACCTTGTATCTCTCTGGCAAACCATCGATCAGAGCATCTATCAATAGGGGCCCTTTGAGCCCGGAGCTTCGTATGCGACACGATGATAACGGTCGCTCATCCGCACAGAACGCAACAGAGTACGGATGAACCCTGAGCCAGACGACTGCTCTGGATTCTGTTGATTTCCTCTCACTCTCACTCCGTCTTCCGCATTTTCTTTCCATTTTCATTTCTACTGTTTCTTCGGGCTGGGAACGGATGTGGATTCTGTCGAGCTTTTTTGTTTCGAAACGAATCATTGAGAAAAATGTGTATAGTTCTTTTTAATCAAGAACCAAAAGGTTAACCCCACGCATCTAGCGACCCGAGCGAGTGGAAAAGTCCGCAGGGACTGAAAGCCCCAAGACTGTCAAGCAGAGCTCGCACATGCGCTGTGCGATGCTGCCAGCGCGCGACGACTCGCCAAGACATCACGAAGACGCGCCGACAGTCACTTGTTGCATTGCACAAGAAAATCAAAATATGTCACCAACAAGATGAAATTGGCTCATAAGAACACCGAAAAATTGGACTAGAACTGCAAATAAAATAAAAAAAGACAATTTGGAGCACCAACACGACAACCAGGACTGAAAACAGGACCAATCACACTCCAGGAGACGCTTCGAACGCTATAATAAAGGGTACAATACTAAACCAGTCACGTCGGATTACATGAAAAAAAAGCGGCAGGTTGTGCTGGCACAACTATTTTATTCGACGTTTCACGTCGAACACGCCGCCTCATTTTTCCTTCGCTCTCGTAGCGTGCTCAATATTATTTGTATTTTCTCTCTCCCACGTAATTGTTCTATTATTATATTCTATATTTAATGTTCGTTATATTATTTTGTTACATATATTGATTATATATATTATATTTGTTATATTATAAATATATTATATTATGTTAATGTATTCTCGTATTGTGCATATAAACCTCAGATATTATACATAAAAACAGATATTGTACATTTAGTCACTACACTCAGTCAACACATTTAGTCACTTCACTCAGTCACTACACTCAGTCAATACAATCAGTCAATACACTCAACACACTCGATACATTCCTTCACATTACATAACATTATCACAGTCTATTGCCCTGAGAAACCATTAAAATGCCTAGAACAGCCCGTGCAAGCACCAGCAGATCGGACAGATCCTATGAACATGTTGTGAGGAAGGAGCGAACAATTCAAAATAAAGATAAAGATTGCCAAATAATTGCAGAACTAGATTCACAACCGGTTGATATAGCAGATCCCGATTATATTGCCCAGAAATACAATTTAACCGAGCAGCAAAGGCGAGAGAGCGAGCTTGACAGGCTTTCATACAAGAATAGGGCCAACGATTACTGGTTGGTTGGGGCAATATTACGCCATAAAAAGAAGCCCAGCGGACTGGAATTTCAGATCAAATTTAAAGGATTCGAAGAGCCAGAATGGCATCCATTAGATCGGTGCGATGGGTGTTTGGCATTGGTATAACACTACATCGAAGAGTTTGAGGCCAAGAACCCAGGGACAAAAGTTTTCCAAGACTTGGAACTGCCGAAGAAATGGGCTGGCTCCTCACTATTCTCTACGAACAGCGGAGCCTGGATCAGCTCGGAAAGGATTGTCCAGTCTATCAAAGCTAGAAGTTCAATCTATCTCGAAGATAATCGCAACCTTAGCCCACTACCAGTGAAAGATTTGGATGAGAATCTTGGTGATCAAGACACTCTTTATGTATTGATCTTGGATCACCATGCATACATCATATTGCACTTTGCGAAACTTCAATTCTGCGTAATTGGTGATAACGAGAATGCGTATTGTCGAGATGAAAGCATCAAGGAGGAAATCGGTCAAATCTTCGGCACTAGAACCAAGGCCATGCGAGTCAGGAATCCATACTTCCAGGATATTTGCGGTGGAATAGGCATCTGCATCGGATTGGAAATGATGCGCTTGTACCACAGTTCTAAAAACCACCCGGGTGAGTGGCCTGCGTATCTTGACTTCAACAGGAAACTTAAGCAAGAAGTACTCGAGACAGAGTATTCCGACTTGCAGCTCTCACCACTCCCGGATGCAGTGCCAAATATATATGGACGCTTCCGCTTGGCCTGCGACATAGAGGGGTGTGCGTGGAAGACGATCTCGACCGATAGACGCAAATTGCCTTGTCATTTGCGTAACTGTCACAACAAAGGGCAAACTAATCTCGAGTGATTCGAAAGATGTGATAATCATCCCACCGAACTTCGATCAATAAAAGATATAATTCAATTGATATGCTCATTATTCTTTTCGAATCTTCCTCTTCTAAGAACGATATAATCATTGTTCGTTTCAAATCTTCTTAAGAGATACACCCCTCTCTCGCAAAAACTGGCCATTCTAACCAACAATGCTTATACACACAGGCTTAGTCATCAGCTAATGAGTACGATCGATGCAAAACTCGGCTTCTGGGCAACGAGGTTTTCGAAAAATTTTGCAAGATGCATCGGGTGCCCACGGCAAGCTCACTTCGAAAATTCGAATTTTGCAAAAACTGGCCATTCTAACCAACAATGCTTGTACAGTCCGTGACAAAACTTTTGTCGCGGATGACGAGCTGGATCAATAAAAATTAGGTCAGCTCAATCAGTCAGTCTCAGAAATATTGCGAGTCTTTATTTAG
>Ga0058701_10006068_pt1 | contig 10128 bp, 6 predicted proteins | sample AgamicOrMae_FD_97039 | JGI IMG/M metagenome (GOLD analysis project Ga0058701, IMG submission 97039) | Agave microbial communities from Guanajuato, Mexico - Or.Ma.e | ecosystem: Host-associated > Plants > Phyllosphere > Phylloplane/Leaf | place: Guanajuato, Mexico | collected 2012-06-04 | reverse complement strand
TTTCCTACCGATATAAGTCGATGCGGCGAAGTTTTGAAGTTTGGGCGGGAAGCGTGAAGTTTACCGCCCCAGAAAAGGGTTAAAAAAATTGTAAGCGGACCTAAACTAACCATTTTTTTTGCCAAAACTAACCTAAACTAACACTGTCCTTTTGATTGGAGTGATTTAGATGACGTTCTAAAGTTGGGGCAGGAAGTGTGAAGTTTACCGGCCCCAAAACGCACATGCTAAAAAATAGCTTTTGTGAAGCGTTTTTAAGGGCTTTGCGTGCCTAAACTAACCTTTTTAAAGGCAAAACTTACCTAAACTAACGATTTCCTATCGATATGAGTCGATTCGGCGAAGTTTTGAAGTTTGGGCGGGAAGCGTGAAGTTTACCGCCCCAGAAAGGGTTAAAAATAAAATATTAGCAGACCTAAACTAACGATTTTTTTTCCCAAAACTTACCTAAACTAACGATTTCCTTCCTACTCATGCTTTTGGAATGGGCATTTTAAGAGTGGGGCCGGCCAAGTGTGAAGTTTACCGGCCCCTAAAAAAATACAAAAAAGGGGGGTAATTTTCCAAAACTAACGATTTTTTCGCCAAAACTAACCTAAACTTACGTTAAACTAACGATGCATATCTTCTGATTTGTAAAATTTTGAGTGGGGCCGGAAAACTTCACAAAGGTTTTCGCGGCACACTTAACTACATCGTCATCCGTTGGAAACCTACAACCGAAAATCGCACGGCACATAAAACTCAATTTATACAAGTTCTTCATCAGGAATATGTTTCTTTGCCCGGAAATTCTGGAACTTAGAAAAAGAAACGTCTCGCATGCAGTTCCCCAACGAGGAATTTCCTACGAGGATGTCCGTGTTTGTTGTCGGACACAACCTCTGCTGGCGCAGTTAGCCAAACTGGTGCATGTATAGCAGACTTGTGATGAAACAAAATTAGAAATCTTTACGGGATGGGAGTGGTACAGTAGGGAGTGGGAAGTATCTTGTTTTTCGAGCTCCGCTACCCTAAATCACAATGTCGGATTAGTTTCTTTGACGGGGATCCCGCATCGTAATTAAGGTTTCGAAAACAGTGCCGTAAATATGTTTTCGCGCTGCTTAATTAGTTGTTGAGTGTGGAATGAACAAGCTTTTGCGCGGTAAGTACTGTACACCGTTGTATCCAAGGTGGAATCGTCCTCCCCATGTGTTATTCTACCGTTCATCGAAAAGCATAGCGGAGCGCCTGTGGAGCAGCGCAAGGCCCATAACCTGATATAACATGGGCTAATCACAAGGTTTCCAAGCTAGAGGCCTGGATATACTTGAGAGGAGGCATTAGGCGGCCATTTTGTTTAGTGAGGAGGCATTAGGCAGCCATTTTATTTCTTAGGGGACCATCAAATGCATTGTAGCTTACGGAGAAACTTCGGACACAAGACGGCAGCGCCCATGGTTTAGCGCCCTAAATGCCTCCCATTCTAATATATTTAGAGGGGTAAATGTGATTTAGGTAGATTTGGGCTAGGTAAAGGTGGGTTAAAATTTGTTCCACGTAGGTTTGGGTGAGGTTTAGGTAGTTAAAGATTACGTAACTGTAAGATAGGTTAAGGCACGCGTAAGGTGGGTCAGACTAGGATACCCTCAATGTAACAGCTATCCAAGGCAAAAATTATTTGTTAGACTCTCAACTTCAGCTGTTTTCGAAAGTAGGCGTGCGTAAAAAGGAGCAGAAATCGCTGGGGAAAATATTCGCAACGTAAATTTGCGATATGCGGACTCACTGATTGCTCTGGGCGACACGGGCCCACTGGTACGTCTTAATTCAGTCTGTCATCCCTGTACAATCAGACCTTTTGTTCGAGATCGCGAACTCTCGATGAATTAGCATAATTTTGATCAAGTTTTGCGATCTGACACTTGGTCCTAAAACCGTGCCGTCCCCCTCGGGAAAGACAAACATTTTCAATGAAAACGCCTCGTTGAGTTGAGTTGACTGCTACAACAGCGAGCACTCGGGCTGAGCCTAATTATCGACACTAACGAGTTTGCGAAATCAGCAGGTAAACGAGCACCGTATGTGTCTTGCGCCTGCTAGCGCCTTTCGACTAGCGCCTTTCGACTAGCGCCTAGGGCCGGGAAATCCCAAGAAAGCGCCCAATCAACAAGTTATTCACACGAAAGATTAAGTCATTCCCGAGCCTTCCGAATCGAAACCTCATCATTACAATGTTAAGACCATGAAAATTGCAAAGGTGGTTTGTTTAACCGCTCGTCGGCTGCATTTCATCCCAAGCGTAGTTCGTACGCTAAAAGAAAAGCTAGAGAAAAATTGCTTTAGGAGTAAAATTTCACTCTTAAAGGAATTTTCAATTCTAAGCAAGCGCGTACAGTGAATCGCCGTAAATATTTGGAAAAAAAGGCCGAGAAAAATTGCTTTAGGAGTGAAATTTCACTCTTAGAGCAGTTTCTAATTCTAAACAAGCGCGTACAATGAATCGCCGTAAATATTTGGGAAAAAAGAAAAGGTTGAGAAAAATTGCTTTAGGAGTGAAATTTCACTTAGAGCAGTTTTTAATTCTAAACAAGCGCGTAAAATGAATCGCCGTAAATATTTGGGAAAAAAGAAAAGGTTGAGAGAAATTGCTTTAGGAGTGAAATTTCACTCTTAAAGAATTTTTTAATTCTAAACAAGCACGTACAATGAATCGCCGGGTATTTGCCATATTGCCGGGTGTTTGTAATATTTGCCAGGTGGCCTTTCGCAACGGTAGTCTAATGTTGTACTATCATAGAAAAAAACGCCCCCCTCTGCAACCACCTTGACATCCGTGCGTTGCGGTTGCCTACCTTAACTCGGAATCATGCAGGTGGCTGATGCCGAGCTGAAGGTAGGCAACCGCAACGCACTGATGTCCAGGTGGTAGCAGGGGGGACGTTTTTTCTTTGCTAGTACCTTTGGTCAAAAGCAGCCGAAAGGATGAGGAATTAGGCCACCTCGTACGCCACTTGAGGTCCTTGCGGGTGTCAAGTAAACAGATTTTCATAAAATTTCGTGCGAAGGTTTCCTATGCCAAGACGCTTCTAAAGTGCTATTATTAATGGTACGTCACCGACTCACATAACTTTCCCTGAAAACTATACGGTAGCTCAAAGAGTCCCGCAAAATGCCTGATTGTCACTCGTAGATTGCATAGTGACAGCAGAGGTCGGTACCTGACCTAATTATAGCATGTCTGGAATTCTCAAAATGAATGTTGAACCAGAGAAAAACACAAAGGTACAAAATGCAACCTTCCTCAGTGACTGTGTGCGCATAGGAAGATAGACAATCCCCAGGAAACGCAATCAACAAGTAATTCATACTACGAATGAAGACATACCAAGCGCGGTTTCCGCATTAAAACACGGTAATTACCTTTGGTGTACTCACCCTAACATTTTTTTTCGTGGGTGTGATGTTGCGACTTTGATCTTGGTGTGTTGACGCCTGAAGTGAATACTCTTCCCTAATTTTGTTTGGAATTGAACATCGTTTGTTGCAATCATATTCATTGCCCGACTTTTCTTTCAATTATAAGGGCACAGAAGACGCATGCCCAGATTTTCGCCTCTTGGTGACAAAGCGAATTAAAAAAGATGATTCTAGTCTCCTCAATATATTTATCGACTTTTTATCTAGATTTTAAACATTTTGAGCTAGTTTTGGATAGTTAAGAATTTGAGAACATGCTTCTAAGCCACTAACGGTAAATTTTAAAACCTGTCTTGATTTATTATTTTTGTCTTCAATCTTCCCAGCTTTGTTGGATTCACGCTTTGCATTTAAACTTGAAACATCGTATGAATGTAATTTGTTTAAATCGGCTCCATCTGTTATTCTTCTCATCTTTTCTGGGACTGGTGGCAACAATCTCCAGAGGCCTTGGAATAGATAATAAAAAAAAGATGATGGCGCGATGTTTTATCTGGTTAGCGTCAAACAGGGAGGAAGCAAACCTTTACGTGACAACACATCTGATGTTTGTTATCGAACAGTTAACTGCTGCCTAGACAACTAATTAACCTAAGGGGTTTCGATGAATGGCCGCCAAGTTTGCTTTCTAAGAGACCCCCTTAGGACGTACAAGACATGCTTGCCCTCAGCACAAGCGGAGTAGACCTCTCATGTCACCGTCTACCAGAGCCTCATTATTCAACCACTGTAAGGCACCCATTGAGGCACGCAGCGGCTCCTACTGGTCTTTAGTCGGTACCAACAAGTGACCTCTTGGAGCCTCGAGAGCCATTTTAAGGAACAGGGGCCGATTCCCACAAAAGTTCACAACAGCTTTTGAAGCGCTTACTCGTTTTTATCAGTTCTAAGGAAAATTAGATAAAGTTGTCGAATTTTGAAACGTCAGATTTTATTGCTGATAATTTTTAAGATCTTAACCTTAACCCATAACAGCTCAGAGCATTTGGAGTGAAATTTAGCCTAAGAGAAATTGGATTAACTTGTTCCATTAAAATACGAAATTTTAAGCTTTGAAAAACGTCTAAATTATTACATTTCATGTTTCCAGAGGGGTGATATTTTGTAAATTGTAACAATACTGAACTGATAAGATCCTCTAAAACAAAATTTTCTGTTTCTGAACGGCATCGCTGGGCGGTAGTGGGTTTAAGATAACCAAGTGTTCAACCCCATTTTCGGAATTAGCAGCTCTTGAGGAAACATATCCATGTCCATAATGGGAGTTTATCTCTTGTGGGTCTTGAGTAAAACGCGTGGTTAAATTTGGCGAAATCTGGCAACACTGGATTGCTGGAGAATTCAACCAAATGAAATGTTCAGTGACACAGTGAGACATTGTGTGTTTGCCTCTGGGATAAAACCTTACAAGAGTTTATGGTCGCATTCTGATAAAATTCTGATGAGGTCCTGACCATTCCTCAATACAGGTAGATTCTGACTATTGTTGTCAGGTTTTGATCAGGAATTGGCCATTTTCTGTGCAGGAATCGATAAATTATAGGTACAGGACCTCAGGTCCTGATGAAGATTGTATTCCATGGGTTGATGAAGACTCTCGCAGGAACTTACCAAGGACAATAAGCTTGGTCGCCGGCCCAGTGTGCAGGACTCGTCTCCGACTGGTGGCCTCCCGGGCCTCGCACACCCACACGCCGTCATCTTCGCGCCTCGCGTTGATGACGGAAAGAGCGCCTGTGCCGGCGTCCCGCGAGTAACGGTGCCCGGCCTCCACCTCGACGCCATCGTGGAACCAGAAGATCTGCACCAGGTTGAGGATGTCCGCGGGGACGTCGCAGGCCAGCCGGGCCTCCTGGTGCTCGTTGATGACGTACTCGGTGACGGGGGGCTCCGTGGGCTGGGTGGGCGTCGCCGGCAGCGTGGGCTGGAAGCCCGCCGACACCACCGTCAGGTCGCCGCCGAAGTCGTCGTCCTGGAGGGTCCCGTTGACGGCCTCGCTGAACTGGGAGGCCGCAACGGACCTCCGGAACGTGTTACCGGAGGGCGCAGAGGACAGGCCGTCGCCGTGCTGGTGATGCCGCAGAGAGTGGGAGGGCGATACGCAAAGACCTGCGAACAGACAAAGAAAACAATCTCAGATACACTGATAAAATTTACTTCTACTTTGCTCATTGCCAGTCCCACAACTGCTTTGGATACAGTTTGAAGCTTAAAATGGCGCAGCGCGTATTTGGGTTATTTCTTAGTGGACACATTAAGAGAAAGTTTTGTGTAGTCAGTAAGAGAAAGTAGTGAACACATTGAAAAAAAAATAGTGGACACATTGATGAAACAATCTCGCCGACCTTTTCCTTTTGATTCGGCTTTGGTGGATCTATCCTGAAAACTGGCTGGAATCTGACTTAACTTTGTTGAAATAAGGGATATCTTATCAATATCCATTCCAACCGAATGAGATTACAAAAGCTTTCTAGCTATTGATAATCTTTGACTTGGTGAAGTATCGGAAGTTATGCGGTATCCAAGGTTAAGTGGGAATAACACGAAATAATGGTTAGTTTTCAAGATAGAAATCAATAGGTTCGTCAAATGAAAGGCCTCGGCGAATCCTTTCTACCGCTATGGTAATTCGTAGATCTATCATGAAAGCTATTTTTCGAAACTATCCGCTTGCACGTTCGTACACTAAAATGTATCATTTCTATGGGGGAATAAAGCTTCTGAATCATAAATTAATTATGATCGAGTTATCTGTGTGTTTTCCTGAATATGCTACCCTCATGGTCTTTGACCATTGGTGACAATATTTGGGTTGGATGAGCTTCGGTGTCTTGCTTTGCTACCACTCGCTGCCACTCGCGTTGGGGAAGTAGGATTGGACGTAAGAGCAAGGAAATGCAACCGATGAGATTTCGAGAGTAGCTGAAAGTGTAGAAAAATTTTCTTTCCCCTCGAAAAAAATATGCAGATCCTCAAAAATAGCTGCTCTCTGTTCTCAGATTTTTTTTTCCATTACGGTCACTTCCTTTATGCATAAAAAATCACATCTTAAAGAGCTTGTTGGGATGAATCTGAAATGAGAGCACTACACCACAAACGAATCGAGCAAAAAAATTCGCAGCCCAATTCCGATTCCCGGAAACTCCTCCTTACTTTCCAAGCTATCTCGTAACTGGGTTAAGATACACGCGAACCCATATCAAAACAAAGACGTTGGATAGCTGAACCAAGGGTACGGTATAAAACAAAGGAACTTCCTTCTTATCGCAAGGGTTCTTTCGTTTGCTGCACAGCAGAGATAAAAGTCGTATATTCTCATTGCTTGTCTCGGAGAATCCACTCCAAGGCCTGTGTCTCGGCCTAAGCGCTACCCATTTTGCTTTCAACAGGTTCAATTCGGACTTTGACATTTAGCCTTTTAAAGGAAACCATGGGATTACGTAGGATTCTGACATTTTGAGTTGGAGGGGACAATTTATCACTGGCCTACATGAGGTTCTTGACGGTAATGTCAACCCAAAAACCGCCTTTGTTTTAAAAGAGGGGAGTTTCTGATGCCTTCGGAAAATGATTGCTCCACTTGATTGGGTATCTCTTCTCGGTATGAAGGGTGGAATTTTTCTCCGACTATAGTGTTCCGCCTTTTGTCCGTAAGCCAAACGGAAAGACACAAAGCACTTTAAAATAACCTCGCAGGCCTCAAACCTGATGTCGTTACTTCTTGGGTGCAAGTACTGCCGCCGAGAAGGTAGTGGAATCATGTTTGGTACCGGCGGAGCGGTAGTGATTGATGGCCTACACAAACCGAGGTTGACCTAACCTAACCTGCGCGATTCTCAAATAAAAGATCAAATCACAGCGGATTTACATGAGAAAATGCCACATGAGCTTTCAATTTACAGTATCCCACAAACAGTCCTCTATGTGTTTCGGTGCTTTTCATCTCTGTTAACATAAACGATTTTACGGTTCTCGCGAATCTCCTCAAGGATAAATCTCCTTTCAGAGTGTTCAAGACGCAAAAATTAAATTCTAATTAATAGCGGAGCCTGACACATACAGTTCCATTTCCGAGGAACATCGCTCAATCTCACCGCCTTGAGACCTTCGCGGCGCTGCCGTTAGATGGCGCCTCATCAGCCCGTAATGAATCAATGGATGCGTCTTCCTTTGCAGGTGATTTCTGTTTGCCCCTGGCATTAGGCAAACCACACCACGTGACACTCTTAAAGCGGCTGGCTCCGTCTCCTGTGTGCACTCTTGTGGAAAGGGAGTGAAGTGGGTTGAACCGTATCATTGGGGGTTCGCATGTGAAGATCCAAGATGGTGAGAAGATGGCAACGCATTGCGAGGCATCTTGTATCTCCTTCAAACGAATGTGCCTCTGCATCTGTAGCAAGGAAAGCCTTCTTTGGGCTTTGCCCTCCTATATTTACTAACATAGGCTTCGGCAGCTTTACAGTAGTCCTTTTCGGCACTGACTTTGACGCAAAATAAATCGGGTAGCGACTTTGAGAGGCGTTTTCGAATCTTCGGAAAAGGACCTCGGATTTTTTTTCCTACCCGGCAATACAAAACTTTTTTAGTCATACCAGTATCACAAATCGTGTTTCTTCGTGTGGTCTTGTAGCTGATACTGTTTTGGGAGTGTAATTACAGAAAAAAGTTTGTAGTGAAAGCTAACGCGTTAGTTGACGCAGCATGTAACCTAATTTTAGTTTTAGCAGGTGTTGCTAATATATTAGAAGCCATTGCTATCGTTGATTGCTCTGCTCAATTGTTTTTAATAGCTACTGAACAGACAAGTTTTGATCCATTTAGTGGTAACTGTTCAGACGCTAGAGCAAACGTTAGCAATAGTTGATAAAAAGTAAGCAATGTCTGCTAAAATTAATAGAGCCTGATATTTCATCTACAACGCCATTGACTGCGACTGCTATTTCCATGCGGGTTTGATTGAAAAAAAATAAACTCACTAATTTTAAAAACGATATCGGGCATTAAACAAGCACACTCTAAATCTGAATCAGTGAGTCTCTGAGAATCGGTGAAACTCCACTGAATTTCAGTAAATATAGCACTACTGAATTATTCAGTGGTGCTGGATTGACTGAAATTCAGTGAATTTTCACTGATTCTCAGACTCTCACTGATTCAAATTTAAAGTAGGAAATTCGTGGCTTTCCAAAAATTAAAATTTAAGCATTTTTCAAACATTGATTTCAGTATTTTTAGCAGAATTTTTTTGTTAATAACATAAGACTAATTAAGATTACAAGATTAATTAATAATTATTTAATATCTAAATATTTTTTGGTCAGAAAAGCATCTTAATCCAGGGAATGGGTTCATTAAGGTAGCGTGGGATATGTTAGCTACCTACGCGTACGACGTTCATCCTCGTAATGAAAGCCTAAAGCAGTGGGTGGAATCGAGGTGGAATGCAAGAGGCGAAGGAGGCCAACCTCGAACTGAGAGTGTACAAAGCATACGGTATCCGACTAGAGCGTGGGTCTTGTTTACATTGGTCTGTCCCGCTATTCTTTGGCGAACAGCAAACGGTCCAATTGTCCCCACTGCCACGAGAGCGGAAACAGTAATAACTTCCGAACCGGAACTCGGCGTCACCCAATTTATGTGCGGCTCAGCGCACATTCCGGTTATTCTGATACCTTGTCGGTGCTCCTTCATGCTCCGAAAGTCCCACCAAACCGCGACATCATTTTACTTGCTTTCTGACGTCGCTCTCTTTGATGATCGAAGTGTTCCAGCGGATCCAAAATGGCGGATGTTTCTTTGGAATCGCTCAACCAACAGTCTACACTACTGTAACCACACTACTATAACCGTGCTACTGTATCCACTGTTCTCTAGAATATACTACCGGAACTGTAAACTTGAACGATTAGGCTCTACCTTTTGGGTTCTCAGTCCCCAGGCGCAGCCACAGGCGCAAGGTTGTTAACTGTACTGAAGTTAACCTAGTGTAACGGTTGCCCATAGACTGATGGTTGTCGGCAACAGCCAATCACCTGCCTGACTCCCAGTGAAGGTACGCAACTACAACACTTTGATGTCAAGGTGGTTACAGCGTGGGGGTTAACCTTCTTTATCGTTTTTATTTTTATTTTATTTTTTTTGCCTATGATAGCATTTTATAACCGTTGACCTGTTTATTTTACGATATTTGCGTTTTCAGTTCCCGGCCATTGTGCTCTCCCCAGATGTAATAAATACCTGCTGCGGACAAAGAAAACTGCATAAAATCTAGAGGGCGACTTTTTGTGTCTACGATATCCAAACTGTTAAGTGGATAAGCAGGAACTGGTTTTGCTCGAAACTCACATGCAACCTCTCCAAGTCCTCTCGCATGGCGGTTATTCCAGAGTTTCGCCAAATCCCGACTCAAAATTGCGAAACTTTTATCACAAAATGGTCGGAGAAGCAGTGGTTGACTCTGAACCACAAGCTGGGCTAAGCTAAATCGTTTCTTGCGCGCCTCGTCCCGATTTCCGCAACCGACAAATTCGCCTAAGCTTCTTGCGTTAGAACATTAAAATGTGCATATGAAGACCTCCCCACGGTATAAAAGGTTTTGTTATACCAACAAAACCATTTGTTAAAATAGGGATAACAAAAATATTTTGTTACATTAACAAAATGTTT